>JGI12635J15846_10002314_pt1 | contig 16676 bp, 16 predicted proteins | sample BlaSpr_A8_OM2_M2_FD_15846 | JGI IMG/M metagenome (IMG submission 15846) | reverse complement strand
TACCAACTCTTTAGCAGTTTTTTACGTGGAGCAAGTCGCCCTAAATCGCCACGTGACACCGCAATTGCGGCTAACCTATTTATGCTAGAACTCGAACTGCTTGTCAAGGCGAAACTTAGAAGGGGATCCGCGAAGAGCCTAAAGCTATCCTCTTCACGTCCAACTTTATGATGCAGCACACTTCCAGTTAGACCCGTCCGGATGGCCAGTTAACGCTGAGGCGCATCTAAGGTAAGTAGAAACTCTGCGCAATCCGCGGTGTTATACTTTCCGCAGGTGGACTGGGCCACGGATATAGATAGGAGCAAGATCGTATGGAGCAGTCAACAAATACCAAGGTGAATTGGACCAGCCGGCGCACGTACGTGGCAGCCGGACTGATCGCCGCAACGCTTACTGTGGGCATTCTGATTGGCACGGTGGTTTCTGGAAAGGTTTCCGCGATGCGGTCGTTCTCATTCGCGGGCTCTTCCGCCACGCCGCTTGCCCTACCCGACCCGATTCCTTCCTCCAACAGTTTTTCGGCAATTGTCAATCGCGTCGAGCCTGCCGTCGTCAACATCGCCACAACCCAGGTGATGGACCGCAAATCCAAGCGGCATCACGCGGGCGAGGAAGACGACCCCAGCGAAGACTTTTTCTTTCATTTCTTTGACGGGCGTCCGGATAACGGGCCCAAGGCGGAGCGCAGCCTCGGCTCCGGGGTGATTGTGGACAAGAGTGGATTCATCCTCACGAACAACCACGTTGTCGAGCAAGCCACCAAGATTCAGGTGCAGCTCAACGGGGACACCACCAAGTACACGGCGAAAGTCGTCGGCGTGGACGAAGCCACCGACCTCGCGGTCATCAAGATTGATGCAGGCAAAGAACTACCCTTCGCGAAGCTCGGCAATTCCGATGGCGTGCAAGTCGGCGACTGGGTGCTAGCGATTGGCAGCCCGTTTGGCCTTAACGCCACGGTGACTGCAGGCATCATCAGCGCCAAGGATCGCGCCGGCATCGGCCAGCAATTCCAGCGCTTCCTCCAGACCGACGCGGCCATTAACCCGGGCAATTCCGGCGGGCCACTGGTGGACATGGCCGGGCAAGTGATCGGCATCAACACCGCCATCATCACCGGCAGCCGCGGCTACGAAGGCGTCGGGTTTGCGATGCCGTCTTCCACGGCGATCAGCGTCTACGATCAGCTCGTCAAGAGCGGCCGCGTGACGCGTGGCTCGATCGGCGTCAGCTTCCAGGAAGAACTCGGCACCAATCATATTACGTTGAAGTCCCTTGGCGCGCCCTACGGCGTGGTGATTGAAGGCGTGGAACCCGGCAGCCCGGCGGAAAAAGCCGGCTTGAAGGGCGGCGACGTCATCACCTCCATCAACGGCACGGCAGTGAAGACCGGCAACGACCTGGTGAACCCCATCGCTTCCGCTCCTATCGGCAGCAAGGTGAAAATCACCTACTACCGCGACAAACAGGCGAAGGAGACGACAGCCACTGTCGAAGATCGCACCCGCGTTTTCCCCAACACCCAGGGCCGCGTGAATAGCACGCCGGACGAGAACGCACCGGCTGAATTCGGTCTCCACGTCGAAAACCTGACTCCCGTCCGCGCGCAGAAGGTCGGAATTGAAGGGCAGAAGGGCGTGGTTGTCAGCGAAATCGAACCGGCCAGCTTCGCCGACGACACCGGCTTTCAACCGGGCGATGTCGTTTCGGAAGTGAACGGCACGGCGGTGACTTCGGTGGACGATTACCGCAAGGCCGTCTCCAAGCTCAAGCCAGGCGAGAACGTTGTGTTCAAGGTCCTGCGCCGCAACGGCGACCGGGTCATGACCATGTTCCTGCCGGGCGTGGTTCCCGCAGACACGAAACAATAGACCGGCACATTGGCCCAGCCATGCGCAACCTACGCAACAACCGTCGAATGACTCGTCTGATTCTTGCGGCCGTCGCCGTGGGCAGCTTAACGCTGCCTGCGGCCGTCGCCGCGCAAACCAGCAGCACGCGTAAAACGTCTCACAAACCCGCGACTGGAACGGCTCACTCCAAGACCACCACAACGGGCACCGCAAAGAAATCGAGCAAATCGGGGAAGAGATCGAGTAGCAAGACCAAGCGTGTGAAGGGGCAGGCGGCGCCCACTCCCGATCGCATCAACGAAATTCAGGGCGCTCTCGCAAAAAATGGCGCTTACACAAGTACGCCTTCAGGGAAGTGGGACGACTCCACGGTGGAAGCGATGAAAAAATTTCAGGCTTCTCACGGCCTGAATCCCACGGGAAAATATGACGCCTTGACGCTTCAGAAACTCGGCCTTGGTTCGGAGACGGCCGGCATGGGCGTTCCCACACCTCCGCCCAACTCGTCGAATCGCCTGCTCTCCTCGAAAGTGCAGCGCGACGAAGTGAAGAACGAGCCCGAGTAACCCGCCCTCCGCTTATTTTGCTTCCTGAAATTACGTAACGATTTATTTCTTGCGTTTGCGCGCCAGCGCGCCCACCGATTTCGTAAATTCTTCCAGGACCTCTGAATTCACCATGTTCAGGACGAACTGGCCTTCCCGCCGGCATTCGATGAGTCCCGCTTCGGAGAGAACTTTCAGATGGTGAGAGACCGTCGCGGGCGTCACACCCCGCATTTCCACCAGCGCGCAGCAGTGCACGCCTTCATTTGATGCGATTTGTTCATAGATCTGCAATCTGGTCTTGTCGGCCAGTGCCTTGGATATCTTTTCAATCTGCGCCAGGTTCATTCTTCAAGTCCTTCTGCCCTCAATAGTTTAGCTCACGCCCTGTTTCTCTGCAGAAATGACGGTTAATTTTGTAACTAACCAGTTAGATGTTCATCTAACTGTCGAAGTTGCCTGAACGAAATTGCCCGCGGCGGGACCCCGGGCCTGCAATTAACTGGAGGAATTATGAAGCGTTTACAAGGAAAAGTGGCAGTCATCACCGGAGGGAACAGCGGAATCGGCCTGGCCAGCGCCCAGCGCCTGAAGGAAGAGGGGGCTCGCGTGGTTATCACGGGACGCAGCCAGAAGACTCTCGACGAGGCGGTGAAGCTGCTTGGGAGCGACATACTGGCCATTCAGTCGGACGTGGCCAAGGCCGGCGAGATTGAAAAAGTCTATGAAGCGGTCTCCAAGAAGTTTGGCAAGATCGACATTCTCTTCGCCAATGCGGGCGTGGCCAAGTTTCTTCCCGTAAACGAAGTGACCGAAGCCCATTACGACGAGCAGTTTGACATCAACTCCAAGGGCGCGTACTTCACCATTCAAAAGGCGCTGCCGTATTTGAACGATGGCGCCTCCATCATCCTGAACACCAGCGTGGTCAGCCATCAGGGACTCCCGATTGGCTCCGTCTACGCCGCAACCAAGGCTGCTATGCGCTCGCTGACGCGTTCGTTCGCCAGCGCGCTGGTGGACCGCAACATTCGCGTCAACGCCGTCGCTCCTGGCCCGATCGAAACTCCGATCTTCGGCCGCACCGGCCTTTCCAAGGAAGCCTTAGAAGGCTTTGCCGCAGGGGTCGTGACTAGGGTGCCGATGAAGCGGTTCGGGAAGTCCGAGGAAGTTGCCTCGGCCGTCGCCTTCCTGGCCTCCTCGGATGCCTCCTACATCACCGGGGTCGAACTCAACGTGGATGGCGGCATGGGCCAGATCTAACTCTCATTTAGGTCAAAGAGCGCTCCTTTCCTAACGGGCGCTACGAACAGCAATTGTCATCCTGCGGGGCGCCTCGTTTGCGCCCGCAGGATTTCATTTTCTGGCAAGCGCAAGGTCTCCGGTTCGTTTTGCACGCAGCTAGGCATTCTGGCCTCTTTACTGACCAATTCAATATTTCGGGCGCGGTTTGACGCGGTCGCTCACGCGCCGATAGACTCTATTTCTTCCTGGAGGCACAATGGCTACCCCGTCTGCGTCACGCCCTTACAAAAATTTCATCAATGGGGAATGGGTTGCGCCCCGCAGCGGCAAGACGCTCGAAAACCGTAATCCCGCCAATACCGATGATCTGATCGGCATGTTCCCGCTGTCTTCGCAGGAAGACGTGGATTCCGCTGTTTCTGCCGCAAAAGAAGCCTACAAGAGTTGGCGCCTCGTTCCCGCGCCCAAGCGGGCCGAAATTCTCTTCCGCGCCGCGGAGCTTCTCGTGAAGCGCAAGGAAGAGTTTTCCCGCGACATGACGCGCGAGATGGGAAAAGTGCTTGCCGAAACGCGCGGCGACGTTCAGGAAGCCATCGACATGACCTACTACATGGCCGGCGAAGGCCGCCGCCTCTTCGGCCAGACTACGCCCTCCGAGCTTCCCAATAAATTTGCGATGAGCGTGCGGCAATCCATTGGCGTTTGCGGCCTGATTACTCCGTGGAATTTCCCGATGGCCATTCCTTCGTGGAAGATGATGCCCGCACTCGTTTGCGGCAACACAGTGGTGATCAAGCCTGCTGAGGACACGCCGCTCTCCACGCATCACCTGATTGAAATTCTTTCCGAAGCGGGACTCCCGCCTGGCGTCGTCAATCTGGTCGGCGGCGATGGACCCGGTGCAGGCGCGTCTCTCACGAAGCACGCTGATGTCCCCGTGGTCAGCTTTACCGGTTCCACCTCGACGGGCCGCATCATCGCGGAGACCTGCGCTCCCAGTTTCAAGCATTACAGTCTCGAAATGGGAGGCAAAAACATTATTCTCGTGATGGACGACGCTAATCTCGATCTCGCGGTTGACGGCGCCATCTGGGGCGGTTTTGGCACGACTGGCCAGCGTTGCACGGCGGCGAGCCGCGTCGGCATCCACAAGAGCGTATATAACGAGTTCGTCGCGCGGTTCGTTGAACGCGCTGCAAAGCTGAGAGTCGGGAATGGACTCGATGCCTCCGTCGAGATGGGGCCTTGCATCAACGAGCAGCAATTGCAGACCGTGATGTCCTACGTGGAAATTGGTGTGAAGGAAGGCGCGAAGCTTTTAACCGGCGGCCATCGCTTGGGCAGCGGCGAGCACGCCAAAGGCTGGTTCCACGAACCAACCGTCTTCGGCGATTGCCAGCCCAAGATGCGCGTGGCACAGGAAGAAATATTTGGCCCCGTGGTCTCGCTCATTCCAATCGACAATCTCGAGCAGGGAATCGAAGTCGCCAACGGCGTGCCTTATGGCCTTTCCGCGTCCATCTACACGCGCAACGTCAATCGCGCGTTTGCCGCGATACAGGGCCTCTACACCGGCATCGTCTACGTCAACGCGCCCACCATCGGCGCGGAAACGCATCTCCCCTTCGGGGGCACCAAGCAGACCGGCAACGGCCACCGCGAAGCCGCCGTAGCCGCCATCGACTTCTTCACCGAGTGGAAATCCGTCTACATCGACTATTCCGACAAGCTCCAGCGCGCCCAGATTGATAACAACTAGGGTAATCGTCTTTGGAAGACCGCTTTACTTTCTGTTAGAATGTAAAGCATGGCTGAAGCAACTCTTTCTTCTAAAAATCAGATCGTCATTCCCCGCGAGGCCCGCAAGGCCCTCGGACTGAAGCCGGGCGATAAAGTGCTCTTCACCGTATTGGGAAATCGGGTAATCATCATGCAGAAACCAAAATCCTTTGCGGCTGCCTTGCGTGGATTGGGCCGCGGCTTATACCCACCGGATTACCTCAAGAAGGAACGCGAAAGTTGGGATTAGAGGAGCTTGCCGATTTCCTCCGGCGCCATCGTCGTGTCGCCCTCGATACAAGTATTTTCGTCTACCACGTGCAGAGTAATCCTCGCTATCTGCCGGCAACAGATCGACTCTTTGCCTGGTTGGAGCGGCCGTTGTCTAGTGCAGTTACGCCCTGCATCAGCCTGACAGAACTGTTGGTACAGCCCATTTGGGAGGGTGACGAAAAACTCGTGGGTGAGTTTTTTTTACTCTTGACCAGGTACCCTCATCTGGAATGGATGCCCACAACTGTGCCGATTGCAGCGTTAGCGGCCAGGTTTCGCGCAGCATATCGCCTGCGGACTCCCGACGCGCTGCAATCCGCAACAGCGGTATATTCGAAGGCGACGGGGTTCATTACCAACGATGCCGCGTTCCGTCGTCTCGCGGAAATCCAGGTACTCCTCCTGGACGATCTGCTTTGACGGCGCTTGACAGGCCGCCTAAAATGGTAAGTAGCACCCAACCATGAGTGCTGCTATGCGCAACCAAGCTCTTCAAGAACGGCGTAACCGTCAGATTTTGGCGGACTTGGTGCGTACCTACATCGAGACCGGCGAACCTGTCTCTTCCCGCGCCATTTCCAAGCGTTTTGAAGAGTCCCTGAGCACGGCCACCATTCGCAATATCATGGCCGACCTCGAGGACGGCGGATATCTCTATCAGCCGCACACTTCCGCCGGCCGCGTCCCCACCGCTGCGGCCTACCGTTTCTTTGCGCAGGAGATCGCCTCCCAGGCCACGCTCACTGTCGAAGACCGCAATTGGATCAACCGCGAAATGAGCGGGGCAAACTCCGCCGCGGAAATCACCGAGCGTGCCGGCCACGTCCTGGCCGAAGTTTCCCGCGGCGTGGGTATCATCGTGTCTCCTCCTTTGCGCCGGGCGGTGCTCGAGCACGCGCGCATGTGGCTGCTCCCCGACGGCCGCGTCGTGGTCGTCCTGATCTCTCCTGGCGGTAACACCCGCGACAAAGTTTTACGCCCCAGCCGCGTCTTCACGCAGGCGGAACTCGACGCCACCGCCGACTTCCTTAATCGCAATTACTCCGGCTGGACGCTCGACGCCATTCGCAGCGACTTGCTGCAGAAACTCGCCACCGAACGCGAACGCTATGAGACGCTTGCGCAGAGCGCCTTGACGCTTTGTGACCCCGCGATCCTTTCCGAGACCTCCACGCAACAGGTCTATGTCGAGGGCACCGCGCAATTTGTTGGAACACCGGAATTCGCCGATCAGGGCCATCTGCGGGAATTGCTTGCCGCCATCGAGGAAAAGCATCGCCTCGTTTCGGTGCTCAACGCCTGCATCGAAACGCCGGAGCCTGTTTTCGTTCAGATCGGCATCAAAGAAATCTCCCAGGCCGGGCACAACCTGGCCTTGATCAGCGCGGCCTACGCGGGTCACGACCAGATACAGGGGTCGCTCGGCGTGCTCGGTCCCACGCGCATCGACTACGAGCGTGCGATGACCGCGGTTGCCTATGTGGCCCAGCTTTTCAGCGAGGCCCTGCAGAAGATCGAGTAGCAAATCCACCCTGGTTGGCGCATCCTGGGAGAAAAGGGTAGGACGCTACACATTTTGAGGATAGATTTATGAGCGAGCAGGAAATCAAAGTGAACGTAACCAATGACGAAGGCCCCGGGCAACCGGAGGAATCGCAATCCGCAGACTCCGCGCGAGAGGATTCGCAGGTGAAGAAACTCTCGGCGGAACTCGCCGACCTCCAACAGACGCTGCTGCGCCGCCAGGCCGACTTCGATAATTATCGCAAGCGCATCGAAAAGGAGCGCGCCGAGGATTCCAGGCGAGCGACCGCGCGCGTCGTCGAGTCCCTAATCCCCATCGTGGATGGATTTGAACATGCCCTCGGCGCGCACAAGGAAGATGAGTACGCGAGCTACCGCAAAGGCTTCGAACTCATCTACAAACAGCTGCTGGATAATCTGGCCAGGCTCGGTGTGGAGCGCGTCGAACCCCTCGGCAAGCCCTTCGATCCCCACATGCATCAAGCCATGGATCGCACGGAAACCACCGAACATCCCGATGGCGTCATCCTGGAAGTTTTTCAGCCCGCTTACGTCTTTCACGGGCGCGTTTTGCGGCCGGCTCTGGTGCGCGTAGCAGTTCATCCGGGCGGCGCATCCAATAATGCTGTGAATTAATCGGCAACACCCGGTCGGGATCACGGCGTTTCAGCCGTTGAATCCTGCTACCTTACAATTAGAGAGAAGGGAACCAGAGCAGCGAATATGCCCAAGTCTCACCAGCGCGATTATTACGAAATTCTCGGCGTCACTAAAACGGCGTCGGTTGAGGAAATCAAAGCTTCCTATCGGAAGGCGGCCCTCAAGTGGCACCCCGACCGCAGCCCGGAGAACAAGGAAGAGGCCGAGCACCGCTTCCGCGAATGCACCGAGGCCTACGCCGTTCTCAGCGACATTCAGAAGCGCCAGATTTACGACACCTACGGCCATGAAGGCCTTGCGGGTGTTGGCACGCAGCCCGACTTCAACGGCACCATCTTCCAGGATTTCCACGACATCTTCGGCGAATTCTTTGGCTTCGAGGATCTCTTTGGCGCGGGCGGTGGGCGCCGCCGCGGCGGCGGGCGTCGGGTCCAGCGCGGCGCAGACCTGCGTTACGACATGACGCTTACCTTTGAGGAAGCCGCCACCGGGATCACGACAAAAATTCGCGTGCCTCGCCAGGAATATTGCGAATCCTGCAATGGCACAGGCGCAAAGAAGGGCACGGGCATCGTGGCTTGCCAGACTTGCGGCGGCCGCGGCCAGATCGTTTATCAACAGGGATTCTTCACCATCAATCGCACTTGCCCCGCTTGCCAGGGCGCGGGGCAAATCGTCAAGGAGCGTTGCGCCGATTGCAAAGGGCAGGGCCGGATTGATCGCGAACGCACGATCGAACTTCGCATTCCGCCGGGCGTGGACACCGGAACGCGCCTCCGCGTTCAGGGTGAAGGTGAACCCGGTCCCAATGGCGGGCCGGCCGGCGATCTCTATGTTGTACTCGATGTGAAGGAGCACACCTTCTTCGAGCGGCGCGGCGCCGATCTGTACTGCACGATTCCTCTCAGCGTCTCGCAGGCCTCGCTGGGCACGGATCTCCAGGTTCCAGGCCTCACTGGAGAAGAACGCCTGAAAGTTCCCGAAGGCACGCAGAGCGGCGCGGTTTTCCGCATTAAGGGCAAAGGCCTGCCCGATCCGCATGGCGGCGGACGCGGCGACCTTTACTATCACGTGCGTGTACTGACGCCTACGAAGCTGACGCGGGAGCAGCGGAAAATCATGGAGCAGCTCGACGCTACGTTGAAAGTGGACAACAAGCCCGCCGACCGCAATTCGACCCTCTTCGACAAAGTAAAAGACATCTTCGGCTAGTTTTGAGTGCGGAAGCGGAGCTTCCGCTTTTGCGGTGTAAGCCGTGGCATCGAATTTTCGATTTGTCTCCGGGTTGACAACTCAAAAGCGGGAGCTTTGCTCCCGCACTCAATCAGCCCACGCGCGGTGCACACAATCCGCTCCGTCGCTCCCGGCCGTTTCATGGGAAGATAGCGATCATGCGCCGAAGATTCTTCGTTAAAAACTTTGAAAACCAGCACGCACTCATGAAAGGAGAGACAGCGCATCACCTCGGCCGCGTCCTGCGTGCGCAGCCCGGGCAGCTCTACGAACTCAGCGACGGCAAGAAGGTCTGGCTGGGACGGATCGAAAACGTTTCCCGCGACACCGTTGACTTTTCACTTCTCGAAGAACTGCCGGCGAACCAACCAACACTCGAAACCATCCTGCTTCTCTCCATTGTGAAATTCGATTCGTTTGAGTGGGCTTTGGAGAAGGCGACCGAGCTTGGTGTTGATACGATTGTTCCCCTCGCGGCGGCCCGTACCGATAAGGCTCTTCTCTCCGCCGCCCCGAAGCGCTACAGCCGCTGGCGGAAGTTGTTGCTCGAGGCCTCGCAGCAATCGAGGCGTGTGCAGATTCCTGTTCTTAAGATGCTTACAGAAATAATTTCAACGCCGCAAAGCGCATTCCGCGAAGAGTCCGATGGTCTCCGCATCCTTCTTTCGGAAGCGCACGATGCCAAGCCGTTGCGTGGGGTGCTTCAAGGCCAAAGCGCCACAACCGTCACGCTGGCGATTGGCCCGGAGGGTGGGTGGACGGATGCGGAGCTTGCCGCGGCACACGCGAGTGAGTTTCAGGATGCTTCGCTGGGGAGTTTGATCCTGCGAACGGAAACCGCGGTAATCGCCGCCCTGGCAAACATCACCTTTGCCCTGTCGGATTGACGCGAACGTCTTTCAGATCACCATGCCGATTGCCCGTGCCCAGAAATGCGAAGGCCCGAAGAGGTGCAACCTCTCCGGGCCGAACGCAGGCGAGTTTTACCTGTCGGAATCGCTGTCTTTGTCATGGTCCTTCTTCTTCTCGAACGTGATTACGCCGAAGGTTCCGTCGCCATAATTATGGGTGCCGGCGGTGAAGAAGAGTTGGTTGGTGTTACCGTTTGAGCCGGCTACGCCGCCTTGGCCGAACTGGATGGCCCAGATATTGTCAATTTCGATGGGCTTGCCATGCTGGTCGCGCAGCGGGCCGAGAAATTCTCCGGATTCCCGGTCGAACGCGTTGATGCGCCCGATGGCATCGTTATTCGAGATCAGCAGCGCACCGCTGAAGGGCCCAAAGTTGTCGGGTGCCAGCGCGACTCCCCACGGCGAATCGAGCGGGCCGTGGAGGGAATGGTGAGAACGCAGTTCGCCTCCGGGGGTGAAAGCGGCGACGAAGCCACCCGGCGAATTGTCGAGGGAAGTATAGGTGACCCAAATCGTCTGCTCGCCGTCTTCCGAGGTGATGGTCTGAATGCCGTAGGGAGCGAAGTTTTTGGGAATTTTGGGGTCGACAAAAGCGTTCGGGCCAAGTTGCTCGTTGGCCAGTTTGAAATTGGAGTCAAATACGTCGATCCTGCGGTTCTGTCCGTCATCGGCCGCGTACAGAAGCGGCTGCCCATTGTTGTTGGCGATAGCCAAGCCCGTGTATGTAGCGCCGGCGGATGATCTGTCGGCGGCGAGAGTGGCGTTGGTGCCGCCGACCGCGGGATTCCATCCGCGGATCGTGCCATCCTGGGTAGCGAAGATGAAAAGAGAGCTCTTGGAGACGTGGGTTTGAGTATTGGTGACGGCAAAGGCCGTGACAGTGCTGGGAGTTTCCGGCGCGACGATTCCGGTTGGTGTCCCCTGTCCACCGGTCAGTGATGGCACGGTGACGACCAGGCCAACCGTGGTTGCCCCGACCACCCCATTCGTGTTGCTGATGGAGTACAGCGTGGAAAGTCCGGTGGCGTTGTCGCTCACCCAATAGGGGCTTGTGCCTGTGGAGACGAGGCCCCAGGCGTTGACGAGATGGGGGTCATTTACCGTGCCGCCTGCGCCGGAGTTGGTGACCAGATCGGTGCGGGTGTACTGCGCAAGCGTCAAACAGGGAAATACGACCGCCAGGGCCAAGACCGCCAGCGTTTTGATTGCTGATCTCATTTCTATTTTTTCCTCTCAGGTGTTCTTCGTGCCGAAGCACGGATTGCAGACGGCATTGCGGTTTGCAGTGAGCTGGGAAGGGCTGGGTGGGAGCCGAACTTGTCTTCCGGAAGCAATGAACCGCAACGCCACTATCCAAGGTAGCGGCCGCCCTCGGGCGGAGTGTCACGCCGAAGTCAACTAGTTGTTAGATTTCCGTTCGGCGGCCGCAGGAAAGAAACGAGTGTTTTTGTCTCAGCGTCCGGACGATAAGCCGTACCTTGCGATCGTCCACAATATCTTCCATCCGGCGCGCACCGTCCCCGCAAAATTCCCGGAAATCTTGGACTCGCCCGCGATTCTCTTCCGATAGTTCACCGGAATCTCCACTACTCTCAATCCAAAACGGTGTGCCTTGATCTGCATCTCGATCGTCCAGCCAAAATTCGTATCCTTCATCTTCAGCCGCTCCAATGCCTCGCGGCGGAGTACCCGGAACGGCCCCAGGTCCGTATATCGCGCTCCGAAAAACACGCGCATCAATCCCGTCGCCAGCCAGTTTCCAAACGCCTGTTGGGGCGTGAACGCCCCGGAATTTCTCGCGGCGGCGGTTCGCGAGCCCAGCACCATGTCCGCCTTAGCGTCGCGAACTGGGGCAAGCAGTCTCTGCAGGTCCTCGGGGTCATCGCTTCCGTCCGCGTCCAGAAACACCACAATCTCCGTATCTCCTGAAAGCGCGGCCATCCCGGCGAGGCACGCCTGCCCGTACCCCCGTCGCGGCTCACTTATCACCCGCGCGTCGTGCTTCCACGCCACTGCCGCCGTCGCGTCGCGCGATCCGTTGTCCACCACCACGATATCGGCGTCCGCGCACGCCGCGGCATCCAAAGCCGCTCGCAACCCATCTAACATGGGTGCAAGGGCCGCTTCCTCATTTAGCGCAGGAATGATGAATGCGAGGGGGGAGGGCATCGCTCGAATCCTAAAGACATCGCCGGGCAATGTCGAGCCAGCCGCAGTGGGAATTCGTTGCTGGTGTGAATTCCGCGGCGCATGTTATAAAATAAAGGCAGTTGGAGATGCGCAAACCTGACGAGAACCTGATCGCTCCCCCCACGGGCGGCTCACCTGACGCCCCGAAATCCTCTTTGGCCCCGACGCCTCCCGCGCAAGACGCTTCGTCCTCCCATGCGAACACCCACCATCTTCTCCGCAACGAAATCCGCGTCTGGACGCGCGACCTTCTGATCGCCATCGGCCTCGCGCTCGTAATCATCGTGTTCCTCTACCAGCCGGTGAAGGTCGAGGGCACCAGCATGGCGCCGCTGCTTTCCGACCAGGAACGCATCTTCATCAACAAATTTGTTTACCGGTTCGAAGACATCCATCGCGGCGATGTGGTCGTCTTCTGGTATCCGCTGGACCGCTCCAAATCCTTCATCAAGCGGGTCATTGGCCTTCCCGGCGAAACCGTGGATATCCGTCATGGCTTGCTCTATGTGAACGGACAACTGATCCCCGAGCCTTACGTCCCGCCGCAATATACCGACGTCACCGACTTCGGCCCCGTGAAAGTTCCCAAGGACAGTTACTTTGTCATGGGCGACCATCGCATCAGTTCGAATGATTCCCGAGTTTTTGGGCCGGTCGCCAGCCAGTTCATTTATGGCCGCGCCGTTTTTGCCTACTGGCCCGTGGACCACTTCGGTTCGCTTTCGACCACCGAGGCCAATGATAAATGACGCAGTCCGGAGGACACACTGACGGAAGTCCAGCATCGACCCGCAATCCTCGCGCTCGAAGACGGGCGCGTATTTAACGGCCGCGCGGCCGGCGCGATCACGCGCCGCGGCGGCGAAGTCGTTTTCAATACCAGCCTCACCGGTTACCAGGAAGTTTTCACCGATCCAAGCTATGCGGGCCAGATCGTTTGCCTGACGTATCCCCACATCGGCAATGTTGGCGCGAATCTCGATGATGAAGAGTCCACCCGCCCGTATATCGAATCGCTGATTGTTCGCGAGTTCTCGCAGGTCGCTTCGAACTGGCGCTCCGCCGAATCCGCGCAGCTCTATTTGAATCGCCACAAGATTCCGGTCATTTGGGATATTGATACGCGCGCGCTGGTGCGCCACATCCGCAAGCTGGGCGCGCTGCGCGGAATCGTCGCCACCGACGGCACGCCCGCCGATCAACTTATTTATGAAGCGAAACAGTTGCCGCTGATGGCCGGGCAGGAATTGGCCGGCCGCGTGAGTTGCGCGAAACCATACGACTGGCAAAAGGGGTCCATCGATCTCGCCACGTCGCCCTGGGCGGAGCAGATGGGCGAATCCGGCGCCAGCCCCGATACCAAGAAATTCAAAGTGGTCGCTTACGACTACGGCATCAAGCTCAACATCCTCCGCCTGCTTGTCGACCACCATTGCGACGTCACCGTGGTCCCGGCCCACACTTCCGCCGAAGATGTACTTGCGATGCGGCCTACGGGCGTCTTCCTCTCCAACGGCCCCGGCGATCCCGAACCCATCACCTATGCCGTCGAAAATATTCGCAAGCTCGCCGGTCGCGTTCCGGTCTTCGGCATTTGCCTCGGCCACCAGCTCTGCGGCCTCGCCCTCGGTGGGAAAACATTCAAGCTGAAATTCGGGCATCATGGTTCGAACCACCCGGTGAAAAACCTGCTCACCAGCCAGGTTGAAATAACGGCACAAAATCACGGCTTCTGCGTCGATCCCGAGTCGCTGCCTTCCAGCGACGTCGAAATCACCCATGTGAACCTGAACGACCACACCAACGAAGGCATGCGCCACAAAAATCTGCCGCTCTTCAGCGTGCAGTATCACCCGGAAGCCTCTCCCGGCCCGCACGATTCGCATTACCTCTTCACCCAGTTCACCGACCTTATGAAAGAATTTCAGCAGCCGGGGAGCTCGCGGCGATGAGAGCACTTGCGCCTGTGCTGGGCTGCCTGCTAATCGCGGCTAAGGCAACCATTGCTTGCAGCGTCGTTCAGGTGGTGGAGACCCTCCCATCGTCTCCGAACGTCCGGCTCACCGTGTTGAAGGACGGTACTCCTCAGCAGAATGCGACGCTTGTCGTCAGCTTGCAGATAAACGCCCAACAAGTCGGACCACCACTCAGGACGGACCCTCGCGGCAGTGCCGAGTTGCGGAACCTGGCTCCCGGCACGTACTGCATCACTGCCACAGCGGATCCGAGGTTGGGAGCGGATTTATGTTTGGTTATATCGAAAGGCCATGATCGTGAGCGTAGCGAATTCTCGTTGAAGCTTGCGCCGTTGCCGCCTCCTCCGCCCACGCTTGCGGAGCAGTTAGAACAAGCCGCGAAATCGCCGCTACAAGCGCGCGCCCGAAAATTTGAAGGCATCGTAACGGACGTGGCCGGTGCCTCCATTCCACATGCGGGGATTGTCGTATATGTGGTTCGTTCCGGGAAAGAGCCAAACCTAATTAGGCTGGACGCGGACCTGGAGGGCCGGTTCTCTCTCCCACTGAGTCCTGGCAATTACACTGCGGCTTTTCAATCGCCAGGATTTAAGACGCGCCTGGTCGGTTTTGCAATTGGGCTGGAGGAGTCTCAGGAGCTTGCGCCCATCGTGTTACAAGTAGCCTCTTGCACATGACGATTCTCCGATCTTAGATGAAGGATTTTGATTAGGCCTATGCCGAAAAGAAAAGACATCCATAAGATTCTCATCATCGGCTCCGGCCCGATTGTTATCGGGCAGGCGTGCGAATTCGACTATTCGGGCGCACAGGCGTGCAAGGCTCTCCGCGCCGAAGGCTACGAAGTTGTGCTGGTGAATTCAAATCCCGCCACAATCATGACCGATCCGGAACTGGCCAACCGTACGTACATCGAGCCGCTCACCAAGGAATATCTCGAGGAAATTCTTATCAAGGAAAAGCCCGACGCGCTGTTGCCCACCGTCGGCGGACAGACCGCGCTGAATCTCGCCGTTGAGCTTGCCGAAGGCGGCATTCTCGAAAAGCACAAAGTCGAAATGATCGGCTCCACCCTCCGCGCCATCAAGGTTGCGGAAGACCGCCTGTGGTTCAAGGACGCCTGCCGCAAGATCGGACTCGAAGTTCCCGCGTCAGCGCTCGTCAATAACGCGCAGGACGCGCTGCGCCTCTGCGATCAGCTTGGGTTCCCGCTGGTCATTCGTCCTTCGTTCACGCTCGGGGGCACCGGCGGCGCCATTGCCTACAATAAGGAAGAGTTCGCCGACTCCATTGCCCACGCTCTCGACATGAGCCCCGTCCACGAAGCGCTTGTGGAAGAGTCCGTACTTGGCTGGAAAGAATACGAACTCGAAGTGATGCGCGATTTCCGCGACAACTTCGTGGTCATCTGCACCATCGAAAATTTCGATCCCATGGGGGTGCATACCGGGGATTCCATCACTGTTGCCCCGGCGCAAACGCTTACCGACAAGGAATACCAGCGTATGCGCGATGCCGCCGCGGCCATTATCCGCGAAGTCGGCGTTGAAACTGGCGGCTCCAACGTGCAGTTCGCGATCAACCCCGAAAACGGCAAGATGGTCGTTATCGAAATGAACCCGCGCGTGTCGCGCAGCTCCGCGCTGGCCAGCAAAGCCACCGGCTTTCCCATCGCCAAAATTGCCGCGCGCCTCGCCGTCGGCATGACCCTCGACGAAATTCCCAACGACATCACCCAGAAAACTCCGGCTTGCTTCGAGCCCACCATCGATTACGTGGTCGTAAAAATTCCCAAGTGGCAGTTCGAGAAGTTCCCCGGCGCCGACAGCGCGCTCGGCACGCAAATGAAATCCGTCGGCGAAGTGATGGCCATCGGCCGCACCTTCAAGGAATCCCTGCAGAAGGCAATTCGCTCGCTCGAGCCCAGCACTCCCTGGCGCGCGCCCGCAGAAACTCCCGATTCGCTTCTCCGCGAGAAACTCGCCACGCCGCGGCCCGATCGCATCCATTGGCTGCTCACCGCCGTCGAACGCGGTTTGCCCGCCGCTGAAATTTGCGATCTTACCAAAATTGATCCCTGGTTCATTCACCAGATTGAAGAGATCAACCAGGTCAATCGCCGCGCCGCGAGCGTCACTGTCGAGACGGCCTCCAAGGACCTGCTCCGTGAAGTGAAGCGCGTCGGCACTAGTGATGAGCAACTCGCGCAAATCTGGAAGACCACCCCCGCCGTTGTTCGCCTGCAGCGCGCGCGCTATGGCGTCGCTCCGGTCTTCAAGCGCGTGGATACGTGTTCCGCCGAATTCGAATCCTTCACGCCTTACATGTATTCGACCTACGAGGAAGAAGACGAGACCGACGCGACGCCGAAGCAGAAAATCATGATCCTCGGAAGCGGCCCCAACCGCATCGGGCAGGGAATTGAATTCGATTACTGCTGCTGCCACGCTTCGTTCGCTCTGCGCGCCGACGGCTTCGAGACCA
>JGI12635J15846_10002311_pt1 | contig 16680 bp, 17 predicted proteins | sample BlaSpr_A8_OM2_M2_FD_15846 | JGI IMG/M metagenome (IMG submission 15846) | reverse complement strand
GGCTCCTTTGAAGATCTCTTTCATCTCGTGGTTATGATTTCGATTCAGCCCACGAATCTGTTGCGGTTTTTTCGTGCGTTGCAGTTGTCCGCGGACAAAGCGGTATTGCGCGCTGTCGCGCGTCTCAATCCCCAAGCCACTATAGGTCCAGAGTTGCCGTTTGCTACGGAACCGGTGCGGCGTCTGCATCAACGCGAGCAAGCGGGCAGCTCGAATCGGACCGATGCAGGGAATCTGACGTAGTAGTTTCGCAGCTTTGTGTTTCCGGCTCTCCGCCAATAACTCAGGGCGCAGGGTTCGTCTTAACGCCTGCAACCCATCCAACTGTTGATAGAGCAGCTCGGCCCGCCGGCGCACCCCCGCTTGCTCGATCTTGTGTAACCATTCCTCCCGATAGCGCGGAGCATAGACCTGGGTACCTGTACAAGGGATGCTCCAGCCGCGATACAGAGCTTTGATCCGATTCATCACTCGATTCAGATCTTGGCTGATGGTCTGATAACTGCGCCCCAGCTCGCGCAGCGTCCGCAGTCCGTGTTCTCCGTGATAGACCGGACGCAGCATTCCCGTGCGTAACAAGTCGGCCAGCTTGTGCGCATCTATCTTGTCGCTTTTGTTGCCTTCCTTTAATAAGGCATTGCGCCGCGGATCGCAGACCAGCACTCGCGCCACCTGGGGTTGCAGCAGATCGTACAGCCAGGCCGCCCAGGTCCCTTCTTCCCAGGTCACATGCAACTCGCCCCGCAGACCGTGGATAAACTGCAGAATACTGCTGGCTTTGGTTTCCACGATCGACTCCATCACCAGCTTGCCACTGCTGCTAAGGACAGCGATCACCACCGCTTCCTTGTGCACGTCCATGCCGATATACTTGATGTCGTGACTCATTCGAGTTGCCTCCTTGAGGGAAAGATCATTCGCGCTCAACGGAGTCTTTCCCTCAAGGTACAGTGTCATTCTTTCGCTGACTTTCCAAGAACTTCCTTCCTACCCGCGCATTCCAAAACACGGGCCGCTCTCTCATAATGCATTGACGCGGTTACGGCTGGTGGTGGGCTGTTTTGAACTCTTGAACTATTTCGCGTGATGCGGTTGGTGCCGCAGGGTTTCCACGATCAGACCGACCAGCGCATACGTAACGGCATTCGCCTCTAGAGCCTCGTAGAGACTAATCGGGTAGTGCCTGCCAGCTATCGCAACCGGGCAGGTTAAGCTCACGAGAGCCCAGAGATCCCTCAGTCGTTCGTTTGTTGCTGGGAAGGTTGCGAAGGCAAAAAGTGCCCAGAAGCCCGCAACTAGAAAGCCTGCACTGCCCCACAACGCAATTCGATATTCCATGGTGCGGCTCCTACGCATGATTCTACGCCTTTCCCGAAGCGTAACTGTCGAAACCAGGCGATAGCACTCAGAACCCCTCAAAAGGTCAATGAGTGCTGGCGATATTTCGTTAACAATGGGTAGCGGGCAACTTTGAATTTTGGTCACCCTTTTTCTTGTAGGGCGCGAATCTCTTGACGAATCTTATCTATTCGCTTTTTGATCTCAATTGCCAGATGACTTAAATCCGGCCTCGTTTCCAAGTCTGGCAAGAGCTTTTCGAGAAAGGCCAACTCGTCTTCCAATATTGGCAGCCGAATCATAGGTCAGAGTTTTGTACCAGCCGCCCCCAGCGGTGTCAATTGTTTGAAACCAGGCCATAGCGCTCAGAATCCCTCCACCCCGTACCTGTGCCCATGCTTGCATTACCCAGACGGTCTGTGCCGTAGTTTCATCCTGCGGCATGGGAGGCCGTCATCATGGGCAAACAGAGGATCAAGCCGAATTACCGTCGCCGATTGCTTCGTCTGCCGGATCTGGATCATTGTAAGAGAGCCGTGCTCAACAGTCTCGGCTCACCAGCCTCGCGCCGCGTTTACGAGTATGCCATCGACCAATTCATCTCCTGGTACTGCTCGGAACCCAGACTGGCCTTCAATCGCATCGTAGTCGCTCGTTATCGGATGCACTTGGAATCACGCGGTCTGGCTGCAAACACCATCAACCAACAACTCGCAGCCGTGCGCCGTCTCGCACACGAAGCCGACGACTCAGGCTTGCTGAGTCCCGAACTGGCCGCAGGTATCAGCCGAGTGAAAGGGGTCAAGCAGCTTGGGTTCCGCTCCGGCAACTGGTTGAGCGTAGAGCAAAGTTCAGAGGTGCTCAAACATGCTTATGGCGATAGCATGCGTGCCAAGCGAAACTATGCGATGCTGGCCATGCTGTTCGGATGTGGCTTTCGCAGATCGGAACTGGTGGGCTTGGAAATGGATGAGGTGCAGATGCGCCAAGGTCACTGGGCCGTCGTAGACCTGATCGGCAAGGGCGGCCACATCCGCACGGTGCCCATTCCGCAATGGGTCAAAGCGGCACTCGATCAGTGGATAGAAGCAGCCAAGGTCACGGAGGGAAGGATTTTTCGAGCGGTTGCCAGAGCGGGAAAGGTGTGGGGGAAAAGCATCTCGCAGAATGTCGTGTGGTACGTAGTCAAGGGTTGCTGCCAGAGAGCGGGCTTGGAGCATATTGCCCCGCATGATTTGCGGCGAACCTGCGCGAAGCTGTGCCACACGAGCGGTGGCGAGCTGGAGCAGATTCAATTCTTACTGGGCCATGCATCCGTCCAGACGACCGAACGCTATCTCGGCTGCAAACAGAATCTCGGACATCCGGTAAACGATCTTTTTGATCTCAAAACGGACGGCCGGCCGCATGAAAACGATGGTAAATCCGCTCCAGTGAAAACTTCCGACCTTGTAGAAAAGGCAGCATTCGAGTTTCTCAGCCTGTTTGAAAGCACGGCTTGGGGATAACAACAAGCGATAGTCACCTCGTTTCACCAGTCCGAGGTCGAAGTTGCCATCACTATCCGTGGATGCTTTTTTCACAGTCACTTGCTTGGTCTCTGAAATAAAGCGTCGGAGTTCCACCGGAGAATGCTTGAACGGTGCCGTTGTTTCGTCGCTGACGTGGCCTCGCACATTCGTATCGTCTCTGAGCTTGAGGTTCGGCCGAATGGGTTCAACTTGCGAACAAAACTCAGGGGTCGAAGGTGAAGGCTCAGTCTTGCCATCAGGGCCTACTACGACAGTTTGACCATGCGCTCCGCTTGAGAGGCAAAGCACAGCCAAGAGCAGAATCGCAATTGCAGTGGCGCATTTCATGCAGTGATCGTAGCTCACTCCGGCGTACTCGGCCATGAGGTGTCGAAATCAAGGTGTTAACACTCGAAACCCGACAATGAGTGAAATCGAGATGTTTCGCCACAATGCTTTCTAGCGAACGTGCGTGCTATTGATGTGTAATGGTGTGAGACCTCAGACGCTGTCATCGTAGCAGACCAGTTCTACTTGATTGCCCTCGGGGTCGGGCACATAAAGAGAGCGCCAATGCATCCATGAATGCTCAGCGGTCTCAACTTGGAGCCCCAAAGCCTTCAGCCTCGTCAGTTCGCCTGCGAAATCAGCGAAGGCTATCTCGAACGCGATGTGATCGATGGTGGAAGTTGCAGCGTCCGTCCCACTATAGCCAGGGGTCTGAGAGCGGTCGAACAAGGCGAGCACTTGGGTGTGACCGCCGTAGCCCTCCGCAATCTTGAAGAACGCGCAGGTTGTGTCTCGGGCCATTAGCGGCAAGCGGACGACCTCCTCGTAGAACTTCTGCATGGCATCCAGATTGTTGACGCGCAGTGCGATCTCCCCAAGGCCGCGCACCGACGCGCGCTTCTCGTTAGCAATTAGTGCGGCCATGATCGACCTCCCGAGTTAGAAAACCTTTCAACCATAAGGATTCCGGGTTTTGCCGGGTTGATGCTTTTTTACTCGGCATCAGGAGTAACCCGCCCCTGGTGGGAAGGCTTTAAGACGCTGACGGGAATCCTCCGATCCTCACTCCCGGAGGCTTCACTCTTTAAGGAATGGGCCGATCCAGGTCAATGAAGCGATTTTGCGCCAAATGAGACTAGGCATTGCTCTTCGGCTGCAAAAGCGTTCTTAGTTCCTCACGGATCGCTAGAAGACGAAATCGTCTCAAATCATTCGAATGTTCTTCTTCCCGAGTGCGGTGCCTTTGTGACCGATACACTTCATTTTCGTGTCGGAGCAAGGCAATCTCGTCTCTCAGCTTTAACACCCGTTGCTGAGTGAAGGCGTCCACGGCAAAACCGTAAAAGCGCCCACAACATAGCTTGGTTTCTCGCAAGCCGTCTGTGACCACAGACACATGTTGCCTCTGACAGAGCGACCGAGGGTCAATGAGTGCATTTGCAACAGTAGAGGGGGCCTGCTCCTACCTGTCTACCGCCCGAGTGGTCACGCGGCGCCGCTGAAGTACAGATCTACGGTGATGCGCCACTCCGCAAGTAGCCATTCAGGGACATAGCACCGATTACTGTTTAGCTGGCACCAGAGGCGGAGTTCACGCGACGAGACATACATCTCTGGTGTGAGTTGCAGTTGTCTGACCTTCAGTTCGAATTGAGTGGCGAGCGCCGGGGCGGGCGCGATGGAACGTCCCCAATTGGGATTTCCGCGTTTGCGAGTCATGATGGGAGACAGCCAGTGCCACCACAGGGGCCGATCACACACATCCTCTCGGGGCACGTTTGCTCATTCGGACAGGGTCATTGAATTGAACTGGCTACGTTTGAAAATACAGTGTTCGAGTTGCTTCCGATCAGGCGAATCGTGCCAACGACCAACACAAGAATAACGGCCAGCATCACCGCGTACTCGGCGATGTCTTGGCCCTCATCGTGCCGCCACAGTTGAAGAAGGTTTTTCATGTTCGTGCCTCCGTCCCACGGCCCGATTCTACGCCCATATTCACTCAATCCGACTAGTTTCATTTGCCCGCTTTCGGCGGTCAGTAGTAACTGTCGAAAGCAGGCCATAGCGCTCAGAATGAAGGTCACGCCGCGATTCTGCGTGAGGTTTGCTTCTGGCCACAGCCAGCATCACCGCTGCTGGATCAACACCCGTCACCCGGTGACCACGTTTGGCGAGGGCACAGCAGAGCGTGCCCGTACCGCAACCCAGGTCGAGGAAACTACATGGGCGCACTCCGCCGAGGGGGAGGTAGAAGTCGTAGTCCTGCGCCCACGGGTTAGCGAGATCGTAGATCTCCGCGATCTGAGTTTGCTGATAGTCCATCCCCTTGTCGCGGCGCTGCCAAGGCCTCCCGCAGCTGATTCTACAGTTGTTACCGCAAAGGAGTGGAGTACATAAACGTTGCCCCGGCCGCAACTTTTGGGCCTAGAACGACAGTGAGAATCTAGCTTCGAAGAATTCGCCCAGCTTCGCTGTCGCCTTGAATTGCGGAATTGGATCCAATTCCTTGAAAGCCGACGTGAAGGCATTGGAGAGACTCCAGATGGTTCGCGGGCGGAACTCCTTGTACTTTGGTTCGAAGTGGAGGTCATGCACGGTGCGGGCAAGGTGCTTTGAGAGCTTCGAGTTTGCCCTCAACGAATGCTTCGTGGATGGCCACCTTGACAATGACCGCCGTCACTTCGCTCATGGCTGCTTGAAATTTCTTGAGATTTCCTGAATTCTGTCGAATGGGCCCCCTCTCATCCGTCATACATTCAGGCGCACAAAGACGCTCAGGAGTTCCCAAAGGAGAAAATCTGATGCAATTTGCCCTGCTGATCTACGAATCACCGGAAGCTTTTGCGACCCGGAACAGCGACGGAACCGACCCTTACACCGGTGCTTGGCGAGCGTACCATAAGGCTCTCGTCGAATCCGGCACCTACCTCGCTGGCGATCCGCTTCAAGTGCCGGAGACTGGAACCACAGTGCGGCTTAAGGAAGGAAAGCGGCGCGTACAGGATGGCCCCTTCGCGGATACCAAGGAGCAGCTGGGAGGATTCATAATCCTGGAACTCCCCTCAATTGACGCGGCGCTCGACTGGGCGGCGCGCTGCCCGGCCGCCGCGGACGGTGCTGTGGAGGTCCGTCCCGTTGCACCTGAATCCAAGCGCCGGATCACGGGATGAGTGCGCAGAGCAGACTCAGGAAGCCGTCGACAAGGTCGAATCTCTGGATATTCTCATCAATAACGCCGGCGTGGCGCTGTTCGATGACTTGAGCGATCGTGCCGCGCTCGAACGGCACCTCGCCGTCAATCTCTTTGGCACGTATGGCGTGACCCAGGCTTTCCTGCCGTTGCTGACTCGTTCTCGGGGAGCCATCGTCAACGTTCTGTCGGTGGCGGCCTTAGCCACCTTGCCGATCGTTCCGGCTTACTCGATCTCAAAGGCGGCCGCGTTTTCCCTGTCACAATCGCTGCGCGCTCTTTTGGCCGGACGGGGCGTCAGGGTACATGCTGTCCTAGCCGGCCCCGTGGACACGGAGATGTCCCGAGGCTTCGAGGTACCGAAGGCTTCTCCGGAGTCCGTGGCGCGAGCCATTTTCGACGGAGTGGAGAGAGGGGAGGAGGACATCTTCCCCGATCCCATGTCACAGACCATGGCGGAGAGTTGGCGTAGCGGCGCGGTCAAGGCGCTCGAGCGCCAGAATGCGGCACTCGTAAACGCAGAGCTCGTCAAGTGATACACAAACGGTGGGACACGGAAGCAAAGGAACGATGACCGAAAGAAAGAGAAAAACGATGAATCATCAAAATTTCACCACTACCTTTACAGTAGACCAAACTCCGGAGGAAGCCTTCGCTGCCATCAATAATGTTCGTGGATGGTGGTCAGGAGAAATCGAAGGTAGCACCGACAAACTCGGTGATGAGTTTACCTATCGTTACAAGGACGTCCATTTGTCCAAACAGAAGATTGCAGAATCAATTCCCGGCACAAAAGTCGTTTGGCTTGTGTTGGACGGCTACCTTAATTTTGTTGAAGACAAAAGCGAGTGGGAGGGCACAAAAATTGCTTTTGAAATCGCCAAAAAGGGCGGCAAAACCGAAGTCCGATTCACCCACGTGGGCTTAGTTCCCGACTGTGAATGTTATGGCGCTTGCTCAAGCGCATGGGGCTCTTACATTAACGGTAGTTTGCGGAGCTTGATCGGTACAGGTAAAGGCCAGCCCAACCAGAAGGAAAAAGAGGATGGGGAAAAGGCTTCTCTATGATTAAGAGACCATTCTGGCTCCATTTGTTGCAGTAGCTTAGACATTGCATGTCAGAGAATCAGGGTGCGATGAGGGTGCCGTCTTTGCAGCAATGGGTAGATAACTTTCGGCTTGCCGACAACCCACCCAGGGACAACTCCGCTTGATCTCAGGCCGCATTCTCCCTATCGCGGGGAAGTTGACGTAGCCTGTCCATCGAAATGCTGAGATCCTTATTTCCGGGTAGCACCGCGAGTACAATTACACCACTGCCACAACGGACGGCTTTCGGGCAGGAATCATTATGGGCGCGCTTCCCAAAAATGAAGCTGTCCCCCCTCCGACTTCGGTCGAAGACCGTCTCCGGCTTGTGATCGATGCTATTCCCTGCCTGATCCTACGTGCCAGGCCAGACGGCTCTTTCGATTTCATCAATCAGCGTTGGCTGGAATTCACCGGATTCAAATTGGAAGAGGTGCAAGGCTGGGGCTGGCGAGCTGCCCTTCATCCTGAGGATGCCGGACGAGTCGTGAAGGAGTGGCGTGCGGGGTTGGCTGCCGGGGAGCCCTTTGAGAGTGAAGCACGCATACGACGTGTTGACGGGGAGTATCGCTGGTTTCTGATTCGTAACGTGCCCCTGCGAGACGGGCACCGAAGCATCGTTCAGTGGTATGGAACGGGCCACGATATCGAGGAGCTAAAACAAGCGGAAGATCGCTTGCGACTTGTGATCGACACAACGCCTGCGCTGCTGCACAGCGCCCGCCCTGACGGCGATCTGGATTTCTTCAACAAGACCATGCTGGATTATCTCGGTCTCTCTTTGGAAGACCTATGCGGCTGGCGCTGGACCAAAGCAATTCACCCCGACGACGTTGAACAAATCGTGAGTAAGTGGCGCTCGTCCCTGGCGACCGGAGAACCTTTCGAAAGTGAAGCACGCGTACGCCGGTCGGATGGAGAATACCGTTGGCAATTTCATCGGAAAGTGCCGCTACGCGACCAAACAGGGAACATCGTTAAGTGGTTCGGCTCTAGCATTGACATAGAGGACCGAAAGCGGGCCGAAGAAGCCTTGCGTAAGAGCTTTGACGAAATCAAAGCGTTAAAGGACCAGCTTTACAAAGAGAACCTGGCGCTGAAAGAGGAGATCGACCAGGCATCGATGTTCGAGGAGATCATCGGGTCGTCAGAAAAGCTGCGTCGTGTGCTGGTGCATGTTGCAAAGGTGGCTCCGACGGATTCGACTGTACTGATCACGGGCGAGACAGGGACCGGCAAGGAACTGGTAGCACGTGCAATTCACAAGCGATCACAGCGCGCTGCCCGCGCATTTGTATCGGTGAATTGCGCCGCTATTCCTCAGTCCCTGGTCGCCGCCGAGCTGTTTGGCTACGAGAAGGGCGCCTTCACTGGTGCGACTCAGCGCCGATTGGGCCGCTTTGAGCTGGCCGATGGCGGAACAATTTTTCTTGATGAGATTGGCGAACTCCCGCCCGAAACCCAAGTCACTCTGCTGCGAGTGCTACAAGAACGAGCCTTCGAACGCGTCGGGGGCAACCACCCGATTGCGGTGAACGTACGAGTCGTCGCCGCCACCAACCGCGACTTGCACGCTGCGGTTGAGGCCGGCACATTCAGACGCGACCTGTTTTACAGACTGAACGTCTTTCACATTCATGTGCCTCCGCTACGCGAGCGCATTGATGATATTCCTCTGCTCGTTGAGTACCTCACCCAGCGTTACGCGAGTAAGGCGGGCAAGAAGATCAAGAGCGTCAAAAAGAAAACGCTGGAGCTGTTCCAGGCTTACGATTGGCCGGGCAATATTCGCGAACTGCAGAACGTCGTGGAAAGGGCAGTGATTCTTTGCGACGGAGATACCTTGGTCGTCGATGAAACGTGGCTTCAGCGTGAATCGCCACCGCCGAGCGGTGCCTCGCGAGGGCTCGGCCGGCTGGACGCTAATCAGGAAAAGAAGATGATCGAATCCGCATTGACGAAGAGTCGAGGCTGCGTGTCGGGTCCAGACGGCGCCGCTGCGAAACTCGGCATTCCACGCTCGACCCTGGAGTCGAGGATCAGAACTTTGGGAATCAACAAGCACCGATTCAAATCTGCGTAGATGCGGCTGCCAAACGATGAGACCGCAGCGCGCCATCGCAGCTCCCGAGGTCTCGTAGTTTCGAAGAAACTCCCGCGATTCCTTTCCGTACCCGCATAACCTCCCGCAGTATGCCAAGCGTTGGGGCGTTCTTGAGGACAAATCACCAACCAAACGCGTCCCGGCCAATTTCTGACACCGACTCGTGGCACGTGTTCGATGGTGTCTTGCTCTAACTCACCAATTGTCGAACTTCACCACCGAAAGTTCTGAACGAAGGCTTGTCAGGTCAGCAAGTTACGCGTGGCACGCTGATTGCTTTCTTAGCGAGTGGGAGTCGCAAATGGCTTTGAAAGTCGAGAGAGTGTCGGATGGACCGGACACTGTTCTCCGGCTCAGCGGTCGAATTGAATCGGAGAACGTACAGGAGTTGAAGGCACAAATTGAAGGAAGAACGCACAGGTTCGTCTTGAATCTCGAACAGGTGCAACTTGTCGATCTGGATGCGGTGCACTTCCTGGCAGTTTGCGAAGCAAAGGGAATCGAGCTGCGGCGCTGTCCTCAGTATGTACGGCAGTGGATTCTGGCAGAAAAGCCGAGGATCCGCGAACTCGAATGAACTAGGGCTCAGGTAGTAATTCAAATTCAAAACAGGAGATGACTATGGATCGCATGCTAGTGGTGGTCTTTGACAACGAAAGCAAAGCGTACGACGGGAAAAAGGCTCTTCTACAACTGGACGGCGAAGGCAGCATCAGCGTTCACGCCTACGCCGTGCTTGCCAAGCACGCAGATGGCACGGCAACCGTAAAGCAAGGGGATGACTCTGGGCCGATCGGCACTCTGCTCGGCACATCCTTCGGTAGTCTCATTGGTCTGTTGGGTGGGCCGGTGGGTTTGGCTATCGGCGCTACCGCAGGCCTTGCGGTCGGCGCTGCCGCCGATCTGAACAACGCCCGCATCGGCGAGGATTTCATCGACGACGTCATCAAGACGTTAGTGCCGAACAGAGTCGCCGTGGTCGCGGAAATTGAAGAGGACTGGACCACGCCCGTGGACACCCGTATGGAGGCAATCGGCGGATCTGTCTTCCGGCGGGCTCTGTCGGACGTGAAGCAGACAATCCACGAGGAGAACGTCGCCGCCATGCAGGCTGACCTCGCTCAAATGAAGGCGGAGCATGCCAAGGCTCACGCCGACCGCAAAGCGAAGCTGCAGGAAAAAATCAACCAGCTCGACTCCAAGATGCAAACGCAGTTGCAAAAGGCAAAAGACCGACGCGAGGCCCTGGAGCGCCAGGCGCAGGCAAAGGTCGAGGTGCTCAAGGCAAAAGCAGCGGCTGCGAAGGCCAAGGCGTCGTAACGCGAGACACCTCGCCGGGCTGATTGGAGGATCTGTCGGAAAGGGAGGTCGAGAAGACCTCCCTCTTGAAAAACAAATACGAAACCTATGGAGGATCGAATGTCTACACAGAGCTTAACTGGAGAAGTAGTGAAGAAGCGTTCCGCGTGGAGTATTTTCATGGGCATCGTGACCGCAGCCCTGGGATGCTTTCTGATCTTTTATCCCATGGCAACTGCGGCGATCACGACCGTCTTGCTGGGTTGGGCGTTAATTTTCGTCGGTCTTGCCCAGTTTGTCTTTGCGCTCTATTCGCAGACGATTGGAAACTTTTTCTTGAAGGTTCTTTTGAGCCTGGTTTACGGAATCTGCGGTATCGCGCTGGCGTTCTTTCCCATTGCCGGCGTGGCAGCCCTCACAGGAGTTCTTGGAACCCTTCTGTTGATCCAAGCGGGACTGCTCACGGCGACAGCGTTCCAACTAAGGCCCGTGGATGGTTGGGGATGGTTTCTCTTTGATGCCGCTACCAACCTGCTGCTGGGCATACTGATTCTCGCGAAGTGGCCCTCCAGTTCTGTCTGGGCTATCGGAACGCTTGTTGGCGTTTCCGTGCTCATGAGCGGAATCTCCAGGATCATGATCGCCACGAAGATACGGAGCGGCGCCGCCAACGTTGAGCGCTTCGTTCGAGCCGCATAGTCCCGTGTACCACGACCGAAAACACGACAGCGCCGTGAGAGGTATCTCGGGGGTGAAGAGCGCGATGATCCATCGCTGGACTGTACGAACGGTGGACGTCGGCGCTCTTGTTTTTTGTGCTGTGAGGTCGTGCCTGGGACAAAGCGATCCGCTCGCTGGCTAACAAGGAGCGGTCGATACCGAGACCGCCCCACCAAGCTAGAACGACTCTGAGAACCGGGCCTCCAGGAATTCACCCAGCTTGGCCGTCGCCTTGAATTGAGGGATGGCGTCCAGTTCTTTGAATGCGGAGGTAAACGCGTTGGAAAGACTCCAGATCGTTCGCGGCCGGAACTCCTCGTACTTCGGCTCGAAGTACAGGTGATGGACGCTGCGGGCAAGGTGTTTGGGAGCTTCGAGTCTGCCCTCGACGAATGCTTCGTAGATGACCACCTTGGCGGTGACGTCCGTCAGTTCACTTTTCTGCCAGGCTTCCACCTGCTTTCGCATCGGCTCAAAGTTTCGCTGCATCCGGTCAACGCCAACTGAAAGGCAGTCTACGAGTGAGAACGACTTCGAGTGCTTCGCGAGCACGGGAGTGAACATACGTGGGACAATGTTTCCAAACCATGCTTACACAAAACCCGGAACGTACACCGCGATCAATCGAGCGCAGCCGGGCTTATCCGTTAGCCGGGAATGATACAGATGACTGATCCGGATTGCGTTTTCGTCTTCGGGTCCGCGTCACACTAGAATCGATCAGATGGCTTCCAATCCTTGCGCATTCAAGAAGCAGTGTTCCAGCTTCGTAACGCAACGCGGCGACGCGGCTGCAAAATGCCTGATTCACAGAAAATGCCTTGTGAGGGATAATCGACCTTCGGGAAAGGAATTATTGTAGAAACGGCCGTTATCGCTCGAGCAGACGCGGTCAGCGGACTATAGTAAACGTACCGATCGCCAAACATGAGGACGGATGCATGCGACCGCTGAAGCTGCTTGTGGTAGAGGATAACATCGCAAGCTTGGAACTCATGAGCGAGGTCTTCACTTCTCTAAAGGCCGAGGTGCGCCCCATCAGCGACAGCGAAGAGGCCGTCGGGGCGGTGAATCAGGAGAAGTTCGATGGAATTTTCCTGGACTTGGAAATGCCGAAGCTGAATGGTTTCGACTTAGCGCGCCTTATACGCAAATCGTCATGGAATAAGTCCACTCCCATCATCATTGTGACCGGACGCGATGAGAGGCAGACCATGCGGGATGCGTTTGCCATCGGAGCGACCTTTTTTCTTCAGAAACCCGTGGATAGACAGAAGCTCAGCGTCCTGTTCCGCACGGTGAGTGGCGGAATGCTGGAGAATCGGCGCAAATACGTCCGTGTCCCGATCCAGGCCGATGTAACATGCACCGTGGGCCCTAGAACGTCACGCGGATTGACCTGGAACCTCAGCCAGGGAGGAATTCAGGTGGAAGTGGGTGGCCTGAGACCCAAGGATGCTGTCCGAGTGTCATTCCAATTACCAATCTCTGCGGTAACCATTGACGCGGCCGGTATCGTCGTGTGGGGCAATGAGCAGCGGCAAGGCATCCAATTCACGAATGTGGGTGCACAAAGTCAGCAGGCGATTCGCCAATTTATAACGGACGTGGAGAAAATGGAACCCTAGGTAGAACCCTAACGCGGTTGATCTAGGTAGCGCTGCCGGTTGCACCCGCCGCCCCTGCTTTCTTCGCAGGTTGGCCCTCATGGGCCTGATCCGGGTTGGCGGCCTGACTACCTTTAGTAAGAACGCGGTTAAGCTCCTCGGCGAGGGAGGATGGGTTGACCGGTTTCGACAAGTAGCCATCAAACCCCGAATTGAGGATCCGTTCCTGATCACCTCGCATGGCATACGCCGTGACTGCCACTACAGGCAGCGTCGCCAGGCGAGGATTCTCGCGGATTCTCCGTATGACCGCAAATCCGTCCATTACCGGCATGCCGATATCCAGAAGCAGCAGTTCTGGTTGAGTTTGTTCAATGATTCGAAGAGCCTCTTGACCATCGCATGCTTCAAGAACTGTATATCCACGCAATTCCAGCAACTCGCGGAGCAGTTCTCGATTAACGGCGTTGTCTTCGGCAATGAGGACTCTGATCATAGCTGTCCCACGGATTTTGCCACACTGCGGCCCCGAACTACTCTCCCAACCTCGGCAATCAGTTGCTCCTTCCAGGAACCGTCCTTTTGCAGGAGGCCCTGTGTCTCACGGTTTAGAAGAGCAATCTCATCCTGGGTCAAGTTCTTGGCCGTCATCACGAGAATCGGTAGTTCCCTGAAGGCTGGCTCTTGTCGAACATGGCGAATGACTTGAAACCCGTCCATCCCTGGCATCAGCAGATCGAGCAGGATTGCTCCCACAACTTTGTTCGCCAGAACCTCCAAAGCTCGTGTGCCGCTGCGGACGGCCTGAGTCTCGTATCCGGCAGAGCGCAAGGCCTCCTCCAGCAGTTCCAGAGCCTTGGGGTCATCGTCAACTAGCAGGATGGACGAATCGTCGTCGGCAGGCGACGGCACATGCCTGCGAATCGCTTCCAGCAGCGCTGGCTTGCGGACAGGCTTTATGAGATAGTCGGCGGCACCCAAGGCGAAACCCACCTGTTTTTGATCCACGATGGAGAGAATGATGATTGGGATGTTTGCCGTTTCGGGTCTTTTTCGGAGTGCTGCCAAGGTTTCAAAGCCATTGCTGCCGGGCATCAGTACATCCAGGGTGATGGCGTCCGGACGCAGTTGTTGAGCTTTCTTGATTGCTTCAGCTCCCGACTCGGCCATCACAACCCGGTATTCTGGTTCCAGATAGCTGGCGAGAAGCTCACGTGCCGAGGCTTCGTCATCTACAATCAGCACCAATGGAGTGAGCCGACTTGAGGGTGTAATGATAGAGGATATCGCTGGCTCAACGACCGGGCGGACCTTTGACGTCGGCTCCGCGGCGAGAAGAGTAAAGGTGAACCGGCTGCCTTTTCCCAACTCGCTTTCGACTGAAATCTGGCCTCCTTGTTGCTCAACCAGCCGTTTCGTGATGGCAAGCCCCAATCCCGTGCCTTCTTGGGCGCGGTCAGCGCTTCCCTCGATCTGTCGGAATTCCTCGAAGACGACCTTCTGATCCTCAGGCCGGATGCCTATTCCTGTGTCCGTCACCGACACGCGCACGAAGTCCCAGACATCAATGCACTCGATGCTAATCAGGCCGTCCTTGGGTGTGAATTTGACCGCGTTACTGAGCAGGTTGTACAGGATTTGCTTAAAACGCACGCGATCGGACTTAACGAGAGAATTGCTCTCCACCTTCTGCTCAACCCGGATGTTCTTGGCCATAGCCAGCGGATGAATGGTGGACAGCACTTCGGGTAGGGCGTCCTTCACCAGAAACTCTTCGCTACGCAGTTCCAGTTGTCCCGCCTCGATCTTGGAAAGGTCCAGAATGTCATTGATTAACTGCAACAGATGCGTTGAACCCTGTTTAATGTGGTTGACGAAGCGTTTCTGCTTGTCGTTGAGTGGACCCGGAGTTCCCTCCGCCAAGAGATCGGAAAAGCCCACAATCGCATTCAGTGGGGTCCGCAATTCGTGACTCATACTGGCCAAAAACTTGCTCTTCATCTGAGTGGCCCGTTCGACTTCGCGGTTGCGGAGATCCAGTTCTTTGTTGGCAACAGCCAGCTGGGTCGTGCGTTCCCGAACCCGTTGCTCCAACTCGCTGTGAGCCCGCTGCAGGGCGCCATCGCGCTGCTGAATCTGCTCCAACATCTCATTGACCGATTCAATCAAGGTCGACACTTCGTCCCGATTTTGGTTTGTAGTAGCGCGGAGCGAATAATTTTTCTCCTGAGACACGATTCGGACAGTCTGCGCCAACTGCATCACTGGTTCGGAGATAACACGCTGCGATATTCTTGAAATCAACAGGGCAACTACCAGCGAGACCAGAAATACGACGACGATGATTACCGCATAGCTCTTCAACCGTTCGTTCATCGCCCTCAAGTCGGAGCTGATGTACACAATTCCGGTTGGTTTGCCCTCGAAGATAATCGAACGCGCCAGCCCCAGATGACCGTTTCGGAACCAGTAGATCTGGGTTTGACCCGAGGGAATAACCGGCAGGGGCAGAGGCTGGCCCGCGCGCTCGCGCCAGTACGCAGCGAAAGGCTGACCGTCGTGCGTGTAAATCTGGGCGTACATGAGACGCCGGTTGGCATTCAAAGCTGAGAGGGTCTTCTCCGCGGAGTGAGGATCGTCAAATAGGAGCGCCGAGGTGGTATTGTCTCCGATGATCTGAGCCTGGATCGATACGTTGCGCACCAGGGCGTCACGAAAGCTGTACAGATCGTAAGCACAAAAGCCGCCACAGGCCAACAGCAGGGCCGCCGCACTCACCAGCATATTCATCCAGGTGAGTTTCTGAGAGATCGAATAGTTTTGGATGTTGAACATGTGTGTCAATCTCTATCCCTTTTGACGGCAGTCGCTACCTTGAGCAGCTCAGAGCTGAGCGTCAGACCCGCATGCTGGGTGGCGGTAAGGTTGACTTCGAAGCGAACTTTCTTCCCTTCTAGGACAAACTGGATCATGCCGCCACGCTTGACGAACTGCGACATATCGCTGACGGTCAAAACAGCCTTTTTGTCCAGGTCGGCGATAATCTTGTTAAGCCGGCTGTCGTCCGTAAGACTCAGAAAAAGAATCTGGCAATCGCCCGACTCTTCGGCACTGGAAATTCGTTTGGCAACTACGGTCTTGCCGCCTATCGTTTCGCCTGCAAGCGTGGCGTCGAGGCTGGGGCCGAAGGGATCTTGCCCGAGAACACAGACAGTAAACGAGCCGCCTTGGGCTGCCGCAACCTTCCCCGGCCATTCGATGAATCGGCCAAAGTTATAGAGGTAGGTGGCTTTTACTTGGTAGTCAGTGGGCCTCGGATTCTGCGCGTGGAGGACCGGAATGGCAAGGAAAGCGCATGCTGCGGCGACAGCTATGAGTAGCGGACGGAGGCTAAGAACGGGCCTCGTCGCTCGATCACTCGGAACGCGGCGCACGCCGTCTGTACCATGAAGATGTTTCATTGATATCAATCCGCAGTCCGTCTCCACGTGATCTGCGCGTAAGCGCTCCTCTCGACGAGTACGGGACCGAACTCGGCATGACGAGGCTGGAACAAATTTTGTCCCGTCATGGACAGCTCAAATTCCTTGGCAAAGTGCCAACCCAGCCGGGCATCTACTGTGTGATAAGCATTCACGCCTAGGGCCGGCAGCGCACCCGCATAACGATAAGTAGGATCGAACTCAAGTCCTTTGTGCAGATGGAACAGAAGCTGTGCAGTTGCCTCATTGTGCGGACTGGATCCCTCGTAGGAAGACACCTGACTGGTTTTCGTGTGGGTCGGTTTATCCAGAAAATTCAGGCTCACAT
>JGI12635J15846_10002310_pt1 | contig 16683 bp, 9 predicted proteins | sample BlaSpr_A8_OM2_M2_FD_15846 | JGI IMG/M metagenome (IMG submission 15846) | reverse complement strand
CAATATCGCCGCCGTTCCCGCCGCTCCCGCAAGTACCGCCTGCTTCCACGTTTCCATGTCATCTCCTCAAATATCGATCAACCTAGCCAGCAGCAGGATTCTAAACCCAATCCATGCTTTATACTTCCGCGAGCGCGCTGCGCGCAATCAGCGGTCAGCACAAGCGCGATCAACTGAACCTATGATGCGATTTCGAACCTTCCCGTTCTCCTCGGCCCTTGTCTTCCTGCTGAATTGCGCATTCTTCTCTGCCGCCGTTCTTTGCCCGGCTCAAGCCAAGCCCCGAGCCCGCGATCTCGGAGTCCCCTTCGACGGCACGCCCGGCCCATACAACGCCATCACCGACGTCAAGGGAGTCGAAGTCGGCCACACCACGCTCATCTCCGGCAGCGGCAAACTCAAAGTTGGCGAAGGCCCCGTCCGCACCGGAGTCACCGCCATTCATCCCCGCGGCAAGGCCGCCAACGACTCTGTCTTCGGGGGCTGGTTCACCCTCAACGGCAACGGAGAAATGACCGGCACCACATGGCTCGAAGACTCCGGCTTTCTCAACGGCCCCATCATGATCACCAACACCCACAGCGTAGGCGTGGTCCGCGACGCCGTGATCGCCTGGAAAGTGAAGCAGGGCAACCCCGACATGGAAGGCTATTGGTGGTCGCTCCCCGTGGTAGCCGAAACCTGGGATGGCTATCTCAACGACATCAACGGTTTCCACGTAAAGCCAGAAGACGCCTTCCACGCGCTCGACGTAGCCCATAGCGGACCGATGGAAGAAGGCAGCGTAGGCGGCGGAACGGGCATGATCTGCAACGAATTTAAAGGAGGCATCGGAACCTCCTCCCGCGTCCTAAGCGCGAAAGAAGGCGGCTATACCGTCGGTGTCCTAGTGCAGTGCAATTACGGGCGCCGCGACCAACTCCGCATCGCCGGAGTTCCCGTAGGCAAAGAAATTCCCGAGCATCCCGCTTACGGAGAAGACGCCGGCTCCATCATCATCGTAGTAGCCACCGATGCCCCGCTGATTCCCACGCAACTGAAGCGCATGGCCCGCAAGGCATCTCTAGGCCTCGGCCGCGACGGCAGCTACTCCGGCGACGGCTCCGGCGACATCTTCGTCGCCTTCTCCACCGCCAACCCCGGAGCCGCCTCCAGCAAAGGCCTCCGCGACCTGAAAATGCTCCCCAACGACAGCCTGGATCCGCTATTTCTGGCCACGGTCCAAGCCACCGAAGAGGCGGTAGTCAATGCCATGGTAGCCGCCGACACCATGACCGGCATAGACGGCCACACCGCCATAGCCCTGCCCCATGACCGCCTGCAAGAAGTATTAAAAAAATACAACCGCCTGGCAAAATAGCTGCGGGATTTTGAGGTTATTGAAAATCAATTGCTTGAGCCAAGCCCACGACGGCCCACGAAGTAGAAAATCTTGATGAGCTGTTCGTGAACCTTCGTGCCCTTGGTGGTTAAAGCCGTTGTCGTTGTCGTTGCCGTAGCCGTTGGTGTTGCCATAGCCCAGCACGTTACCTTCGCTGCTCACCCAAAGCGTCTATCCCGGAACCGCACCAGGGCATACAATTCAGCCAGTGAAAGCCTATCGCATCGAACGCATCAAGAACGGCATGAAGTTCACGTGCAAGCAGTGTTCCCACAGCGTCAGCACCCTGGACTTCGACGCCAAAGCCGGAAACCTGCGCACACAGGCCGCCACCGCCATCAACGCCCACGCCACCACGGCGCACCAATCACCCATGGTAATCTCACCCGCGGATAGCCAACTCCGCAGCTGGCGCTAGCCTCACCACCTTTTCGGCACCCACACAAAAGAACGCTAAGCCGCCGCTTTTTCGATAACATGGTTGTTCCGGCGGAACCTCATATTGGGCAGCCCCCATGATCGAGCAATTTGACTTCTCCGATCTCCGCGAACTCTTCGCCAAAGCCAATGAGGAAAAATCTGGCGACCAGTTAGCCGGAATCGCCGCCCGTTCGGAACGAGAGCGCGTCGCCGCCAAGCGCAAACTCGCCGACTTGCCTCTTGATGAAATTGTCCGCCGCCCTCTCATCGACCCTTCTGACGACGACGTCACCCGCCTCAACCTTGACTCCTTCGATCAAACCTCTTTTCGCCAGATTGCCAGTATGACGGTCGGTCAGTTTCGCGAGTTCCTCCTCGACGACGCAACCCTCCCGACTCAGCTACAGCAACTGCAGCACGCCATCATCCCTGAAATCGCCGCCGCCGTGGCCAAGCTGATGAGCAACAAAGATCTAGTGCTGGCAGCCGCCAAGATTCGCAACATCACACGCTGCCGCAACACCATGGGCCAGCCAGGAGTCCTCGGCATCCGCGCCCAACCCAATCATCCGGCCGACGACATCGGCGGAATTTTATTGGCTGCGTTCGAAGGATTGCTCTACGGCTGCGGAGACGCCGTGATCGGCGTAAACCCCGCCACAGATTCGGTCGAGACAGTCAGTGCGATTCTCATCGCGCTAAGTCGCTTGGTCGACGCCTACGAAATTCCGACCCAGACCTGTTGCCTCGCCCATATCACCACGCAACTCGCCGCACTAAGTCGCGGAGCCCCCATCGACCTTCTCTTCCAATCCCTCGCCGGCACTGAAGCCGCCAACCGCAGTTTTGGAATCACTTTAAACATGTTGTGCGAAGGCCGCGACCAGGTCCTCGATCATCATCGCCAGCGCGACATCCATTGGGCCGGAGACAACGTAATGTACTTCGAAACCGGCCAGGGCAGCGCCCTCTCCGCCGAAGCCCATCACGGAGTCGATCAACTTACGATAGAAGCCAGAGCCTACGGAGTCGCGCGGGCCTACCAACCGTTCCTGGTCAACAGCGTAGTCGGCTTCATCGGACCCGAATATCTGTACGACGAGCGCCAGATCATCCGCGCTGGACTCGAAGACCACTTCATGGGCAAGTTACTAGGCCTACCGATGGGCTGCGACGTCTGCTACACCAATCACGCCGCCGCCGACCAGAACTCCGCCGATAACCTGCTGTTGCTTCTAACCGCCGCCGGTTGTAACTACTTCATGGGCGTTCCCTGCTCCGACGACGTGATGCTCAATTATCAATCCACCAGCTATCACGACGCCTTAGCCGCGCGCCGCCTCTTCAACTTGCGCCCCGCACCAGAATTTCTAGCGTGGTTGCAGCAGATGGGCATCTATCAAGGCGCAGAACCAGCATCGCTAGACTCCTCCACAAGGCGGCAACTAATGCACGGCCTCGAACGATCCCTGGAGAACATGTGACGGTCCGGTTCGGCCAGAGCTTCCTTTCCCCTGTGGACTCAGGCGAATTTCTTAGCCACAATTGCCTTGAAGGGGCACGGCTCTAGCCGCTAGCCTGAAGGGGCGCGGCTTTAGCCGCTGAGGCGCGTTCTGATGCGATTTCAAGACGACAAACTCGCCCCACCCGACGATCTGTCCAACATCGTCAAGCAAGTGCGCGACCGTACTCCAGCACGCCTCCTCACCGGCCGCAGCGGAGCCGCCTACCGAACCAATACTCAACTCGACCTGCGCGAGGCCCACGCCGCTGCCCGCGACGCCGTGCGCGCGGAATTGAATCTAACTTCCGATCTCGGCGACGTCTTCGTGAGCAAATGGAATCTATTTGAAGTCAGCTCCCAGGCCAGAAACAAAGATGAGTATCTTTTGCGGCCTGACTTAGGCCGCCACCTGAATAAGCAATCGCACTCCGAATTGACCGCCTGCTGCGCCACTGGCCGCGACCTGCAAATCATAATAGGCGACGGACTCTCAGTAACCGCAGTCGCCAAACAAGTTCCCCAACTATTGCCGCTCCTCTATAGGACAGCCAAGACCCGCGGTTGGAGTCTCGGCGAAGTTTTTGTGATTCGTCACTGCCGGGTAGGAATTCTCAATGAAATCGGCGAATTACTAAGTCCGAAAGTCGCCGTCTTACTAATCGGCGAACGCCCCGGTTTAGCCACCGCCGAAAGCTTGTCCGCCTATATGGCATACCGCCCAAAAGCATCAGACACCGACGCCAATCGCAACCTCATCTCAAACATTCACGCCCGCGGAGTAAGCCTTCCCCAGGCCGCCAGCCGAATCCTGGATTTCGCCGCCGCAATGATGAAAGCCCAGAACAGCGGTTTTGAACTGCGTGAAGAACTGCCGCCTGTGATCCGCCCCGAGATTGTCTAACGCGTTTGTCTTGAGGGGGCGCGGCTCGGGAAGGGCACGGCTTCAACCGTGCCGCCAACAACTGCATCGACACGGGCTTTAGCCCTTGAGTCCCCGCCACTCTACTCTTTCACCGCCCGATCGGTAATCTCCAATCCCCTATCAATAATCGCGAACGCCTCCCGCAACTGCTGCTCACTAATGCATAGTGGAGGATTAGTGTAGAAAGTATTCCACCTGACCATCGTATAGAGCCCATTCTCGCGGAAAAACTTCCCGAGCGCTGCCATCTCTTCCGAAGTCCCGTTAAACGGAGCCATCGGTTGCCGCGTCTTTTGATCGCGAATCAATTCAACAATCCCAAACAACCCAATCGACCGAACCGCGCCCACAGAGCGGTGTTTCGCCTGCAATTCCGCGCCAAGCGTCTTCATAATCGCGCCCATCTTTCGCGAATTCTCAATCAAATTGTCTTCTTCATAAACGCGAATAGTAGCCAACGCTGTAGCACATCCCATGGGATGACTATTGTAAGTAAGTCCTCCATAAAACACTTTGTCATCAAAATGCCTGGCAATATGCCGCCGCATCCCGACCGCCCCAAGCGGAATATAACTGGAAGTAAGTCCCTTAGCCATGCATAGCAAGTCAGGTATAACATTCCAATGATCAACTGCAAACCACTTACCCGTGCGGCCAAAGCCAGACATAACCTCATCGGCAATCATCAAAATCCCATACCTATCGCAAAGCTTCCTCACCCCTTCAAGATATCCCTCAGGAGGAGCAAGAATGCCGTTCGTGCCAGTCACGGGCTCCAGAATAAACGCCGCGATCGTTTGCGGACCCTCCAACTGCATGGTTTCTTCGATCATAGCCAGCGAAGTTTCCGCCGACTCCCATCCCCGCTCGATCCCATGATAAGGATCCAGCACCCGTACTACCCCCGGAATTCCAGGCTCCGCCGCCCATCGCCGAGGATCTCCAGTTAAACTAATCGCTCCCGCCGTCGCCCCGTGATATGACCGATACCGCGCAATAATTTTGTGCCGCCCTGTAAAAAAGCGTGCAATCTTGATGGCATTTTCGTTGGCTTCCGCCCCGCCGTTTGTAAAAAAGAAAGTATCAATGTCGCCGGGAGTAATCTCCGCCAGCTTTGCTCCCAGTCGGGCCCGCGGCTCGGTAGCCATAAACGGATTGGCATAAGCAAGCACCGACGCCTGCTCACTAATTGCCTGAATCACTCGCTCATCGCCGTGTCCGATATTCACCGACATGAGCTGGCTATTAAAATCGATGAACCGCTTCCCTTCCGGCGTCCAAAAATAAATTCCCTTAGCCCGAGCCACCGCAATAGGATCGAGCTTCGACTGCGCCGACCACTCAAACAAAGTATGCTTCTTAGTGAGGTCGATAATCTCTTGCCCAGTCATCGCCGGATTAGCAGTAGCCGTAGTCATACGAAACTCCTTAAGTTTTCCTTAGTGGACCTTCGTGTCCTTTGTGGTTAACCCTCTTTCTAACTCACCAACGACTCTTCGCGACAAGGCAAGGACTCTATGTCAGCTGCGCCGTCAACGCGCCTTTCTTCTCCGCAACATGCGCCAGCGCAGATTCAAGCACATCCAACGCTTCGTCCATTTGCGAATCCGTAACAACTAGCGGCATCAACAGGCGGATAACATTCCCATAAGATCCTGCGGTAATAGTCACCAGCCCATGCTCGTAACAATATTCCGAAACTTGTTTCGTCTCTTCGTCCGCCGGTTTGCGTGTCGCCTTGGACCGCACCAGTTCCAGCGCCTGCATCGCGCCCAACCCCCTGACATCCCCGACCAGTTCCCACCGCGCTTGCCACTGCGCGGCGCGCTTGCGAAACCGTTCTCCCAGCACATTTGCCCGGGCGCACAAATTTTCCCCTTCCATAATATCCAGCACAGCCAATGCCGCCTCGCACGCCAAAGGATTGCCGCCAAACGTGCCGCCCAGTTGGCCAACGCCGGGCGCATCCATAACCTCGGCGCGCCCTGTGACAGCGCCCATAGGCAATCCTCCAGTCAACGATTTTGCCATTACAACAAGATCAGGCTCAAGTCCAAGCCGCTCGCAGGCGAACATCGCCCCAGTCCGCCCGAACCCAGTCTGCACTTCGTCGGCAATCAATAAGATTCCATACTTGCGGCAAATGGCGCCAAGCGTCGGATAAAACTCCGGGGGAGGAGTTACAAATCCACCTTCACCCAGGATAGGCTCAACAATCACCGCTGCTACCGATTCGGCTGCTACTACACGCTTAAACGTGTCTTCAATATGCTTAGCGCAGAACACTTCGCAGGACGGATATTTCAATGAGTAAGAGCAGCGGTAGCAATATGCATAAGGAATGCGATGCACATCGCCAGGAAATGGTTCAAACCCCGCTTTATAAGGATGCGTCTTACTGGTCGCCGCCATAGCCATGTAAGTGCGCCCATGAAAAGCATCTTCGAAACAGATAATCGCAGACCTCTTACTGTAACTGCGCGCTATCTTAATCGCGTTCTCGACTGCCTCCGCACCACTATTCACGAGCAGGGTCTTCGTCGGTCCTTTAACCGGTACTAAGGCATTTAACTTCTCGCATACCGTAATGTAGCTTTCGTAGGGCAACACATTAAAGCTCGTGTGCAGGAAACGATCGAGCTGTCGCCGCAAAGCCGCAATCACCGCCGGAGCCCGATGGCCAGTATTAAGACAGCCAATGCCGCCGGCAAAATCAATCATGCGGTTGCCATCAACGTCTTCAATGACGGCGCCCTCAGATTTCGCAACAAAAATAGGCGTTGCGTGATAAGTCCCGCGCACCACAGCAGCGTTGCGCCGCTTCATCAACGCTTGCGAGCGCGGTCCTGGAATAGTCGTGTGTAATTGGATAGTGGACATAATTGGATCTCAGCTCTCAGTACCACCCTATCGGAGCTTCGTTCAGATTGATGTACACCTGCTTAGTTTCAAGATATTCTTCAATGCCCCAAGGCCCCAACTCACGGCCAAAGCCTGACTGCTTGTAACCTCCCCACGGCGCTTCCACATAAGTAGGCTGCATGTGATTCACCCACACAATACCTACCCGAAGCGCCTTCACGGCACGCATGGCTTTGAAAATATCTCGCGTCCACACAGCCGCAGCTAGCCCGTAAGGAGAGTCATTCGCAATCTTCAGCGCGTCTTTCTCATCCTCGAATGGAATCACCGCAGCAACCGGCCCAAAGATTTCTTCCCGCGAGATGCGAGCGCTGTTATCGATATCATAGAAAATCGTAGGCTGCACGTAGTATCCCTTAGCGAACTTAGTAACTCGCCCGCCTCCCGCAGCTACCTTGGCTTCTTTTTTACCAATTTCAAGATACGAACAAACGCGATCGTATTGGTCCTTAGAGACAAGCGCGCCCATCTTCGTCTCGCGCTCCATCGGCGGCCCAACCCGAATCGTCTTAGCCTTTTCCGCCATCGCCTCCACAAATTTCTTATAAATGGATTTCTGCACCAGAATGCGGCTGCCCGCCGAACAAACTTCTCCCTGATTAATGAAAACGCCAAACAGCGCCCCATCGATTGCCGCTTCAAAGTCAGCATCGGCGAAAAAGATATTGGGCGACTTGCCGCCTAATTCGAGCGTCACCCGCTTGACCGTGTCGGCCGCTTCTTTCACAATGATCTTGCCCACGCTCGCCGACCCGGTAAACGCAATCTTATTCACGTCAGGATGCTTCACCAGAGGCGATCCGCAACTTTCACCGAACCCCGTGATCACATTGACGACTCCCTTAGGAAGTCCAACTTCGTCAAACCACTTAGCGAGTTCCAATACGGTTAGCGGTGTTTGCTCCGCCGGCTTCAGCACGCAAGTGCATCCTGCCGCCAGTGCAGGAGCCAGTTTCCACGCCGCCATCGTCAACGGATAATTCCAGGGAATAATTTGCCCCGCAACGCCCATCGGTTCTTTCAACGAGAGGCTCATCGCATTGTCAGGAACCGGGTTTACGTAGCCAACGACTTTGGTCGCCAACCCTCCGTAATATTCGAAGCACGTAGCCACGTCATTAATATCGAACTCCGCTTCGACAATCGGTTTACCCGAGTTACGGCACTCAAGTTCAGCGAGCATAGCCAGATTCTGCCGTACTTTCTCAGCGAGACGAAAGAGCACGCGCCCTCGCTCCTGCGCCGTCGTTGTCGACCACGGGCCTTCCTCAAATGCAGCCTTGGCAGCCATAACCGCGCGATTAACGTCCTCAGCATTCGCATCAGGAACTTGCGCAATGACCTCTTCAGTTGAAGGATCGTACACAGGAAAAGTCTTAGCCGACTTACTAGCCACAAACTCCCCATTGATCAGCATCGAATAAGTCTTGACTTCAGTAGTAACTCCACCAGCCATAAGTCCTCCAACTTGCGTAATCCTGGACGCATTCGTCCGGGAAGCGAGTCGCAGTTCGCCTCTTTTCAAGCCATCACAATCGCCATCGACCTAGGCTCAACCGGACGGGTGAATGCGTCCGTCCCTACGTAGGCCTTGCCGATTCAATATCTGGCACTTTCAAACGCCCGTAAACAAAAAAGAAAAAGACCGCGAGCACAAGAAACAATAATGTAAAACCAACCATCTTGGCTTCATATCTCCACACCGAAGTGATCTGCTTCGCCGGAAAGAAGGCGAGCGCTATTCCCAAGGCCGTCGTCACAAAGCCACAGAACCCGGAAACAATCAGCGTGCTGCGACGATACCGCGCTCCCGCCATGTCACCGTTGAGAGCAAATTTCAGCAATGCCGCAAACACATACAAAAACGGCACTAGTTGCAAGACTACCGCAAGCGACAGCATGGTCTGGAAAGCTTCCTGTACTCCGCCTGACGCGTAAAAGTTGATTACGATTAATATGAGTGACACAATCGCCTGCACGATGAGAGCGGCATGCGGGGTTCGATATTTAGGATGAACCTTCCCCAGCCAGGCCGGCATGTAAGAATCGAGTCCCGCCACAAAAGGAATCCGTGCCGACCCACCCATCCATGCCGATCCAATTCCCGCGATCGACAGGCTCAGCATCACGGCGAAGGGCGTCACAATCCATCCCACGCCAACTTTGCCGGCCATGTGGCTGACAGCCTGCACGATGCCTTGCAGCACGCTGATATCGTTCTTGCCAATCGCAACCAACAACGTCAACGTCGCTCCGATATAAAGTAAGCCGGAGATTATGCCGCCCCATGCCACCGCACCGGGCAACGTTTTCTGCGGGTCGCGAATTTCATCGCCCATCACCGAAGCCAGTTCAAGCCCGACCAAGCCAAAACAAATTACACCGAAAGAATTCAGAACAAAACGTGGATCAGCCGGAATCTTAAAATCCGCCGACGTCACCGTCGTACCAAAACGCGACAAGACCGTAAATCCCAGACCGATCAAAACAGCCGCCGCGATGAAGGTTCCGATGGCGCCAAGATTATTGAGCCACTTCCCCACCCCCAGCCCGACGATGTTCACGATTGTCAGAAGCGCGAGCAGCGCCAGAGAAGCTGCCATGGCAAAATTCTTATTGTCGGCCAGCGTTGCATGGCCGGGGCCCATCGCAAAAACAGTTACTCCCACGAAATACAACATCACCGTCGGCACATACAGCATGTTATTAGTCCAGTAACACCAGCCGGAGAGGAAACCGTGAAAATCTCCGAACACCTCTTTCGCCCACAGATATACACCGCCTTCGCCCGGATAGCGATGCGCCAACTCAATAACAGCGATTCCCTGCGGCCAGAAAAACAGCAGCAGAGATATCACCCACAGCCATACAGTTACTCCACCATTGGCGGCGATGCTGGGCACAACATTCAGATTGAAAACGGCAACGACAAACAGCAGCACCAGATCAAAGCGTCCAAGGACGCGCTTCAGGTGCGGCTGGTTGGGTACGTCGCTAGACATGGAAAAAGTCGGATTATTGAAGCATCGGTCGGGATCATCGATCAGGTTATCGGGCCGCCGGGCCTCGGTTTTAAATGACCCGACGACCCGACGGCGAGACGACCTGATTAGGCTTAGTGCGTGGCCACCGCTCCCAGGCGCTCGTGCTGCGCCGCGGCCAGAGATTCAGCAACATCCCCAAACGCCGCCAGATGCTTCTCAATATCGGCTTCATTGTGCTGGACGGAAATAGTCCACTGCTCGTCCCACCAATAAGGCTGGCACATTACGCCGCGATTCACCATGCCAAACCAGTAATGCCGCCATAAGTCGACATCAATCGGCAGCCAATCGCGGTAATTGCGAATTTCCTTCGGATAAAGCATGAGCGCGCCATTCGCCCCAGCGCTAGCGATGTAACCTTGCAGCCCAACCTTGGCGATCGTCTTACGGTATCCATCGACCAGCTTGCTACTGAGTTTCTCAATGTGAGTGTAGTTAGCCCGAGTAAGTACTTCGCGGAAGGTGGCAATGCCGGCCGCCATCGAAATCGGGTTAGTGTTGTAAGTGCCGCCGTGGAACACTTTGTGGTCCGAAATCAAATTCATCACCCGTTTATGCGTGCCGAACGCCGCCAGCGGAAATCCGCCGCCAATCGACTTCGCCAAACAAATCATGTCTGGATGCACGCCAAAGTATTCCGATGCCCCGCCCCAGCAAAGTTTCGCACCCGTTTTAACTTCGTCGAAGATCAGCAGCGCGCCATTTTTATCGCACAGCGAACGCAGCCCTTCGAGAAATCCCTTCTGCGGCATGCAAAGACCAACATTCATCATGATCGGCTCAAGAATAATCGCCGCAATCTCATTCGGATATTCTTTGAACCGCCGCTCTACCGTCTCCAGATCATTGAACGTAGCAACCAGCACATTCGCAATGCTGGCCTTAGGCACGCCCGCGCCACCAGACACCGGCTTCGGATTCTTAATATCTCCAAAGTCGTCCGCCGGAGGGTGCGGCTTTACACTAACCAGCGCCGCATCATGCAGTCCGTGATACCCGCCTTCAAACTTAATGATCCTGTCGTGCCCAGTTGCGGCACGCGCCAGGCGAATCGTGTGCATGGTGGCTTCCGTGCCGCTATTGCCGAAGCGGCACATCTCCACCGGAAATCGCGTGCAGATTTCTTCCGCCAGTTCCCACTCCATGTTGTGCGGCATCCCGTAGGCAGTTCCCTTATGCAGCCGCGCCTCGACGGCCTTAATTACCGCCGGATGCGAATGGCCCGCCATCAGCGTGCCGAAACAAAGATTGTGATCCAGATATTCGTTGCCATCGAGATCGCGAAACTTGCTGCCCGACGCCTCTGAAACAAAAATCGGATAAGGATCATAAGCGCGATAGTTACTGGCAACGCCAAGCGGCAGGCGCTTCAAATTCTTCTTATGCGCTTCGGCGGACTTCGGAGTACGGCGCTCGAAGGTCTCGAGCTCTTTTTTCAATGCGGGGTACATCGTGATTCTCCAGTAAGACTCAGGCCGGATTGGCCATTAGATTAGACCCGGACGGGCTGACCGCCCGGGGCATTCGAACGCTATAGTTTTGTTCTCCTCTAGTCTATCCTCTTCGGACCCGATTCGAGGCTAGAAGTACAACTTCAAAGCGAACTGCATCAAGCGCGGATCTTTAACCTGCGTGACCTGCCCAAACTGCGAGCCGTCCGTGATATTACCGTCTGGGTTATAGAACTGCGTGTGGTTGAAGAGATTGAATACTTCGGCACGAAACTCGGCGTGCGTCCGCTCGGTCACCGCGATATTTTTCATTAAGACAAAATCAGTCTGGCTGATTCCGGGTCCACAGCAAATCGTGCGTGGCGCGTTGCCGACGTAACCAAACACGGACGAGTTGTCGAAAATCGACGTGTTATTGAAATAATAATTACTGTTGTCCTGCGGCCTCTGATGCGTGAAGGGCGCGATCTGATTCGGTTCGCCCGGCAATTCGAAGTCGAAACTGTTCATCAACTCGTTGTCAGCGGAGGACGTGATGCGAATCGGAAAACCAGTCTGGTAGGTCGTGATACCCGACACAGCCCAGTCGTCAAGCACCTTTCCGGCAAAGCCATTATATTTTCGAATCGGAAGCTGCCAGTAGTAACTGATGACAAAGCGATGCCGCGCGTCAAAGAGCGAAGGGGCATAGTTATGAGCGCCCGGCAGTGGATTCAATATCCCTTCAAAGCTCGACGCCTCGTCGATCGACTTACTCCAGGTATATGCGGCAGTAAATTGCAAGCCGTGAGCAAATCGCTTTTCCAAAGACGCTTGTAAGGAGTTATAGGCCGAGCTCGCAATCGTATCTTGAGCGAAGATGCTGCTGTAGACCGGAACTCCATTGATGGGGCAACCGATGCCAGTCATTGGATCACATTGTGGTGAAGAGTATGGACGCAGGCCGACCAGAGTGATTCCATTGGGACCAATCGTAGTGCCAGCGGGAATTACAGAATGGTTTTGCGCGTAGGGAAGATGCAAATCCACAGGCAAAACAGTCCCGCCGGGTATGAAGAAACTGCTGTCTTCTCCGAACTGAGCGCAAGGGAGCCCACCGCTAGCGGTCGGCGGGAGAATACTATCGAGGTCCAAGCACGTCTGCGGATTGGAGTAATTAATATCGTGCGTGGCGAGCAAACGATGCCCTTGCGTTCCTACGTAGGCAAGTTCCAGCTTCATGTCCCTAGATAGTTCGCGCTGGACGGTAAGGTTGTACTGCGCCGAGTACTGCGTGCGCAGGTGCGGTTGGAAGTCGCCGAACAGAAGCAGAGGTTCGAATATCGCCCAATCCTGGGGCGTTCCTCGTTTCGGATTGAGAACTCCGTTAAAGGGATTGAGATAAGTGGTCGCGCCATCTTGACCCAGGAAAGGCTGATTAAACTGCGTCTCATATACAAATGTGCTGCCGCCGAAAGGAGGTTCAGCGCCAAACTGCGCCAGCACCAGTTGCTCCATTGGGTTATAAAACAGCCCCCATCCAGCGCGAATGCTGGTCTTGCCGGAACTCCCCGGGCTCCAAGCGAGGCCAATACGTGGAGCAAACGCTTTGTAATAAGTGGACGTCATCCCGGCAGGAACACCAGGATCGCCGGGCACGACTAACCCGACGGCATTTTGCGACGTGCAGTCGGTATTAGGACCGCCACAAGGAAAGACGGTGGAAGACTGGCCCGGACGGAACGTCTGGACGTGCTGAGCCTTGTCGGCCAGCGGTGTATCCAACTCCCAGCGCAGCCCATAGTTCAAAGTGAGATTCGGCTTAATTTTCCAGCTATCCTGCGCGAACAAATAGAGCCCAGTATTGCGCACATATTCGACCTGACCAGAGCCTTGCCCGAACTGATCAGGAAGTCCTAAAAGATAGTTGGGATATAAATTGTTGGCACCAACATCGTTCGGTCCCCCGCCATAATAGGAGAATGTCCCGTTCACGTTGTAATAGTAAAACTGATTGAATTGCTGCTTACGAACATCCACGCCGAACTTGAAGGTATGGTTCCCGCTAACCTTCGTCAGGTTGTCAGACCACTGGAAAGAGTTTCCGGCTTGCGGAAGTTCGCCTTCCGAATCGTTGCCGATCGAAAAGCCACCAGAAATAGAGATGAATGGGAGGCCTTCACGGTTCGGGCCCAGATTGGGATGAATGCCGTACGTATTGCCAGCGACGTCACCATAGAAACACGGCACTGGAGCAGTGAGCCAAGAAGGCGGCGGCGGACAGTTGTTTTGCACCAACCCAGTCCTCTGGGGATGCTGAAATGTTCCCTGTCCTTCCCGGTTGTAGTTAAAACGGAACTCATTCACTGTGCTGTTGTTGAGCGTCCAGGTATGAGTTATGTTCCACTGCTGGATCCGCTGCGCGAGGTTACTTCCAAACCCGGGCACATTGGCGCCGAGCAGTTCAAAGAAAGCAAAGGGTTGACCGATGCTGCTGTCATCGAAGTAGTAGTAGACGCTCAAGTTTTGTTTATCGTTCAGCCGATGGTCAAACTTGACCGTAAATTGATCGCCGCGTATCGGCTCCGTAGGAACCGTGCTGATAAGCGATCCATTATTCGGTGCGACGGGAACAAATTGGAGTAAATCGACTGCGGTGGGATCCATACAGGCAAGCGGGATCTGGCTATTTGGGAAGACAGGCGGAAGTGGATTCACAAGGGTGGAAGCCCCATACGGCGCACCATCTTGAATTGTCGCGGCAGGACCGTTCACCGCATAGTTAGCCGCCTGACAACCGGGTCTGCTCGTCAGCAGAGCCGAGTTGTTTAATACACCGGCAAACGTCCCCGCTGGATTGACATCAGAAAAATCCGAAACAATCTGGCCGTTCACGACACTCGTTGGAGACGGCCTCTGCTGCGCCGTCGGCACCGTCACCACCGGCGAAGTGATCCCCTGCCGTATGCGCCGTCCTTCATAACTCGCAAAGAAGAACGTCCGATCCTTCTTAATCGGTCCACCAAACGTCCCGCCAAACTGGTTCTGATTGAACTGCGGCTTTGCGCAATTCAGGCCTTCTGCCTCGGTAAGACAATACGGACTGGTATTAAGCGCCTTATTGCGGAAGAATTCAAACATGTTGCCGTGCCAATCGTTTGTACCCGACTTCGTCACCACGTTGACGACCGACCCTGAATTACGTCCATACTCCGCGTCAAAAGTATTGGTCAGAACGCGGAACTCCTGAATGCTGTCAGGCGAGGGCTGCACCGTCGGAAGGTTAACGAAAAGATCGTTGGCGTCGCCGCCGTTCACACTGAAATTGTTGGAGCGGCCGCGCCCACCATTCACCGAGACCGCGCCCGGACTGTCGCTGCCGTAAACAAGGTTATTGCTGGAGCCGACCGTCGACATGACTCCCGGCTGCAACTGGAGAAGCTGATAAGTGTCGCGGGAATTCAATGGCAAATTCGAAACCTGCTGCGAATCCATCACCGCGCCCAACTGAGTGCTCGTTGTATCCACCAGCGGCGCTTCAGAAGTAACTTCGATCGTTTCCTTAGTAGTGCCCACCTGCAGCGTCGAGTTCAGCGTCACCACTTGGTTAAGATCGACGTTCACCCCATGCTCCAAATTTTTCTTGAAGCCGGTGAGATCGAACTCCACGCTATAAACTCCGACGACAACCTGCGGAAAACCAAACTCGCCGCTCGAGTTTGAAAACGACGTCTGGCTCACGTTGGTCGCCTCATTGGTAGCGGTAATCTTCACGCCTCCCAGCGACGCGCCGCTCGAATCGGTAACATGCCCAACGATGCGGCCGCCCGTGCTCTGCGCCGACATCAGCGCGTTGCATATCAGGACACAACCGATAATGATGAGGGCAAAGCTCACGCAGCGGCGAACGCATTTGTTCGCCCGCTCCGATTTTTGAGACAGTTTTCGGGGAAGTTTAGACGATGGCATAACGCAGGTTCCTCCAGCTCTCAGGGCCGAGTTCTTAGGGTCCGAATACAGCTTGCGAGAAATACAAACCTTGCTATAATCGCGCAAGGTTAGAGGCTTCGCGGCCCCGTGTCAAGCACAAAGTCAAATACAAAAAATGGAATTCCCCCGCGCCGCGACCAACAGCCCCATTCATCTCCATGTCGAGCGACGCGCAGGTCTATCTAAAAATCGGTGATGTCGCCCGCCTGGTGGGCATTTCCCCATCAGCGATCCGCGGATGGGAAGCTTTAGGCCTCACACGTCCTCAACGCACCGAAAGCCACTATCGACTCTACACAAACGACGATGTCCGCTTGCTGAAAAAAGCGCGTTATCTGCGCAAAGTTCGCGGCCTCAACGCCGCCGCCATCGTGCAAATGTTGAAGCGCGAGGGCACCATCAAATCATCCGCGAGCAGTACTACTGCTACGATTGGTCCGCGATTGCGTCGGTTGCGCACAAAACGCGCGGTGAGCCTGGCCGAAGTTGCCGCCGCCGCCGGAATTTCCGTCGGCTTTCTCAGCGCCATCGAACGTTCGCAGATGAGTGCCTCCGTCGGCACACTGCGCAGGCTAGCACGCTACTACCGCACCAACATCCTTGAATTTTTCGATGCAACGGAATTGAATACTCGATTAGTGAGTCCGCCCAAGCGCAAAGTCCTCGAAGCGGGTCCCGGCGTTCGCATGGAGTTGCTCGCATGGGGCAACAAAGTCATGGAGCCGCATCTCTTTCGCATCGCACCCCAAGCCGGAAGCGGCGAGTCTTACTCTCACGAAGGTGAAGAATTTTTGTTCGTTCTCCGCGGAGAATTACAGATCGCCCTCGATGGCGAGGAGTACCATCTGAAGCGCGGCGACAGTTTCTATTTCGAAAGCGCCACGCCGCATCACTGGAAGAATCCCGGCCGCAGCGAGACGTTGCTGCTGTGGATCAACACGCCACCAACGTTCTGAGTACATGAATCACCACTATGCACCTCTCCCCAACGCTCCTTTATATCGCATATCTGTGGGCATTCCTGCTTTCAATCCCCTCTGCTATCGCGTCCGAATCGCCGCCGCAACCCG
>JGI12635J15846_10002308_pt1 | contig 16685 bp, 14 predicted proteins | sample BlaSpr_A8_OM2_M2_FD_15846 | JGI IMG/M metagenome (IMG submission 15846) | reverse complement strand
AGCAGCCGCTTCTCCGCCAGCCGGTAGTCGACGTCGGGCGCGAGCGTGAGCCGCACCTCGTTCCATACAAAGCTGGTACCGGGCGCCTGCTTGAAGAAATTGCCCGACGGCTGGAACACGATCGCGTTGGAAAAAACCGCGACCCGCCCGGTCGGCTCGCGATGCGTCCCGGTGCTGCCCAGTTCCATCAACGAGAGTTTCACCAGTCCGATATCAATCACGTCGCCGGTCACGCCGCCTATCTGTACGCGGTCGCCGGCCTTGATTCCGAAGCGCCCGATCAGAAAGAAGTAGCCCGCAATCGACAGGATCACGTTCTGCAGTGCGACGGCGATACCGGCTGCGGCAAATCCAACCACGGTGGCGGCCGACCCGAGCTCGTCGGAGAAATTCAACATCACCGTGATTACGATTAGGATGCCGAGCACGAGGCGCCGCGCCGCCATCACCTGCCCGCGGCGGCGGATGTCCTTCACGTAGCGATTGGTCAGCCATCGCCACGCCAGCGAACCGGCGAAAATCACCAGCAGCGAAGCGCCAAGAACGATCAGACGGATCAGCAGGCGGCGGAGTTCCGTATTCCGGCGCTGCCAGATCGCGTCGTGCCAGCGGCCGACGTTGTTGGTGTAAATCCCCAGCAGCACGATCTGCTTGCTGAGCGGCAGCGCGGCGGCGCTCAGCAGCTTGTGCTCTTCGAGCAGGTTCTCGAACGCTTGCTTGCGGTCCTTGAGCGCGGCGAGATCGGCGGCGCCGGCGGCCTGCGCCAGTGCGTCGCTCTGCGCATTGAGGGTGGTGATCTCTGCCAGAATAGGCTTGCGCACGGCCGTGGCGCGCGCGGCCAACCCTCGCGCGAGCGCGGCGTTCTGCTCAAGCGCGTCGAGCTTGCTGCTGAGCTTGAACAGTTCGGTGACCAGACCGAAAATCCCGGTGGGCTCCGGACTCGCCACCAGCGTGGTTTCAGCGGGCGCCAGGCTCTTTTTGCCGCTATCCGAGATCGAATGCTCGAGCTCGTCTATTTGTCCGATCAGGCCGCCGTTCTCCGGCGACGCACTGCCGCTCTCGTACTGCTGGAGCGCCGTGAGCGCATCGACCCGCGCCTGGTTGAGCTCGAGCTCGCTTTGCGCGTCCTGAATCTCGGATGCGATCGTGGTGCGCTTGGCCGCCGGCGCTTTCGCGAGCTGCGCCTGCAGAGCGCTGATGCGCGTGTTGAGCTTGTTCGCGGCGGCGGTGAGCTTCTGTAGACCCTGCGAGACGTTGCCTACCCCATTGGCGGCTTCAGTCGCGGATGCGGCCGAAGCGCCGACGGCGGTGCCGTTCGAGTTGGCCTTGGCAAAGTACGCCGCTTGCGCGCGCGCATACTCGAACGCGAGCTTCAGGACCTCGCCGGCCGTCTGGCGATCGTCGGCGAAGTAGAGCGTCTCGTCGGGATCTTGCACGAGCTGCGCCTCGACCCCGAGATGCCCGTACCAGTTGATCACGTCGCTCAGATACGAAGTGACGGTATGCGCATCGGGCGCCGTGGCCTTCGCCGCCGCGGGACTCGCACCAGCCCCCGGCTGCACCGCCCCAGTCGCCGCGACACTCGGCACGCCCGCCGACGGCACCGGCGATGCAGTCTGCGATACGGCCGCCGCAGGACTCTGCGCAACCGCCGGCACAATCGCGATCGCACTCGCAATAAGAATGAGCGCGACANCATACGAAATCAAAGTCTTGAAGCGGGAACGCATCGCCATTAATCCTGACCCGGGCAAGCACCGAAACACCCAAGACCCTACCATCGCCCCAACAATAGTTCGATTGCAGGGAGGTTTCTGCTAAGAAGAGCGGCATGACCCAAACGCTCGCGGGCAAAAAAGGTCTGGTCGTCGGCATCGCCAATGAACATTCGATTGCGTGGGGCTGCGCGAAAGCATTTCAGGCCGAAGGCGCGGAACTGGCCGTCACTTATCTGAATGTGAAAGCGGAACCGTATGTGCGTCCGCTGGCGCAGCAGGTAAACGCATCGGTCATTCTCCCGCTGGACGTGCGCGACGACGCGCAGATGGAAGCCGTATTTAATGCCGTCAAAGCCAGGTGGGGGAAGCTTGATTTTCTGCTACATGCTATCGCCTTCGCGCCGAAAGAGGATTTGCACGGCCGCGTGGCGGACTGTTCACGGCAGGGGTTTCTGACCGCGATGGATATTTCCTGCTATTCCTTCATCCGCATGGCGCACTTCGCCGAGCCGCTGATGACGACGGGCGGTTGCCTGCTCACCACCAGCAATTACGGCGGCGAACAAGTCGTCGAGCATTACAACATTATGGGGCCGGTGAAATCCGCGCTGGAAGGTGTGGTCAAGTATCTCGCGGCGGAAATGGGCAAGAGCCACATCCGCGTCAACGCCCTGTCGCCGGGGCCGATCCTGACGCGGGCATCGGGTGGGCTGGCTGGCTTCGAAGAGTTGATACGCGAGGCGCAGCGCAAGTCACCGCTCCACGATACCCCGCTCATCGCCGATGATATCGGCGCGGTGGCGGCCTTTCTGGTAAGCGACGGCGCCCGCCACATCACCGGCAATGTTACTTTTATCGATTGCGGTACGCATGTTATGGGGTGAAGGCACACCCGGGAGTACACGGACTATGGCCTCGAAACTTGCCGAAGATCCTCGTATCGATCCACGTATCAAGAAAGTATTCGGAGCCATGCCGGTAATCGCCGACGGCAACTTTGCCAGCCGCGAACAGATATTAGAAGTTGAAAATTCCGAAGCCGGCAAGGCGCGCTTGGCGGCACTCGGAGCAATGCTCGACACCTTTGACGATGAGACAGTCGCGCCGTCGGCGGGTTTACGCGTCACGACTGAACGCGTCGTGTCGGACCCCGATCGCAACGTCATCAATATCCAGTTCATTCGCCCTGATAACAAGGAACTCGTGCCGTGTGTCTATTATATCCACGGTGGCGGGATGCGGATGATGTCGTGTTATTCGGGGAACTACAAGGCTTGGGGCAGGATCATCGCCGCCAATGGTGTCGCCGTGGCGATGGTCGATTTCCGCAATTCATTGACACCGTCGTCGGTTCCTGAAGTCGCACCTTTTCCGGCGGGCCTCAATGATTGTGTCTCGGGCCTGAAGTGGGTTCACGCTAATTGCAACGCACTGAACATCGATCCCAAGCGGGTTGTTGTCGCCGGCGAGAGCGGTGGCGGAAATCTCACCCTGGCGACTGGGTTAAAACTGAAGCGTGATGGCCAAGTGGGTCTGATCAAGGGACTCTATGCACTGTGTCCCTATATCGCAGGCGAATGGCCGCAAGCACAGTATCCCTCGTCGATTGAGAACAACGGGATTTTCCTCGACGTCAGGGGTAATCAGGGCGCGATGGCTTATGGAATCGAGGCCTTCAACGCTCGTGACCCGCTGGCTTGGCCCGGGTTNGCGACGACTGAAGATGTAGCAGGGCTTCCGCCCACGGTGATCAGCGTGCACGAATGCGATCCGCTTCGCGACGAAGGGATCGGCTTCTATCGCCTGCTTATCCGGAGTGGGGTGAGCGCTTTGTGCCGCCAAGTGATGGGAACGATTCACGCCACGGAGATCTTTCCTACTTGCTGTCCCGACATCAGCTATGCGACCGCCAGCGACATCGCCAACTTTTGCAGACACTGATGAAAATCCAGTGATCCAGGCGCCTTCGCCCGGTGGCGTGACAGCGTCTTGAAAAGTCCGTCACGCCTCGCGAATGGTGCGACCGCGAGACTTGTGAAAAGTCCCCGTTTCAGCCGGTCGGTGCTTGCCTGATGCCGGCAGACCCTTAAGCAAAGCGGAGACGAGCCAGTCGAAGCTCTTATCGACGTCGAGCGGGATGCCGAATCCGCCCGCGATTTCCAGCGCGACGAAGCCGTGCACAGCACTGCGAAGCCCGCGGATGGCGTGAATGCCCGCGCGGCGTTCCAGTCCGTAGCCGCTGAGTACGGACAGGATGGTCTCGACGATCTGGCCGGCGGCCGCCTCGAGCGCGGGATCGTTCTTGGGCGCGGCCACCATCGTGGCCGCGTAAGTTCCAGGATTGCGCTTGACGAAGGCGCGATACGCGGCGGCGAGACCGCGCACCGCGTCGTCGCGCGATTTGCCAACAGTCGCGCGACTCAGCGCCGTGTTGAGATCGCGCAGCGCGATCAATTTGAGCTCGCGGCGCACGCCCTCGAGGCCGCCGACGTGATTGTAGAGCGAGGGCGGACGCACGCGCAGTTTCCTGGCGACCCGCGCGAGCGTCAGCGCGTCCCAGCCGTCGGCGTCGGCGATTTTCGCGGCCGCGCGGATGACCGCGTCGCGGTTAATTCCGGCGCGCTTCGGCATCCTGAGCGTCCTTCACAAAGTCGATGATCGCAGGTGCGACGACGTCGGGATACTCGGCGTGCGGATAGTGCCCGGCGCCATCCACCATCAGTTTTTTTCCATGAAGATGACTCGCGGCCCAATCAGCTTCTGCGGCAGGATCGGTGAAGTCGGAGTCGCGCGTGCCCATCACGACCAGCGCCGGCGCGTGAACGTTCGGAATCCGCGCCTCGCACGGAGCTTGCGACGCGAAGATCAGCGCCTTGGTGGCCTCGATGCGGCCGGGCTGCTTGAGATTGGCGGTCAGCGCACTGCGATATGAATCGAGGTCGGCCGGCGGCGCCGATTTGTAGAGCGANCCATAGTACATCGACCAGAACGACGGGCCCCACGGACGCATCATCGCAACTTTGAGAAACGCCAGCAGAAANGACGAGGTCGGAATCACGCGCATGAACGGATCGATCAGCACGATACCGGCGATGCGATCAGGAATCTCGGCGGCAGCCCAAACCGCGGATCCGCCGGCCATCGAGTTGCCCACGATGAAGGCCTTGCCCGCGCCGAGGTGACGAACCATCGCGACGATATCCGCGCCGACGATCGCCGGTGAGTAGTCGGGCCANTCGACGCTCGATTCACCATGGCCCGGAAGATCCATCGTGACANCGCGGAAGCCCGCGGCGACCAGCCTCGGTCCGAGGAAGCGATACTGCTGACGCATGTCGCCCAGGCCGGGGACGCAGATGACGAGCGGGCCGGCGCCCCCCGAGTCGTCGTAGGCGATCTGACCGCCCGGCAGTTTGAGAAATTGGGTGGCAGCGGCCGCGGATGGTTGATCGGCGCGCGCCGGAAGGGTGGTGGCGACAGTGAGTGCCGCCGCCGCGACGAGGAGATTTGTCGTTGTGTTAATCATGGTAGGTATTTAACTAATACTATTAGTCTCGTGATGCAAGGGGTCGAGTTGCTATTCAACGGGAAGATGATCCGCTGTCAGTCGGGGCGGACCAGTCCCGATAAACCCGCGAACAGCAGCGGCGTGATTGTCCATCCTGCCAGGATGTGCAGCCACAGATACCATCGCAGCAGTCGGCTCGGGAGCGAGCTCGGATCGCGCATCTTACCGCTGCGCGTCGTGCGGGCGGACACTCGATGGCGCGGATTGGGCCGCCAATATTTATCCTGGTGCAGTTCGACCACCGGCAGAAAATTCTCGAGCGAATAGACCAGCGGATTAAATAGCGGATAGTGCGGCGGCGCTTCTCCGTTGGCGACGAACTCGCGGTAGGCAGTTTCTTCGGTCGGCGTGATGATCCGCATCCGGTAGCCCCAGCCGAACAAAAGCGTGCCGAGGCCGACGAACCCAGCGATCCACCACAGCGCTCGCAGCGGCTCGTAGCCGAAGCCGATTGTGTATTGCATCATCAGGCTCCACGCCCGCTGCGGGAAGCTCTCATGACCGAAGCGGCGCTGCGCGATTTCCTTGGCGATACGCACTTGAGTCGCGCCGTCGTCGCGCCCCATCTCGCTCAGGACCTTCGCCAACTGCCGATACGGCTGCGGATGATATTCCGGCGGCTGCAACGCGAGCCATCGCAGGCGCGACGGCCCGTCACTGGGACCGCCGGCGATGTCGCCGTAGACGAAGCCGTTGAGATTCAGATTGCCGGGCGCGGGCCAACTCGCCTCATCGTCCCAGATTGAGCCGGCGCGCGCGTCCTCGAGGTCGAGCACGGTCTGCAGCGTGTGCTGCACGTCGACCCAGTAGAAGGTGCCCTCGATCGCGGCGCGCTCGGCATCGAATTCTCCACCACCCTTGAACTCGACGCCGTGAAAGCTGAGGTCGTGTCCAATTCTCGCCAGCCGCGCATACACGATGCCGTCGGTGGTGAAGCCGTCATGAAACAGCACGTCGCCACCGACATTCGCCTCGACCAGGTTGACCGAGTCCCCGTCGGTGTCGAGGATGCGCGCGCCGGTCAAGTCGAGCGACCCGTCGATCCGCGCACGCAGCAGGCTGACTGGGCCGAAGTCGCCGATCAGAAACGACGCGTCGCCGTGGATGTTCGCCTGGTTGCCAAACACCTCGCCGACGCGCGAGCGCCGCACGGTGATGTCCTGCAGATGGGCGGACAGCAGGTTGATGCCATCGGGGGCGTAGCAGCGGAAGAGCGTCAGCGGCTTGTTGACGGTGGCGTAAGAGAGATCGAGATTGCCGGTAATCCTTGCGCCAGCCAGTGCGAGTCCACTGGGATGAATGTATTGCGAGGGCTGCGGGTCGCTGAGGAGCCAGGCAATAACTTCGGCCCGGACGGTACGATCGGCACCCCACTTGTCGCCGTGGGCGGGATCGTTGGCGGTGTTGTCGGCATCATCGCTGGGCCCAAACCACGGCACGTCGCGCAGCGGTGCCGCGTGCAGAAGTTTTCGTTCCGCGGCGCTGATCGAGGCGCCGAACTTCTGCTGCGCCATCGCATCGAGCGCGACCTGCGGGCTACTGGGGTTTTCGGGTCCGCCTGAGTCAGCTCGAAGTGCTCCCGCGGCGAACGATCGCGGCGCGACGAGCATCAGCAATACGATTGCGATTGCGGCGCCGATGGTCTTTCGCTCGATAAACATCCAGGAAACAACTCTTCAAGACGACGGTCGGACGGGGAATATCAGCGGGGTGCCAGAAGATGCAACCTGGCTGAAGAGGGAACATGGAGGCGCGCGGACGCGGAGGAATTGAATGTGGAACCCGCCGTGGGTTCCACACCTCCTTGGGCAGGGGTGACCCCTGCACCCAGTGATCAGAATAAGATGCGGGACTTCGTCCCTGTTAGAAGTGGGTTGGGGGATTCGGCTCTACCGCATGAGCGGGCAAAGCGGTTATGCAAAGGTCTCCTAGCGCCGGACGCCGCGACGAACGACCGGCGCCGGGCTTGAGATCGGGCCACCGATTATTGCGTTATCGATGTTGAAGCAAAATGGACCCGAGTCGTCCGCATCGTTTAACCAGATCGACATGGGATTGTACCTGATCGAATACAGGTCGAGCCCGGTTGCCTCGACATTCAGTTCCCAGGTACCGCAACCGTCGGGAGGCGTCGAGAGCAGGACAATCCGGGCGGAAACCGTGCCCGGTCCCACGTTGGNTGGATTCAGCCCATAGAACGTTCCATAGCTCTCGTGGTTGACGACATGATCGACGAATGGGGCGATGAAATAGTCGAACGGGTAATCGATGATGGTATCTGTGCAAGCAGGAGAATCGGGAGCAGAGTCGGCAAGGCAAATCTTGTAAGGACATCTCTCCTGGGATAGCGCGACGTCGATGCCCGAGGCGATCGCGTCATTGCCTTCGTCGCAGCCCGCCTCACCGTAGTTGGTGAAGGTGATATTGAAATTCGTGGAGTCCTCGTTGTAGCCCCCGCTATGGATAATCTGAACCCGGTCCGCGTTCAGAGCGATTCCTTCAGCAGGAATCGCCCCCGCAGGCGATACCGCTAGCGGGGACAGGAATAGCGCCGCCGCCCCAAATCCACCGATCAAAATAGCGCGCAACGATAATTGCATCACGATCCTCCCTGTTTTTTCGAACTTGCAGCCCTTTCATGCGTACGAAAAGAACCTGCCCTCCACAAATTGTGAACACAAAGTATCACCAAGTCAAAGACTCCTGGCCACGGTTTGAGATGTTTGGAACAAAATGTTCCACGTATTACCTGTTTTTAGAGATTCTCGTGTAGTCAATTTAGGTTACGAGGCGAGCGCTCGGCGGATTTGGACATTTGCCTTGGTCGCGGTGACGATGCTTAGAGTCTGTTGGCGCACGCGCGCAGTTGCGCGTTCAATCCTCGAAGGAGTAATCCGTGGAAGCTATACAAAAGGAGAAACTTGCCGCGCTGCTGGCCGAGGTCCAGGTCGCGATTCTTGTCACGCAAGGCGAGCAATGGCCGACGGCGACGATGCAGGCGTTCGCGGAGACGCCGGAGTTCGATTTGTTGTTCATCATGAACGATGCCTCGGAAAAGTTTCAAAATCTGCTCGCGCATCCGAATGTCACCGTGTTCCTGGACGCCCGCGAAAAGGGCAAGGTCGAGACCTTCGAGATCTCGCGCGTCCTGATCCAGGGGATCGCGCTCGAGGTCCCGCGCGACGGCGCCGAATGGGATCAGATGAAAGATATATTCCTGAAGAAGAGTCCTTTCGAAGCGCCGTTCTTCAAATACCCGACGCTGCGCATGATGCGCGTCAAGCCAAAGCGGCTATCCTACGCAGGCGCTGACCGCTTCGCGTTCAAGGCAGAATTCTGAGTCGCAGCGCTCATCGCGTGCGATAAGAGGATCCTGTTACAGTGAAAAAGGATTTTTCAGTGATGACTCTCGCCGACAAAATCGCGCCCTACGCCGCTGCGTTCCGGCGCGACGGCTTCGTCATGGTGCCCGACTTGCTCGGCGCGGACGAACTCGATCGCTACGGCGCCGCAGTCGATGAAGCGGTGGCGCGGCGCAAGCGTTTCGACAACCGCAAGCTCGGCGAGAAGACGCCTTACGAACAATCTTTCATCCAATGTATCAATCTGTGGGAGGACACGCCTGCCGTCCGCCCACTCACCTTCCATCCAATTGTCTGCGAGACCGCCGCGCGATTGCTCGGTGTCGAGAAACTCCGGCTCTGGCACGACCAGGCGCTATATAAGGAGGCGGGAGGGAGGCTGACCGACCCGCATCAGGATCAGCCGTATTGGCCGATGGTCGAGACCGACACGATCACGGCGTGGATTCCGTTCGACGGATCGACCCACGCCACCGGGTGCATGGGCTACGTGCCGGGCTCGCACACGGTGGGGCTGCGGGTTTTCGTGAATATCTTTAAGCCCGAAGACGCGCTCGAAATTCTGAAGATGCCGGAGATCAAGGACACGCCGCCGGTCTGGGTCGAGGTGCCGCGCGGCGGCGTCGCGTTCCATCACGGATTGACGGTGCACATGGCGAAGGCCAACAGCGGACCGCGCACGCGTCGCGTGCATACGATGATTTTCTTCCGCGACGGATCGACCCGCAAGAATAATTTCCCGCACGACTCGGTCGAGCGCTATCACGTCGAGATCGGCGCTCCGATCGACAGCCCCGTAACGCCGATCGCATGGCCGCTGGTGGCGGGCGCTATTCCCGAACCACCCGACGCGCCAATCTCCGCGATGTTCGCCAAGGCGGTCGAGCTCGGCGCGTTTCCAGACAAAGCCGGCCGCGCCGACCGCTAGCTGTCAGCCAGCAGAGTCGGGCGCGGCCAGCGGGTTACTTACATCATCGGCATTTGGGGCGTCATCGGCATTGTCGGCATCGGGGAGATCGTATAGGGCCCCGTCGGCGGAGTCGTAGGATTCTTGGTCTTGGGTTGCTTGACTGGGGAACCGGACTCGATTGTTCCGAAAACGCCCTCGGCGTACTCGGCAGGACCCGCCGTAAAGTAGACGGCGTCTGCCGCGCCATTCAGTGCGCCCGAGCCGTCGACCAGTGTCCACAACTCCTGAATCACAATGGCTTTGCCATCCTTGTTCTCAAGTTGGCCGAGGAATTCGCCGTTGGTCGGATTGAACACGCTGATGGTGCCGTCGCCTTTATTTCCCACCAGTAGATCGTTGCTAAACGTGCCGAAGTGATTGGGCGCAATCGCCAAGCCCCATGGCGCGTTGAGCGATGGATCCGTGAAGCTCATGATCAGGTTGCCCTCGGTATCGAACTCGTCGACCTGGCCCACCGGCTGCGCCCCCATCGAGTACGCAACAAATAAGTCGCCGTTCAGGGCGGTGATGTCATACGGCGTGAGACCGGTTGGCAGGGTTGGATCCGAAAATCCGCCGGTGGTGGTAACCGGATTGAAGTTGGAATCGAATGCGTCAATCGACCCCTTGCTATTGGCGGCATAGAGCATGTTGGCGGTGCCATTGGTGGCCATCGCCAGCCCGGTGTACACCTCGTCCGCATTGGTGACTACGGTGGTTGCGGTAGCGCCGAGACTTTCATTCCATCCCGCGATCGTCCCCTCCTCGGTGGCGAAAATGAACAATGCCGACGTGCTTCCAGGAACCGCGAATTCGCCGGTGGCGTTGCCGACGATGCCGGTTGGTTTACCGTTACTACCAGCGGTGGCCCCGGGGATCGTCACAAACGGCAGAGTCTTAAAAATTTTCCCTTTGCCGTCGATCAGTTCCGAGACTCCGGTTCCTTCGTCATTGATCCAGAAGGGAGTTTTCGCGCCGTCGATGAATGCCGCTCCCCATGGATTGATCATCTTCGAGTCGGTCTTTTTCGACTTGGTGCCCTTGCTGCCAATCAGATTGTCGACCTTGAACGACGAGACTGACGCAGCGAAGCTGCTGCGGATCTGCACAGCTATCATCGCCACCGCAAAGGTGAGAATCGAAAGCGCCACAAGCCTGTGGCGACTTCGGGTTGCATGCCTGTTTAACTGACCTTGCATTTTGCGCTTCCTCCATATTGAAAAACCAGCGCGAGAAAAAATTTGGCTCTGGCTCTCCGAACTAAACCGATGGTGGATGTCGATGGTTCCCGTGGCCGCGCGAAGTTGACGCGAGCGCGCAAAATTCCGTGTTGACTCTCGCGAGCCGCACTCGGAATATCACTTGTTGACGGAAGAATTAGTCAGTAGCCAGAAAGAACCCATAGCAGAGACTACTCAGTCGAGCAGGCGCTGCTATAGCGTGTGTAGCGCGACAACTATTTAAGTGACTATTCCAGATAGGTCAGTCAGATGATGACTGACTATTTGCAGTTTACGCTCTTGACTGCATTGCCGCCGCCGCCGAAGCGCAGGTTGTGATCGTAAACCACGTCGCATCGCGTGATGCTCGCTGGCAATNGGCGGGCGAGCTGTGCGGTCGTGTTCGCGTAGTTGCACTGCAGCCAGTAGCCGCGACTGCTATTCGGCAATTGCCAGGTCTGAATGATGTCGTCGCCAACGGCTTTTTGGTTGTCGGGCACTAACGAGGCTTGCTCGGCGGGCGGGCCGTCGAAGATAGTAACGCCCGCCACCGCGGTCTCGTAGCCGGAGTAGCTGACAGTCCAATCCGGACCCGGCGCGTCCGCCCTCTGCGCGACGACGACCTCGGCCGGGCAATACGATTCGGCGCGTGCGAGCCGCGGCGCCGCAATTGCGCACGCGAGCGCAATCACAGTGAGTATAAGTCGCTTCATCTGATACCTCACCGGCGCAAGTCTAGAATGCGGCGCGAAGAAAAACGAGCGCGGGGCGGAGACGCGATTGCAGTTCGCGCCTCCGGCCCCGCGGATGTGGTGACAGGGTGAGTGGATCGCGGCGATGCCGCGCGCTTAGGCCGAGCGGAGTTACCGTTCGACGCCTGGTCTTTTGAAATATGGTTTGGCCGGACGCGCGATTATCACGATCGCGATAGCCACTCCTGCCAGCAATGATAAAACTTCCATCATACTAACTCACTTGCGCGTCTGCGGACTTTGCAGTCGATCGAACAGCGCGCGACTTAGGGTCGATTGTCCTTGGCCTCGCCGAGCTGCACTTGCCAGTCGCTCGTACGTTTCGTGCAGCGACGCGCGCATCTGTCAGAGGATTTTCTCAGGAACGCCGCGGGAAGCCGATCGAAGGTCATTCGGTTTGATCGGGTCCTTCCCGTGCGTAGTATGCGATGCGTCGATTACAGGCTCACGAACGAAAGAACGATGTACGCCAGGGTGAGGAACGCGAACGCGACACCGGGCAGTTCGCTGAGCACACTGTTCTGCGCGATGCGGTCCGCGGCAACAGTCTCGGTCTGCTCCTTCACATTCTGAAAGCCTGCGAGTCTCTGATTAATCGTGGTAGCAGCCATTTTCCTTGCCTCCCGTTAGAGTTCGTTTGACAGCAGGGGTAGAGCAAGGCCGATGCCAATGACCGCGGCCTGTATTTCATTCAACTATTTTCGATAAGCGCAGTCCTTCTCATTTGCGTTTCGCAAAAGATCGGCCTTTTCTCGCGAAACCTCCGCTATTTGCACAGACTCAGTCGAAGCAGCCGCGCGACTGCATGCAGCGGATTGGCGTGGTCGCGATGCGGCGATTTGTTACGAACGCATTACGGCCGATGCGGCATCTCGACGGCTCCCACGGTATACGCGACCGCAGCGGACGAGGTCAGCAGGTCCGCGCGGCTCTGAACGATCGTATAGCGCGCATTGGCGAGATCGCGATCGGCGGTCAGCAGCTCGACGATAGTGCTGAGCCCCTGGCGGTAAGTGTCGAGGTTCGCGTCATAGGACTCCTGCGACGCGGCCAGCAAGGACTTGGCGTACTCGTANCGGCTGAGCGCNGTCTGGAATTCGTAGTACGCGCGCCANACCGAGCTNATNGCNTCGACNTCGAGCGACTTGAGCTGCGCGCCGGCGGCGTCGCGATCGGCCTCGGCCTGGCGNACGTCGTTGAGGCGTTTGAAGCCGGTGAAGAGGTCCCAGTTGATCGTCAGCAGCGCGGTGTATTGCGGCGAGTTTGCGTTGACGCTCGGCGTTCCATCGTATTTGAAGTTCCAGTTCTGGGTGCCGTAGTTGCCCGAGATTCCGATCGTCGGGTAGAACTGCGCCTTCGCCTGATCGACGGCGGCGCGTCGTGCGTTGAGCGTGGCGACCTGGGCCGCGAGATCGGGACGCTCGCGCACCGCGACTTCGATCAGTTGATCCACTTGGCTGCCAAGCCCCGAGGGTATCGGCAGGCTCTCGAGGTTAGGCACGTCGAGCGGAGTATTGGCGGCGACTCCCAGCGCGACGGCCATGCTCGCCTGTGCTTCGCGGACCGCCAGATGCGCGCTGGCCAGATCGTACAGCGACTGCGCGACGGTCTCGCGCGAGAGGAGCAGCTCGGGCTCAGTGGCCAGTCCGAGATCCACGCGGCGGCTGACAGCCTCGTCGTCGGTCTTGGCCAGCTCGACGTTTTGTTCCGCAGCTCGCACGGCGGCCTTCGCCGCGCCGATCGCATAGAACGATCGCTGGGTCGCGAACACGACGTCCTGCAGCTTGCGGTTGAATGAGAAGTTCGCGGCGGCAAGTTGCGCACGGGCCGCGGCTGCGCCGGCGTCGCGGCGGCCGAAGTCCAGCAGGGTATAGGTGAACTCGATCATCGGCGTTATCTGCCATTGTTTCAGCACCCCGTTTTGCCCGGGCAGTTCAAATAGTTCGCGCTCGTAGCCACCCGGAACCTGTGTACCCACGATCGGATAGTACGGCGCGCGCGACGCTCCGTAGGCTGCCGCCGCGGCACGAGCCTGCTCCCACGTCTGCCGCGTATCGGGGTTGTTGCTGAGCGCGACGTCGATGAGCGCGGGCAGATCGTACTGGTTGCCGGCGCTGGTGGCGTGCGGCTCGGGGATCGTGCTCGGCGGCCGTGCCTGTGTCGGGATCACGTATTCGTTCGGCGCTCCGTGGGCCGGCGTCCACGGACGATCCGAATCCGCCGGCGAGAATTTATCGGGATACACCTCGGGCTGCTCGGCAAAATAAGTGCATCCTCCGGCACAAACCGCGAGACCAAGTGCGGCCAGTATCAGCCTGCGACCCGCGCGACGTATCTCAAAATCCATCTTCATAAGGCTTCCCCAGTTACCGTTAGCTGGCTGGCGACATTGAATCGCGAGACGTGCGTTTGCACAATCGGACTTGTACAATCTTTTCGGCATGCGATTCCTCTCCACCTCAAGCCACCGATTCACGTTTCCGATATCCGCGACGATTCTGCTCGCCGGATGCGATCCGGTGGTCAATATCGCCGGGGCGAATTTTCCGAGCTGGCTGTTCTGCGCAATCTGCGGCGCGATTTTGACCGCCGTGCTCCGCCCGCTCTTCCTGGTGACGGGAATCGAGGGCTACCTGTGGCCGCGGCCGATTGTGTATACCAGTCTGGCGATCCTCATGGGATGCATCGTCTTCCTACTCTTCTTCAATCGAATCTGATGAGCGCCGCGATGCCACATGAGACGGGGACGACCGAAAGGCCGCTGACGCTGCGATTCGCCGGACACTTGCTCAGCGCCGCAATCGTAATCGCCACCGTCGTCGTCGGGCTCTACGTCGCGCGCCTCTACTATTTGTATCCGCGCACCGACGACGCTTACGTGCGCGCCAACTCGGTCGGTATCGCGCCGCACGTAAGCGGCCCGATCACGGAACTGCCAATCGTCGACAATCAGTACGTCAAGCAGGGCGACCTGCTATTCGTCGTCGATCCGCGGCCCTACCAATCGGCGCTCGATTCGGCGACGGCCAAGCTTCAACTGACCGAGCTCAACATCAGGGCGCTCGAAGACGCGATTCGCACGGCGAAGTCCGACCAGGTACGGCTCGAAGCCGACGCCGCGTACGCGAAGCAGTATCTCAATCGCATCGAGCCGTTGCTCGCCAAGCATTTCGTCACGGCCAACGACGTTTTCAATGCGCGCTCGCGCGTCAGCGCCGCGGAGGCCTCGGTCGCGGCCGCGCACTCCGATGTCGGCAAGGCGCAAAACCAGCTCGGCCAGTACGGCGACATCAACGCGCTGCGCAAAGCCGCGGAGGCTGCCGTCTACGACGCGAAGCTCAACGTCGGCTACTGCTACGTCAGCGCGCCATACAACGGTTGGGTCACCAATCTCAACATCGCCGAGGGGCAGTACGCCAACGAGGGCCGGCAGGTCGTCAGCCTGATCGACGATCGCGTATGGTACGTGGTCGCAAATTTCCGCGAGACCTTTCTCTCGCATATCGAGCCCGGCATGACCGCCGAGGTTTTCATCCTCGCCTATCCCAACAAGCGCTTTCGCGGACACGTGCAAGGCGTGGGTTGGGCGCTGTATCAGCAAAACGGCGCGACCGTCGACGGCCTGCCGCAGACTGAGCCGACGCTCAATTGGGTGCGGCTGGCGCAGCGCTTCCCAGTGCGCATCGTGCTCGACGATCGCGACCCGAAGTTCCCATTCAGAATGGGCACGACGGCGGTGGTGACAATCCAGGGATTTCGCGATCAGGATCGGCGCGAGCAGAGCAGCCAGGATTCGCGCCTGCAGAGCGTTCACTGATCAGACAGCACGTAATTGAATGTGAAACCCGCGGTGGGTTTCACGCTTCCTTCGGCAGGGCTGAGCCCTGCACCCAGTATTCAGAAAGAGAAGATGCGGGGCTTTGCCCTTGTTAGAAACTGGTTAATGGGCGGCGGCGATCCGAATCTTACCTCGCCCGTTATTTACGGGAGAGGCGACCGGCGGGCGCAGCCGCCGGTGGGTGAGGGTTCCGGGCCTCAAGCTGGATGCGTGAACCTCGCGGCCTGCTTCAATTGCTATTCCATTTGACCGCATCCCCACACTCGGCCTTTAATGCGCTTCATGGCTGGAATTGTTTCCTACGGTTCATACGTTCCTTATCGACGACTCAAGCGCTCCGCGATCGCGGCCGTGCTCGGCACGCCTGCCGGCAAAGGCGAGCGCGCAATCGCGAGCTTCGATGAAGACAGCGTCTCGATGGCGGTGGAGGCGGCGCGCGACGCGCTGAAAGCCGCGCCGACCGGCGACGTGCAAGCGCTAATCTTCGCGACCACGACGCCGCCTTACGCCGAGAAGCTCAGCGCCGCGGTGATCGGGGCGGCTGCGCAGCTTCCCGCGGAAATTCGCGCATCAGATATGACCGGTTCGGTCCGCGCAGGCATGTCGGCGATTCTGCAAGGTGCCGACGCGGTCAGTGGAGGCGCGAAGCGCGCGCTGGTCGCGATTGGCGATTGCCGCCTGGCCGCGCCCGAGGGCAAAGCCGAGCAGACGACCGGCGACGGCGCGGTCGCCTTCGTGCTCGGTGCGGACAATGTGATCGCGGAAATCGAGGCGAGCGCATCGCTGACGCGCGAGTTCCTCGACACCTGGCGCGCGAACGGCGAGCGCTTTACCCATTCGTGGGAAGAGCGCTTCACGCTGACGCAGGCGCATTCGCCGCTGCTCGGCACGGTCATCAAGAACGTGCTCGAGAAGGCGAAAGTCGCGCCCACAGATTTGTCGAAGGTGATTCTCGACGCGCCGAATGCGCGCGCGGCCGACGAGATCGCGCGAGCGCTCAAGATCGATCCCGCGAAATTCTCCGATTCGTTCACGTTGACGATCGGACAGACCGGCGCTGCGCACGCGGGCCTGATGCTCTCCGCGGCGCTCCCGTCTGCCAAGCCCGGCGATCGTATCCTGGTCGCGACGGTCGCCGACGGCGCCGATGCGATCCTGTTCCGCGTCACGCCCGCCAACGCCGGGTTCAAGCCGGTGCATTCCGTGGGCCGCATGATCGAGTCCAAAGGCGACGTCTCCTACGCCAACTATCTCAAGTGGCGCGAGATTCTGCCGACC
>JGI12635J15846_10002306_pt1 | contig 16694 bp, 12 predicted proteins | sample BlaSpr_A8_OM2_M2_FD_15846 | JGI IMG/M metagenome (IMG submission 15846) | reverse complement strand
GGGCGCTGGCGCTACTTTCTTGGCGCCGGGCCGCTTGGCGCCGCCGGCGATGCCCAGGCCTTTAACAGGTGCGTCCGGCGCTGCGGCCTGCGTGGTCTGCTCCGCCGCTGGTGCCTCAGCAGGTTCCTCAGCAGGCGCCGCGGGAGGCTGAGTCGGCGCGCTCGGCGCGGCGGCCTCTTTGGCGGCCGTGCCCTTCGCCGGCAGGGTCGCCTTGTCGTAGTCGAGCGACCCGAGCAGGATCTGGGCTACATCAAGCACTTCAACGCCGCTGCGACCGGCCTCTTCCTGCCTGTCGTTGACACCGTCGGTGACCATCACCCGGCAGAACGGGCAGGCGGTGGCGATCGTTGCGGCGTTGGTGGCCAGCGCCTCGTCGACGCGTTCGTGGTTGATCCGCTTGCCGATGTGTTCTTCCATCCACATGCGCGCGCCGCCCGCGCCGCAGCAGAAGCTGCGCTCGGCGTGGCGCGGCATTTCGGTGAGGTTCGCCCCCGCGGCCCCGATAAGCTCGCGCGGCGCTTGATATTCCTTGTTGTGCCGGCCCAGGTAGCACGGGTCGTGATAAGTGATGTCCTGAGAAACCGGGGTGACTGGCACCAGCTTCTTGTCGCGCACCAGCCGGTTGAGCAGCTGGGTGTGGTGCAACACGGTGTAGTTGGCGCCCAGTTGCCGATATTCCTTGCCGATGGTGTTGAAGCAGTGCGGGCAGGTGACGACGATCTTGCGGTCGACGGTCTCCACGCCCTCGAAAATCCCGTCCAGGGTTTCGACGGCCTGCTGGGCCAGTTGCTGGAACAGGAACTCGTTGCCCGACCGGCGCGCCGAGTCGCCGTTGCAGGTTTCCCCGGTGCCCAGCACCAGGTACTTCACCCCGGCAACGGCAAGCAGTTCGGCGACGGCTTTCGTGGTCTTCTTGGCTTTGTCGTCGTAGGCGCCCGCGCAGCCCACCCAGAACAGGTATTCGTAGCCGTCGAAGCTGTCGACGTCCTCGCCGTATACCGGGACGTCGAAGTCCACCTCGTCGATCCAGTTGGTCCGGTCCCCGGCGTTCTGCCCCCACGGGTTGCCCTTGGTCTCCAGGTTCTTGAACAGCGTGGACAGCTCCGAGGGGAACTCCGACTCCATCATCACCTGGTAGCGGCGCATATCAACAATGTGATCGACGTGCTCGATGTCCACCGGGCACTGCTCGACGCAGGCGCCGCAGGTCACGCATGACCACAGCACGTCGGGATCGATCACTCCGCCCTGTTCCGCAGTGCCGACCAGTGGGCGGGTCGCCTGCTCGGGCCCGTGCCCGGGTACCCGGCCGAACCCGGACTCCGGCACGTGGTGGCCCTCTTCCTTGGTGGTCTCGAGGTCAAGGCCCTCAAGTGGCTCCACTGTCTTGTCGCCCAGGATGTAGGGCGCCTTCGCCATCCAGTGGTCGCGCAGGTCCATGATGACGAGCTTGGGCGACAGCGGCTTGCCGGTGTTCCACGCCGGGCATTGCGACTGGCAGCGCCCGCACTCGGTACAGGTGGCGAAGTCGAGATTGCCCTTCCAGGTGAAGTCCTCGATCTTGCCGCGGCCGAAGACGTCGTCCTCGCCGGGGTCCTCGAAATTGATTGGCTTGCCGCCGGATTCCATCGCCAGCAGCGGGCCCAACCCGTCGGGCAGCCGCTTGAAGATGACGTTGATCGGCGCCAGGAAGATGTGCAAGTGCTTGGAGTGCAACACGATCAGCAGGAAGGCCAGCATGACGCCGATGTGCAGCATCAGCGCGACGGTCTCGATGATCTCGTTGGTGCTTTGACCCAACGGATGCAGCAGTGCGCCCATGGCGTGTGAGAAGAAAGCGCCCCGGCCGTAAGGGAAGTCGTCGCCAAGGGCATTCACTGACGCCCCGCGGAAGACGGCGTAAGTCCAGATGACGTTGAAGATCATGAACAAGATCAGCCACGCACCACCGGTGTGTGAACCATAGAAACGGGACGCGCGCCCGTATTCTTTTGGCTCGCTGCGCAATCGGATGATCGCGAAGGTGACGATGCCGGTCAGCACGGCCAGCGCGAAGAAGTCCTGCAGGGCACCCAGTGCGTTCCAGCGGCCGATGATCGGAATATGGAAGTTCGGCTGGAAGAGCACACCGTAGGCCTCGATGTAGACCGTGAGCAGGATGAAGAAGCCCCACATGGTGAAGAAGTGCGCTAAACCTGGCAGCGACCATTTCAACAGGCGCCGTTGCCCGAGCACCTCAGCGACTTGAGTCCAGATCCGGGTGCCCACATTGTCGGTGCGCCCAGTGGCCGGCTGGCCGGACATGATCAGCTTGAACAGCCACAAGACCCGCCGCGCAGCGAACGCGGCCACGACCACCGTCATGCCCAGGCCGAGTATCAGTCTGATGAGCGTCTGTGTGGTCACAGAAGATCTCTCCAATGCATCGTCACTCAGCGAAACCCATTCGATCTCTGGCCAGCCAATAGTGACATCCGGGTGGCTTTCGACGCGAGACAGGCTCCCCTAACCTGCTGTTCACCCGTGCCCCTGGCCTGCGGTTCACTGCTCCGGAGCCAGCATGGCGCGCAGCATGGACAACATCTCGGAACGTGAGCTGGCGCCGAGCCGACGGCGGATACGGGCAACGTGGTGCTCGACGGTCTTGGCCGAGATGAACAATTGCCCGCCGATGTCGCGGTAGGGCATCCCCAACAGCAGCAGCTCGGCGACTTCGCGTTCGCGGTCGGACAGCCGCGAGCCTGCCGGTGGCAGCTGCGGCGCCGACGGGGCACCGGCCGCCAGCTCGGCTGTGTCCGCCTTGAGGCCCATCTTGAGGTCCCGGGCCAGTTGCAGCATGGTCCCCGAGACCCGGCCATCGGGCGTTTGCAGCGCGGCCTGACCGGCCAGCCGAGTCGCGTCCGAGGTCAACCCGACGTGCGACAGCGATCGGGCCGCGGCGGTGACCTCGTCCACGGCCACCTGGTTGGCCAGGACTCGCAGCCAAGTTCGGCCGGCACCGGAGAGTGCTCGTGCGAGGGTGCTGTCGCCCGCGGCCGCGCTGAGGGCCTGTCCGTGCGGTGCGATCGACTCCGGCGAGTTGGCGAGGATTCCCGCGTGTACCCCGGCCCAATGCAGTGGCACCGACCACAAACTCGGGTTGCCCAGCGATTCCAACAGGGCGAACGCCTGATCCAACGTGTGTCGCAGCTGGTCAACGTGGCGCATCCGCGCTGCGGCGACCCACAATTCCCCCACGGGCAGCAGCGCGAATAGATCGACGCAGTGCTCGGCAAGCACTTCCATGGCCGCGCTCCAATGTTTTTGCAGCGCGCCCGCGTCGCCGCTGCGCCGCGCGATCGCGGTCTGCAGCGCCGCCGCCCACAATGCATCGCGTCGGTGCAGCCCAGCGGAGCCAGCCGCAACGACGTCCGCGCCGGCCGACGGCAATTGCCCGTCCTGCATCTTGATCCAGCCGCCCAATAGCAAGTGACGACGCTCGAACAGCACGTCGCCGCGGGCGCGTACGGCGCGGCCGATCACGCTGCGGGCGCGGACCGGATCGCCCCCGTGAATCGCGGCCAAGGCAACCAGCGCGGCAGGGCTGTCCGGGAGGACTTCGCTGCTAGGTTGTGCGGCCCCAATGGCCTGGCCGAGTTTTGCCATCGCTGCTGGATACGGCTGGTCCATGGTGCGCAGTAGGCCTTCGGCGAGACTGCGTGAGGTTCGCGCGGCCATTGTTGGCGGGCCGACGTCCTTGAGGTGCAGGGCGACGCGCGCGTTCGCGAGGTCGCCGGTGGCGGCGAGCACGATCGCTGCCGCCGCGCCGACGACGGCGTCCGGGTGGGGGCCCAGCCAGCCGAACAACTCTGCCGCCTGACTTGCGTTGCCGTCATGTGCCGCAACGCTGGCCGCGATCCGGACCGCCGCGGCGCGTTCGGCGGAATCCGAGGAGCTGAGCAGATTGTCGGCCAGTGCCGCCGCGGCCGGGCAGTCACCGCTGAGGGCCAACGCGTCGGTGAGTCGTGATGTCAGCCCCTCGGCGCCGGCGTCGACCGCCGCTTGATACAGCCGGGCGGCTGCTGGCTGGCCGCGTGCCGCTGCGGCCTGCCGCGCGACGATGCCGGCCAACCTGTCGTCTCGGAGCCCGTGTTCTGCGAGTCGCAACGCGAGCTCCGCCGATACCGTCGACATGTCGAGTTGTGAACGCAAGAGGGTGGTTTCGACCTCGTGATGGTGCGCATTGCCCACGATCTGGGCGACCGCGCTATGCACAGACTGCAGGAATTCCGCGCTGTGCGACGGCTCGATGAGTCCGCTGGCGCGTGCTCGATCGACCAGCCGGCGGGCGTCTGCTGTCGAAATCCCCAGTGCTGCGGCCACATCGGTGGTCCCTAAGCCTTGGGCCAGCGACATGATGAGCAGGGCGTCCAAGGTGGGCTCGTCGAGCCGGCGCAATCGCTCGATCAGTGCGAACTTGGTTGTCTGCGCTGGGGATTTCGGCCCGTCGGCGACTGCATGCACCAGGAACGGCAGTCCCGCGGTGCAGTGCAGCAGGTGCTCGGCGACCGGTAGCGGACCGAGCGATATGCGTGGTCGGTCCCGTTCGATGGCCACGATCAGTTCCCCCAGGTGCTCCTGGGGTTCGGCGGCCACCACGACCGTGGCGTGGGGGTCCGCCACGCGCGCGATGAGCCCCAGTAGTTCTGCCTCGGTCAGCAGGTGGGCATCGTCGACAACCAACGCTGCGTCGGGCGGATCATCGGGGCGGGGCGGACGCGCCAGCACGGTCAGGCCGGCACGGGTCAGCTCGTCGCGGGCGGCGGCGAGAACGGTGGTTTTGCCGGTTCCGACTCCGCCGCTGATCAAGAGCTTGGCCGGTACCGTCGCGGCGTTGGCGAGGGCCGAGATGGCGGATGCGGCGGGCTGGGTCACGGGCGCATCGCGCACATTGCGCGAACCCCGCTCCCAACCCCAGGGTCGGTCAGCCATCCCCGTAACCCTAGCCTTCCCCTAACGCCATACCCCCTAATGATGCCGCAGAGCTGGTGGGTTGCGCACCGATCACACCGCGGGCGGTAGCCGATAGCATCTGAAGGGTGCGGCAAGGAGGTGTGTGATGGCAAACTCGTTGCTTGATTTCGTGATCTCACTTGTGCGCGATCCTGACGCGGCCGCACGGTACGCGGCAAACCCTGCGCAGTCGATCGCTGATGCTCACCTTACCAACGTGACCAGCACAGACGTGAGCAATCTGATCCCGATGGTGTCGGATTCGCTCTCGATGGCCAATCCCGGCGCTAATAGCCCGGGATCGTTGGTCGCTGACCACGGCAACGTTTGGGCGAGCGGCGCGGCCGCGGCTGCGCTTGACTCATTCTCGCCACAACCTGCTGCGGGTGTCGTCGATCATCACGGGCCGGCAAGCAACGTGATCAGCCCGCCGTCGACCCCGGCGCCCAGCCAAGTACCGACCGATCCGGACCCCCTGGGGATTGATCCGCATGAGCCGTCAGTGCTGCTCACCGGTGCGGAGGTGCCTGACAGCCCGGTTGACCACGGCGTCTTCCCGGCAGATGATCCGGGTGCCTGGGACCACTCTGTTATCCACCCGCACGCCGTCGAACCTGATCACCATGGTTTCGGTATCCACGGCTGACGTCCGTTCGTAGATCGACGTCGCTTAGGGGCTGGGGCCAACATTCTTACGGGGCCTCTAGAAATCCCCTAATCCCCTAATAAGGCAGTCTGGTCGATCCCGGTGGGTACCCGATCAGCTGGGGGATTCGGCCCCGATTCGGAGCGGGAGCGGAATCCATACCGTGGATCTCAAGACGCCGGTTAGGCCGGCGAAGAGCTTCATCGATGTTGAAGGGAGTTGATCATGGACGCGCTGATCCAATACATCCTGGACCTGTTTACCAATCCCGGGGCGGCCCAAGCATTCCTTTTCGGTCCCGAGCAGGCCATGTCTGATGCCGGCCTCGTCAACGTGTCACCAGACGAGTTCTCAACCGCGGCGGCGACTGCCGTGCCGGGTATGGATTTCGGTGGCGACCCGATCGGCGGCTTGCGGCAGGTTCTGACCGACCAGTACGGCGACGGGCCGAACCTCGTTTCGACGGTGGCGGAGGACGGCGGCACGTTGGTGGGTGAGGCCCTTGCCCCACTCGTCTACGGCGGGTATGGGGGCCCTGGGGGGTTTGGTTGGCAGCCCGGTTTCGGCGGGTACGGACCTGGTTTCGGGCCAGGTTGGGGTGGATTCGGACCTGGTTGGGGTGCGTGCGAACCCGGTACCGGTTGCGGACCTGGTTGGGGTGAGTTCAGGCCAGGTTGGGGTGGATTCAGGCCCGGCTGGGGTGAGTTCAGGTCGGGCTTTGGGCCTGGTTCGGGCGACTTTAGGCCTGGCTTCGGACCTGGTCCAGGTGAGTTCAGGCCTGGGTTTGGGCCTGGTTGGGGTCAGTTTGGCCCTGGGGCCGGTCTCGGCGCGCCGCTTGGCGCGGGCGCTCAGACTGGTTTCGGTCTTACGGGCGGGGTTGGTCTTGGGGCTCAGATCGGGGCTGGTTTTGGTGGTCGTGCCGGCCTTGGTGGTGAGGCTGGCGTCGGTGGTCGTGTGGGTGGAGGATTCGGCGGCGGCGTCGGTGGCCAGGCTGGCGGTGCCGTTGCCGGTGGAGCTGGTAGCCGGCTTGGCGTCGGGCTGGCCGGTGGCCAGGTCGGCGTGGGTGGCGGAGGGGGCTTGGCTGGCCAGGCTGCCCTCGGTGGTCAGGCTGGCCTGAGTGGTCAGGCTGGTATCGCAGCCCTCGGTGCCGGCGAGAGCGGTCAGGCGGGGTTGATCGCTAGTGAAGGAGCTGCGTTGAACGGTGCCGCCACTCCTCATGTGTCTGGCCCGCTTGGGGGTGTCGGCGTCGGTGGCCAGGGCGGCGCTGTAGGCGGCGCAGGGCTGGGCATCGGGGGCGAACGCAGCAGCGCCATCCTGAGCGGTGACAGCAACGCGCTAGGCGGCCACGCGGCGCCCCAAACGCCGGCCGCGGGCGTTGGCGGCAGCACTCCGGCCGCCGGACCTGGTGGCGGGGCTCACGGCGGAATCCTCGGCCAGGAAGGTGTCGCGCTCGGAGGTGGCGGCGCTGTCCCTCACGGTGGCGGCACGGTCGGTGGCCATGGGGCGCCACCGCCGAACCCCGGCTCCGTCATCCAGGGTGGGGGCTCCGGTGGCCCAGTCAGCCACGGCGGCACAGGCTCACCGGTGATCCAGCAGCCCGCAACACACGCGCCGGCGCAGGCCCCGGACCACTCGCCTGTTCCGGTCCAGCACTCGCCTGCTCCGGTCCAGCACGCGCCCGCTCCGGTCCAGCACTCGCCTGCTCCAGTCGAGCACTCGCCGGCCCCGGTGCCGCACAGCCCGTCGGTGTTCGAGGGCACCCCCCATGAGCCGGCACCGGTGCACGCGCCCGCGCCGGCCCCCCATCCCGCGCCGGCGCACCCAGCCGGCCCCCATGGGTAATGATCGGGGCTGACTTAGCGAACACCTTGATCTGAGAGCACGGAGCGAGAAAGTGGGATAGCACGGTGACTCAACCCGGTGACCCGCGGCGGGTCAACGTGATACTCGAATTGATTGACCACACCGTCGCCATTGCCGAGCTCAACGACCGCAATGACCTGGTGCAGCGACTGGCGCGGGCCCGCGCGCGCATCATCGACCCGCGGATCCGGGTGGTAATCGCCGGGCAGCTCAAACAAGGCAAGAGCCAGCTGCTCAACGCGTTGCTGAACCTACCGGTGGCGCGGGTCGGCGACGACGAGGCCACCGTGGTAATCACCATCGTGAGCTACAGCGATCCACCGTCGGCCCAGCTTGTCGTGGCCGCAGGGCCCAATGGGGAACCCGCGACCGTTCACATCCCGATCGATGACATCAACACAGACCTGCGTCGAGCGCCGCAGGCCGGTAGCCGCGAAGTGCTGCGAGTCGAGGTCGGTGTGCCCAGTCCGTTGCTGCAGGGCGGGCTGGCGTTTATCGACACCCCCGGTGTGGGTGGGCACGGGCAGCCTCACCTTTCGGCGACGCTGGGATTGTTGCCCGATGCCGACGCCGTACTGATGGTCAGCGACACCAGCCAGGAACTGACCGAACCGGAGATGTGGTTCATTCGGCAGGCACACCGGATATGCCCGGTCGGGGTACTCGTCGCCACCAAAACCGACCTGTATCCGCATTGGCGCGACATCGTCAAGACCAACGCTGGCCATTTGCAGCGCGCCCGAGTGCCGATGCCGGTCATTCCGGTCTCGTCACTGTTGCGCAGCCACGCAGTCACGCTCGACGACAAAGAACTCAACGAGGAGTCCAACTTCCCAGCGATCGTCAAATTTCTCAGCGAAAAGGTGCTCTCCCGCGAGACCGACCGGGTGCGAGATGCTATTTTAGTCGAAATTCGTTCGGCTGCAGAGCATTTGATGATGTCTGTGGGCTCGGAACTAGCGGTCATCAACGATCCGGGACTCCGCGACCGGCTTGGCGACGACCTGGAGCGACGTAAGCGAGAAGCGCTGGACGCGCTGGAACAGACCGCGTTGTGGCAGCAGACACTCAACGACGGATTCACCGACCTGAGCACCGACGTTGACCACGACATGCGGGCCCGCTTCCGCTCGCTCACTGAGGCCATTGAGCGCCAGATCGATTGCTGTGACCCGACTCGGCATTGGGCTGAGATCGGCAACGACGTGGAGGACGCGGTCGCCACCGCCGTCGGGGACAATTTCGTCTGGGCCTACCAACGTGCCGAAGCTTTGGCCGACGACGTGGCTGGTTCGTTCGCCGCTGCGGGGTTGGATTCGGTTAGGTCTCCCGAGCTGAGTGCGCGCGCGATGGGTGCCGAGTTCGGCCGGCTCAAATCGCTGTCCGAGCTGGAATCCAAGCCGGCCGGCAAGGGCCAGAAAGTGGTTACCGGCTTGCGGGGTTCCTACGGCGGCGTGGTGATGATCGGCATGTTGTCGTCGGTGGCCGGGCTCGGCCTGTTCAACCCGCTGTCGGTAGGGGCCGGGCTGCTGCTCGGCCGCATGGCATACAAGGAGGACAAGGAGAACCGGCTGCTGCGGGCACGCGCCGAGGCAAAGACCAATGTGCGACGCTTTGTCGATGACGTTTCGTTCGTGGTAGGCAAGGAATCTCGCGACCGGCTAAAGACCATCCACCGCAGGCTGCGCGACCACTACCGCGACATCGCCAACGAGATCACCCGTTCGCTCAACGAATCATTGCAGTCCACCGTCGCAGCGGCGCACGTGCAAGGAGCCGAGCGCGACAATAAGGTCCGCGAACTAGAGCGTCAGTTGAATATCTTGAACCAGGTCACCGACAATGCGGACAAGTTGGCACCTCCGGTGACCATAGGACGGGTGTGAGCACGAGCGACCAAGTCCGCGCGATTCTGGGCGGAACCATCCAGGCATATCGGGGTGAGCCGGCATACCGTCAGCGCCCCGATGTTTTCTACGAATTGGATCGCATCGGCGCACGTCTCAACGAACCGATCCGCATCGCACTGGCAGGCACGCTCAAGGCCGGAAAGTCCACCCTCGTCAACGCGCTGGTAGGCCAGGATATCGCCCCGACCGATGCCACCGAAGCTACCCGGATCGTGACCTGGTTCCGGCACGGCCCGACCCCGAAGGTCACTGCGAACCATTGGGGCGGAAGGCATTCGAACGTGCCGATCAACCACAGNCTCGGACCAGAAGGCGNGCTGACCTTCGATTTTCGGACGCTCANTCCCGCCGACGTCGTCGACTTGGATGTTGAGTGGCCCGCAGAAGAGCTTGNCGACACCACCATCATCGACACTCCCGGGACGTCGTCGTTGACCCGTGATGCTTCCGAGCGCACGTTGCGGCTGCTGGTGCCCCNCGACGGTGTCCCGCGCGTGGATGCGGTGGTGTTCCTGTTACGCACCCTCAACGCCGCTGATATCGCGCTGCTCAAACAGATCGGTCACCTCGTCGGCGGGTCGACGGGCGCGCTGGGCATCGTCGGGGTGGCGTCACGCGCTGACGAGATTGGCGCCGGCCGGATCGACGCGATGCTTTCGGCGGCGGACGTGGCAAAGCGGTTCACCGCAGAGATGAACCAGACGGGCATCTGCCAGGCCGTAGTGCCAGTGTCCGGCCTGCTTGCTCTCACCGCGCGCACGCTGCGCCAACGAGAGTTCGTCGCGCTACAGAAGCTCGCTGGCGCCGACAGCACCGAGCTCAGCAAGGCCATGTTGAGCGTGGATCGCTTCGTCCGGGCCAACGCCCGGTTGCCCGTGGACGCGGCGACCCGCGCGGAACTGCTCGAGCGATTCGGCATGTTCGGTATCCGGATCTCGATCGCCGTGCTGGCCGCCGGCGTCACCGATGCTGAGGGGCTGGCCGACGAGTTGCTGGAGCGCAGCGGACTGGTGGCGTTGCGTGACGTCATCGATCAACAGTTCGCCCAGCGCTCCGACATGCTCAAGGCGCACACCGCGCTGGTGTCGTTGCGCACGTTTGTGCAGGCTTTTCCGATCGTGGCGACGCCGTACATCATCGCCGATATCGAACCACTGTTGGCCGACTCCCACGCTTTCGAGGAGCTCCGACTGCTCAGTCAATTGCATTCGCGACCAACGACATTGAACGAGGACGAGATCGCGTCGCTGCGTCGCATCATCGGTGGGTCGGGCACCAACGCGGTGAGCAGGTTGGGCCTGAACCCCGAGGCTCCCCACGCAGATCCCAATGAGGGCCCGCGTGCCGCGTTCGCCGCGGCGCAACGTTGGCGCCGCCGCGCCGAGCACCCCCTCAACGACCCGTTCACCACAAGGGCTTGCCGTGCGGCGGTGCGTAGCGCTGAGGCGATGGTGGCGGATTTCGCCGCGCGCGGTTACGACAGGTCCAACGTCCAGCCGCGCTAGCGCCGGAACGGCCCCTCAAAGCGAGGGAACAGCGGCCTTTCTCGCGGCGGGGGCGGTACCGGCGCGGTAGTGGTCACTTGCGATGTCGTAGGTGGCTGGGTGGTGGTGGTCGTCGCCGGGGTGGTGGTCGTGGTCGTTTCTGTGGTGGTAGGTGGCTGGGTGGTTGTCGTAGTCGCGGGGGGCTGGGTGAAGTCGCTGCTGGGCGGCGGCGGTGGGACCACTGAGACGGTGGGGCTGTTGTTCGGCCCGGTTACGGTCACCGTTTGCGGAGGTGCTTCGGTCGGCGGGACCGGGTTGGTCTTCTCCTGGCCCAAGGTCACCGCCAGCACCACTGCTACCAGTATCGCCACGCCCGCGCCGACCAGGCTGAAGACCAGCGCTGTGCGCTTATACCAAGGCAGCCCTGCGGCTTCGCCGTCGTAACCATCGTCGTCCGCATCGTCGAATCCCGGTGTCTCACTGCCATATCCGGGAGTGTGCTCAGAACCCGTATAGGGGACGGGCTCGTCTTCATCGGCGTCTTGTGACCAGGCCACGGGACGGTCGTCGTCGCGAGCCCGGACAGTCGACACAGCTTGGGTCATATCGGCCCCAGCGGTGCGGACCATTTCGGTTGGGTTCTCGATGATGGGACTCGCGGCGGTCGGGGCGCCTGCCGACGATTGCTGTTGGCCGAGTATCGCCGCGCCGACCGCAGCGCTGTACGTGGGTTGCGGTGTGGTGAGGACGGGCACCTGTAGGCGCCCCGACAGGCGCGTCGTAATCAGCGGAATGCTGGCGCCACCACCAATAATCGCCACAGCGGCCAGATTGGGTCGCGGAATCCCGTTGCGCTGCAATATGTCTTCTAAGGTGCTGACGAATCTGTCCAGCGGTGCGGAGATGAGTTGCTCGAATTCCGTGCGCGATAGCCGGACATCGTCAGCAGACCCGGCTGAGCCCGCCGCGACCGTACTCAGCGTGGTCNTCGACAGCTGTTCCTTGGCGCNCCGGCATTCGCCTAGCAGACGGGTCGGCGACCCCAATCTCGTCGTGCTGGCGAGGCCGCCTGTGGTGTCGGCATCGGGCGCAGCTGCCCGCAAATGATTGAGGATGAGCTGATCGATTGCGTCGCCGGAGAAATCGCTGTACCGGACCGACGGGCCGATCTGCTGAAAGCCCGACCTGGCATTGGTCAGCGTGACGCTGGTGCCGCCGGCGCCGAAGTCGCACAGAGCGACGACGCCGTCGGTCGGGAACCCTGGTTTGGTGCGCAGTGCGGTGAGCGCGGCCGTGGCATCGGAGATCAGAGCCGGAGGCACGCCGCCCGGCGCCAGGCCGGGTTGAGCGAAAAACTCCTCGCGCAACGTGGTGAACTGGCCCTCGGACCAATACGCGGGGACCGCGATTGTGACTGGCGTCCCGTAGCCGACCGTGCGTGCCATCACCTCGAGCGCTTCGACTGTCAGTGCCTCGCCCAGGTACTTCGTCCCGTCGGCGGCCACCAACGGAGCCCGGTCCCCGACTCGCTCAACGAATCCCCGCATCACCACGCCGGGCTCGGTCAGGCCCGGGTTTTCTTCCGGCAGTCCAACTTCGGATGCCCGCTGGTCGTACACCGTCAACACGGACCTGCGGGTCAGCGGGGTGCCACCCACGCGGGCTGCAACCAGGTTGGCAACCCCGAGCGACAACCCGAGCGACTCGCTCATATCGTGCACCCCTGCGTCTGTTGTGTGACTGGCGATCGGCCGGCGGTCCTCACCATAACGGCTCCCGATTCCAGCGAGTCTAGGTGCGCGGCAGCATCACAGGCCTGGCGGCAACGTGATCGCGGTCGGTAGCCCAGGCAGTGGCGGCAGCGTGATCACCGACGGCAGCCGCGGCAACGCCCGGGGCCACGGGTTGGTGGTAGTGGTCGGTGTGCCCGTACCCGTGATCGACGTTCTTGGGGTTTCGGTGTCCGCCGTGGTTGTGGTGGTCGTCTCGTCATTCGTTGGGCGGTGATCAGTGGGCGGCAGGACAGGCGCGGTGCTCGACGGCGGCGTTGTGGTCGTCGTCGTCGTGTTGGTCGTCGTAGCCGGCCGCTGGGGTGGGCTGCCTTGTGCGAGCTGGATGATCCCCCAGATGATCAGCCATAGCAGAATGGCGATCAGTACGCCCCAGCCGACCAGCGCGATCGGTTTGCGCCAGCCCGGCAAAGGTTCTTCCGGCAGAGGCTCCTGACCGTCCCCGTCCCCGTTCCCGCCATGGCCGTAATCCGGCGGGTCATACCTTGCCATGGCCGCTGACAGTATCGGCGAAGGCCACGCGAATACCGCTGCCACGCAGGCTGCTGTCGATCAGCAGTCAAACGTTGATCTGGCCGCAACCAACTCGTTAGGGGAGACCTGGCGGCAGCGTAATCACCGTCGGCACCTCCGGAATGGTGATTACCGACGGCAACGGTGGCAAGTGATGCCGATGCGTTGGCGGCTGCTGGGTTGGCTGGTGGGTCGGCTGTTGTGGGGGCTGCTCGACCGCGCTGCTGGTGGTTGGCCCGGTCGCAGGCGTCGTGGTTGTCGCCGTGGTCGGAGGGGTCGTGGTGGTGGTTGTGGTGGTGGTTGTCGACGGGATCGCGCTGGTGCTGGATGGGATATTGCCGGTGCCCTGGTCGCCGTGGATCAGCTCGATGATGCCGTAGANGATCAGCCCGATCAGGATCACAACAAGCAGGGCCCAGNCGCCGAGCAGTACGGGCCTGCGGAACCACGGGGTGGGCTCGGCTTCTTCGTCGAAAGGATCGAGNGATTCGGGGGGCTCGAACTGCTCAGGCGGAGTCGGCGGAGCGGGCACGCCATAGTCGCCGTGCTGGGTCGGCTGATTGTTGAAGTCGTCCGGCGGGCCGTATCGTGCCACGGCACCGATGGTACTGACGCCACCTAACAGCTACCTCAGGTCAGAACGTGTTGACCTTTTCGATGCTGACGAAGCTATCTGAGCGTTTGGTGCGCCAAGCTGTGTTGGTAGTGCAACGAACTTGCAGCTCAGACCGTTGGCTCTGATGGTGGCGAAGAGTTGGCACAAGCTCTACTGCGGACTGGCTGCGGACCGGACCCCGTATGGGTTGAACTGCCGAGTCAGCCTCTGGAGCTTGGGATCTCGCCCTCACCGGTATCGCAGTGAACGTCCGTAGCCAGCTCAAGGAAGACAGACTTCAATTCGCCGAAGGAGAACCAGCGCTGCCGATAGCAGTGCGTCGCTATGGCGAAGACACATTGAGCGCGGATTACCACGCCTCATCGCACGGGCGTGTTCGATGAACTGCTCGATTTCCGGCACGCTTGTCCGGCCAGGCGAACTGCCTTCTCAATCCCTAAATAGAAACACCCTGGTTCAATCCCAGTATCGCGCACCAGCGTTTATGCAGCTCAGATGCGGTATCTAGGCTAGATTAACAAATCACCAAGACGATACCAGGACAATTGGGCAGGCAATTGGTCTGAGATACAGGTTGTGGTCCGACGCCGAACGATTCTTAACGATGCCTCAGTCGGCGGTGTGGACGATCAGCACGTCGGTCTTGGCCCTGCGGGAGACTTCGGATGGGACTGATCCCAGCAGCCGGTCGGCGACGCTGCCGAGTCCGACGTTGCCGACGACCAGCAGGTCGGCATGGACCTCCTCGGCCAGGTGCACCAGCGCGTTGATGGGGGCACCGACGATTCCTTCTCCTCCACGTTCTTGGCCCCGGCTTTGTGCGCCCGCTCCCTGGCGTCCCGCAGGATCGCGTAGAAGGGGGCCTCGCCCACCGTCCGGTAGTCCTGGCCGTGGGTGCTCCCCGGCGGGATAGCGTAGCGGCCCTTTTCCTCGGGGACGGGGAGGTGCGCCGTCGCAACGATCAATTTCGCGCCGTGATCCGCAGCGATCGCGGCTGCGCGGTCCACCGCACGCAGCGACGAGTCCGAGCCATCGGTGCCGACCACGACCGTCTGATAGGCGCTCATTTCCCACCCAGTGTAAGGCCGACGGCGGCTCATTAGAATGCACTTCGGCGGAGTCGTTGATCGGGTGCTCGGCGTTCCCTCGATCCCATGACGCTGCAAAGCGTCGGCGGGCTTCCTCGAAGGCATTGCTTGACTCGGTGGTGCAGCGGCCCGCAGCGTGAAAGGCCTCGGCCAAATCGGAAATCTGGGCCGGGCGACCAGCTTGCAGGCTTTGATTGACCGCCCAGGGATCACCGCCAGCCTCCGCGATCAGGAGCGGGATGCTTACCGGGGTTCATTGAGGTCTCGGTGACTTTCTCCAGGCCGGATTCCTCGTCGGTGACCTCCCCAGAAGGGTGAGATCTCGTTGGCCAGCCGCTTGAAAAAGAAGAGCTTTTGTCCAGCAGTCGCTTCTTATTTAGCGCTCCCATGGCTTTTTCTAAGTGTTTGCGAAAAGATTCTGTATGGCTGACTAGTTCGGCTTCAATGTCGACTAGCCCCGGAAGCTCTTGTCGTTCAACAGTTCCGGTTCGTGCCGAGCACGCCCCAGACCACCAGAAGTATCAAGAAAGCAAAGAAGCCCAAGTCCGCAAAGAACGCCAGGACGTCGGGACCGTCGTTGTTCGTGTTGTTCATGCGAGCGATCATTCCCCAGCAACTAGCGCGACGTAGCCCCTATTGGCCGGTCCCGTAATGGTCCCGTATACGCAGGCATACGGCACCCGTCCGCATCAGTACCGAACTAGGGCGCTACTCGTACCGAAGTTGCAGGTAGCGTTGCAATTCGGGTTTGCTTATTTGCCCGCCGCCCAGGCGTTTTCGCCTAACCGTCGACCCCTAAGTCATGGGAACGTCGCTCGGTGCCGTTCCCTGCGGCGCTGACCGCCGAGCCAGCAGCATTGATGGTCGGCAAGGGCCGCGATGATCTAGTGTTCGCCAGCCAGCGCGGCGACGTGCTGAGGGCATCCAACTACCGCAAGCGGTTCTTCACGGCAGCCGTCGAGGAGTGTCAGGCCGCCGACAAGGCGTTCCCGAGCATCACGCCGCATGACCTCAGGCACACGGCGGCCAGCTTGGCGGTGAGTGCCGGGGCCAACGTCAAGGCCGTCCAGCGGATGCTCGGGCACGCCAAAGCCTCGATGACGCTGGACGTGTATGCGGACTTGTTCGATGACGACCTCGACGGCGTCGCCGTAAGCCTGGACGCGGCGATCAAATCTGCTGCGGCCCCACTGCGGACTAAGTCAACCCAATGACCCGCTGACCTGGTCTTTTAGTCGCTCAGAACGTGTTGACCTTTTCGATGCTGACGAACATGCCGTGGCCAGTGTGGTCGTTGGTAAACCGAGTGCCTTGGGAGGTGGCGGTTATCGTCCACCCCTGCGCGTCGTAGGTCTTGTAGTCGATGGTGACGGTCGGGATGGCTCCCAGATTGCCCAGCACCCACTGAACGGAGCCGGTAGCGGTGATGCTGACGCCGTTGGCGTGCTCGCCGTCTTCCAAGGGGGAGTTGGTGAACGGTGCTTCGCACCCGACGCTGTCCTTGTTGATTTGGCAGCGCGTCAGGCCGGACTTGGTTTCGATGAATACGTAACCGCTCTGGTCGGGCTTGAGCGGGATGGTGCCGGCCGGTGCGGTCGGGCTCGGCGTGGTCGGTGGGGCGGGGGTCGGGCTGGTTGTGGTCGGCGCAGGCGAGGGTGGCGTCGTGGGCGGCGTCAACCTGGGCGCTGGGAAGGAGGGCTCGGTTGGCCCAGCCCCTGGCGTGGCGATTGGCTTGCCCTCGATGATATTGCTGCAGCCGGCGACCAGGACAGCAAGTGCCAGCAGGGCCACG
>JGI12635J15846_10002305_pt1 | contig 16696 bp, 16 predicted proteins | sample BlaSpr_A8_OM2_M2_FD_15846 | JGI IMG/M metagenome (IMG submission 15846) | reverse complement strand
CGAGCGCGAGCGAGAAGGTCTCGCCGCCGCTAGGGCGCCTCTGCGCGGCAGCGTCTGATTTCGCCCTTCGCCGTGCGAAGAACTTGGCGCTCCCCTTGTGATACACGTCGAACAGCGTTCCGATGACAACCGCAAGCATCATCAGAACGATGTAGACCTGGACGACGAGCGGGGGCAAAAAATCGGTCAACGCAGCAAATGGATTGTTGGTGAACATCATTACCTCCATGTCAGTCTGCGTCCTTTCGCGGCCTCGAATTTAGCCGCATTCGGCGGCTTCCAACACCGCGGTCATGCCGCTCACGCCGCGTCCGACTACGAGGATCGTCTCTACGGTGGGTACGACCGCCGTCATGTCTCCTCCTCGCGGCGATTCTAAAAGCGCAAGTCGGACAAGTCCCACAAAAAAAGCGCTATGCGCCCATAGACGCGTTGAATGCACAACCGCGCTCGAGACGCCATTAAGGATGAGATCGAGCGCCCGAGTTGACGCCGCGGCTAGACTGAGGTTCCGCTCTGCTTGAGGCGAGAATTCAGTATTGCTCAATGCCTTAGCCTGATTTTATGGCTGCGGTGCCGACACAGCGAGTGGAAAAAATGTAGCCGTGCGGCAGCGCATGCGATGGCGACATTTGGCAGGTCGCGGATATTTTTGACTTTGCGTCCGACCCTAGCGTAGATTTCCCGTGCGCGTCCGTGCAGGCGGAACAGGTCATTGCAACGGGTTACCGGCTAATGTGGGGCAGCCTCAAATGTGCGACGACCCGCCGGCGCGACAAATCAGGATCGGTTCGCCATCGGCGTGGTCGCCGGCCGGCCGAGGAGCGAGATGAAGATTGGCATTGTTTCGGACAGCCATGACCGGGCCGATGCACTCGCGAGCGCCGTTCGCGATGCCGCCGCGCAAGGCGCGAGCGCAGTCATTCATTGCGGCGATCTAATCGGTGCGCATACATTACGACTGGCGATGGCCGCCGGATTGCCTTTGCATCTCATTCATGGAAACAATCTTGGAGATCCGGGTGCGCTTCACGCTTTGTCGCGGATAAACGGTGGCCTTGTCCATTACCACGGGATGGACGCCCGTCTGGATTTGGCAGGGCGACGAATATTCGCGGTGCACTACCCTGAATATGGGCATGCAATGGCATGCACGGGTGACTGGGATCTCGTATGTTGCGGCCACTCGCATTGTGCAGGCGTCGAATGCGTCAGCAATGTCAAAGGTCAAACGACCTGGCTTGTGAATCCCGGCACCGTCGCAGGGATTGCCGCGCCCGCCACGTGGGTACTTGGAGACCTGACAACGATGCGCTTCGCGATTCAATTCACGCCTTCTATGGCGCCATAAGAATCGTTTCAGGCTCGGACTGGGCGTGCCGGATCCGCCACCAGCGCCCTTGCGGGCTCCGGCTCAGCTATCCCGGATCAGATCGGCGAGCGCCTCAGCTGCGCGCAAAATCGGTGCTGGGCGGGCTGCATCACGAAAATCAGCTTGAGACCGCAGGCNCGTGACAAATTTTTGGGGGTCACGGCCCAAGGTGCAGGTGATCGATTTCCCGCATCCTGAAGACAAGCAGACCAAAAAGGGGTGAGCTGAACGCGAAGGAGCAAGACCATGCCGAGCAACATCGAAATCGCCCAGAAAGCCAAGCTGCGGCGCATCTCCGAACTGGCCGAGGAACGCCTCGGCATCGCGGAGGAACATCTCGAATCGTATGGGCGCTACAAGGCGAAGCTGTCGCTCGACTATGTTGACGGCCTGCGATCGCGGCCGAACGGCAAGCTGATCCTGGTCACCGCGATCAGCCCGACACCGGCCGGCGAGGGCAAGACCACGACGACCGTCGGGCTCGCGGACGGCCTCAATCGCATCGGCAAGAAGGCGATCATCTGCCTGCGCGAACCCTCGATCGGCCCGGTGTTCGGCATGAAGGGAGGCGCGGCCGGCGGCGGTTACGCACAGGTGGTGCCAATGGAGGACATCAACCTGCACTTCACCGGCGACTTCAACGCGATCGCGCTCGCCAACAACCTGCTCGCCGCGCTTATCGACAACCACCTCCACCACGGCAACGAACTCGGCTTCGACGTGCGGCGCATCACCTGGAAGCGCGTGGTCGACATGAACGACCGGGCGCTGCGCGAGGTCGTCGTTTCGCTCGGCGGGCCAGCAAACGGCTATCCGCGCCAGGATGGCTTCGACATCGTCGTCGCTTCCGAAATCATGGCGATCTTCTGCCTCGCGACGAGTCTGCAGGATTTGAAGGCGCGCATCGGCAAGATCGTAATCGGCTACACGCGCGAGCAGAAACCGGTGCTGGCAAGCGACCTGAAGGCGCACGGCGCGATGACCGCGCTGCTGAAGGAAGCGATCAAGCCGAACCTCGTGCAGACGCTCGAGAACAACTTGGCGTTCATCCACGGCGGGCCCTTCGCGAATATCGCGCATGGCTGCAACTCGGTGATCGCGACGCAGGCGGCGTTGAAGCTCGGCGAGTACGTGGTCACAGAAGCCGGTTTCGGTGCCGACCTCGGTGCCGAGAAGTTCATCGACATCAAGTGCCGCAAGTCGGGGCTGCGCCCGGATGCGGTCGTGATCGTCGCGACGATCCGCGCGCTCAAGATGCACGGCGGCGTTGACCAGAAGGAGCTGAACAGGGAAAACCTGAAAGCGCTGGAGCATGGCATCCCGAATCTCGAGCGCCATGTCAACAACGTGCATAACCACTACGGGTTGCCGTGTGTCGTCGCGATCAACCACTTCAGCTTCGACAGCGAGGCGGAACTCGCGCTGCTCAATCGCAAGATGGCGCACCACGGCGTGCCGATCGTGCTGGCGCGCCACTGGGCCGAAGGCGGCAAGGGCGCCGAGGAGTTGGCGCGCACCGTGGTCAAGCTGATCGAGACGGTGCCGGCCGACTTCCAGTTCGTCTATGAGGACGACGCGACCTTGTGGGAGAAGGTGGAGGCGGTGGCGACCAAGATCTACGGCGCTAGCGAGGTGACGGCGGATTCGAAGATCCGCGCGCAGATCAAGAAGTTGCAGGAAGACGGCTACGGCCACTACCCCATCTGCATCGCAAAAACGCAGTACTCGTTCTCGACCGATCCGCTGCTGCGCGGCGCGCCGAGCGGGCACGTGATCAACATCCGCGAGGTGCGGCTCGCGGCGGGCGCCGAGTTCGTCGTCATGGTCTGCGGCGACATCATGACGATGCCGGGGTTGCCGAAGGTGCCGTCGGCGGCGGCGATCGATGTGGACGAGTCGGGCCGCATCGTCGGTTTGTTCTGATGCAGCAGGATAAACCGCGCTTATTACCGTATAAGTAGCCCCGTTCTTTAGCTGCGATCGCGGAAATGCTATAAGATTCGACAATCCAAATGAGCCTGCCAAAGGCCATGTTTCACCGACCGAAAGGAGGTCACGACCATGCCAACGAAACGGGACAGTACGTCCGGCATTGTTGTCGATAGGCGTCGGATTCCCGGGTCGCAGGCGGAGCCCTCCGCCGAAGATTTGACCCACCACCTCGATAACGCAAGCCGCCGGAATTTCCTCCGGCGCACCAGCACCCTGGCGAGCGGCGCATTGGCGACGAGCGTCTCGCTAGCGCATGCGGATCCGCTCACCATTCCGGAAAGCAACAAGGCGTTCGGCAAGCCGATTGCCGAAGACGATTATGGCGTGCCATCGAAGTTCGAAGCACACGTGCGCCGGCGTCGAAGCGACGTGTTGAAGAATCGGCAGAACTTTTCCGACTGGAGCATGACGCCGTTGCAGCATCAACACGGCATCATCACGCCGAACGGGCTCATTTACGAGCGGCATCATAACGGCACGCCGGACATCGATCCCGCGAAGCACAAGCTTGTGATCCACGGCATGGTGCGGCAGCCGCTCGAGTTCACCATGGACGACCTGATGCGCTACCCGTCCGTGTCCAAGTTTTATTTCATGGAGTGCTCGGGCAACGGTCTGACGGACTGGCTCAAGGCGGCATCCACTACCGTGCAGCAGACTCACGGGCTGCTATCGTGCGCTCAATGGACCGGTATCCCGGTTTCCTGGCTGCTTGACGAGGCAGGACTTGCGCCGGGCGCAAAATGGCTCGCGTTTGAAGGCGCCGATGGCGCTACCCACGTACGTAGCCTGCCGCTTAAAAAAGTGCTCGACGACTGTCTGCTCGTTTATGCGCAAAACGGCGAAATGTTGCGAGCTGAACAAGGTTACCCGTTGCGCTTGTTCGTACCGGGCTGGGAAGGAAATGTAAGCGTCAAGTGGCTACGGCGCATTAAGGTGGGGGATGAGCCATGGCATTTCCGCAGCGAAACCGCTCGTTATACGGACCCAATGCCGGACGGGATGTGGCGCCAGTTCAGCTTTGAAATGGAATGCAAATCGGTCGTGACGCGTCCTTCCGGCGGCATGAATATCAGGCCAGGCATGCACGAGATCCAGGGCTTTGCTTGGTCCGGTAACGGCACGATTCGCGCGGTCGACGTTACGGTCGATGGCGGCGTTAACTGGCGAGAGGCGAGGCTGGAAGAGCCGGTACTCAATAAATGTCTGACGCGTTTTCGATTTCCATGGGACTGGACGGGTGGGCCCGCAACCATTGCCAGTCGTGCCGTGGACAGCACCGGCTACGTGCAGCCGACCGTGCAGGACCTCGCCAAGGTGCGTGCGATTGTCGGATTCGTACAGCATCACAATGGCGTTTTTCCATGGTCCGTCAGTGCGAGCGGGGAGGTCAAGAATGCGATCGCGTGAATTGGCCGCGGGCTTGGGTGCAGCGATCATCGCAGTGGGGTGCGCGACGCAGCAATATGTAGGCACGCCAGCGGAACCGACTCCTCGCGTCAAGTTTGGTAAGCCGATCACCAACGCCGATATCGCGCCGTGGGACATCGACATCCGCACCCCCGACGGCAAGGGCTTGCCGGCCGGCCGCGGCACGGTGGCGGAGGGCAAAACGGTTTATGACGCGAAATGCACGGTGTGTCATGGCGCTGATGCGAAAGGTGGTCCTGTTTATGGCACGATGGTCGGCGGAATCGGTTCATTCAAGACGAGTACCCGCGTTCTCACCCCCGGCAGCATGTACCCGTACGCTCCAATTCTCTTCGACTACATTCGTCGCGCCATGCCGATGGATCGTCCGCAGTCGTTGACCGCGAACGAAGTTTATGCGGTATCTGCGTATCTCCTGAATCTCAACGGGATCATTCCGGCGGACGCCGTGATGGATCAGAACGCGCTGGTGCAGGTGCAGATGCCGAATCGCAATGGATTCATCATCGACGACCGGCCGGATACGAAGGCCGTGCGCTGCATGACGAACTGCAAGTAATCATCGGCGTTTGCGCTGGAGCATGGTCGACCGAGCGCTATCAGTGGGAAAGCTGCACGCAGAGACGTCGGGTGCGGCAGCGGTCATGTGTGGACTCATTTATTCGGGCATGGTATGACCGCCGAGCCTGCCACGTCTTCAGAGGCCGTGCAAGCGCAATGTATCGAGGAAGCAATGCTGCGCAGGTACTCTTGCGAGACACTGAAAGGCTACGTCGACACCAGCGCGAGGTCCAAGGCACCGATTCCAATGCCGGCCCCGACACTTTTCGTCGCTTGAAATGCCCGCTCGCTAGGCGGTTCCGAGACCTACCCGACGCAATCGCGGCAATTCGCAGAACGTAAAACCCGAACTAAGCCTATTACAGTTAGAAGGGAACAATATGAAACAGGCATTCAAGCTGGCCGCGTGCGCGCTGCTTCTATCATCGTGCGCGACAATGCAACCCGACGGCCCGTCGGCGACCGCAGTGGTGCGGCCCGCAAGCGGGTCGCAAGCACATGGCACGGTCAAATTCACCCAGGTCGGAACACGTGTGCGCGTTGACGCGGAAATCGCAGCGCTCACGGCCGGACTGCACGGCATGCATATTCACGAAAAGGGCGACTGCAGCGCGCCTGACGCGACGACTGCAGGGGAGCATTTCAATCCGGCCGCTAAGAAGCACGGCGCACCCGATTCGATGGAGCGCCATGCGGGAGACCTTGGAAACCTCAAAGCCGACGAATACGGCAAAGCTACGCTGTCAATGACGGTGGCCGGCATTTCCGTCGGCCAAGGTGCGGATGGAGTGATCGGCAGGGGATTGATCGTGCACGCCGACCCCGACGACCTCAAGACGGATCCGACCGGCAATTCGGGAGGCCGCATTGGATGCGGCGTGATTGAAAGCTGAAGTGTGCGCCGGCAGCGATCACGCGCTGCCTGAATGCGCTGGCCCGCGTGTAGTTAACGAATCAGGAGGCGATATGTCCCGCAACGCAGCACAGTGGTTGCAGCAACCCAAGCTGCCGCGATCGCATTTCGTCGATTCGCGTATTTATACGGACGACACGATATTTCGCGAGGAGCAGGAAAAAATCTTCAACAAGAGCTGGGTCATCGCCTGTCATGAGTCGGAAATTCCGAGCGCGTTCGACTATCGCACTTTCCATCACCCGGGAGGAACGCCACTGATCGTTGTGCGCGGCGATGACTTGCAAGTGCGCAGCTTCTACAACGTTTGCCCACACCGCGGCAATACGCTGCTCTATGACCCCGTCGGCAACGCGAAGCGCATCACCTGTATTTTTCATTCGTGGTCATTCGACACCAAAGGCAACTGCATCGACATCACGCGCGAGGAACAGGGGTTCCAGAAGCGGTTCTGCAAGGCTGATGCCGGGCTGCGCGAAGTACGCACCGAGATCGGCTTTGGTGGCTTCCTGTGGGTCAATCTCGACGACAGCGCGTGCACGCTCAAGGAATATATCGGCGACGCGCTGAACATGCTTGAGGATTACATGTCGATGCCACTCGAGGTGTTCCATTACCACAGGGCGATCGTCAACACCAATTACAAGCTCTGGCACGACACGAACAGCGAGTTCTATCACGACTACATGCATTACTTTAACCGCGTCACTGGAATGCTGCAGCCGGGCTACTTCGAGCGTAAATATACGGGGTACCCCAATGGACACGCCTCCGTGGGCTCGATGACGATCAGATACGACGCTTACGAAGGAGGCAAGGAGCGCGGCGTCGGCTGGCCAGGTCTCGCCCCGGGAGGGTGGATCCTCATCGACATTTTCCCTGCGATGACCTACAACCTTCGCACTTCAGTGCTGCGCATGGATACATCCATACCGCTCGGCCCCAATAAGGTGCTGATCGAGTTTCGCGGCTTGGGTTTGAAGAGCGACACACCCGAGCAGCGCGTCGAGCGGGTGCGCGACCACAACACCATCTGGGGACCGTTCGGCCGCAACCTGCACGAGGACTTGCTCGGCGTGCATGGCCAGGGTCGCGCCATGCATCCCGGGAGCGAAGCCACGTGGGTGCTCCATGGACGCGAGGAAAACATGACGATCCACGACGAAGGCGGCATGCGACACTTCTACGCCGAATGGAGCCGGCGCATGGAACGCCAGGCTTACGATCCTTACGCTGAAAGACAAGTGTCGGCGGTCGCTTGAGCGGATCGTCGCCGCAGTCGCAACAAGCAGCAGGGAGTCATGGAAAGAATCCTGTAGATGCAGCCCGACAGAATCGCGATTGAAGAGCTTGTTTATCGCTCTTGCCTCGCACTCGACGAAAAGGATTTCAAGGCCTACCTCGATCTGTGCGACGAAGGTTTCCGGTATACCATCGCCGCGCACAGCCCCGAAATCCGCAAGGACATGATCTGGCTTGACCACGACAAGACGGGATTGCAACTTCTGTTTACGAATCTGCCGCGGCATATCAGCGATCATTCGCCGCTCACGCGTCACGCAATCGTATACACCGTCGAATACGCACTCGAGCAAAAGCAGGCCAATGTGGTTTCCGCGCTGCAGGTGTTCAAGACCTCGCTGGACGGCGGCGCGACGGAGCTTTTCGCGGTTGGGCGCTACCTCGACACCGTCAAAATCGATGGGGGACCGCCCAGGCTGCTCAAGCGAGTCGTCAAGCTTGATACTCGGCAGTTCGGTTTCGGATATCACATTCCGTTCTGAAGCGGCGCCTTCGGTGCGCATTCAGCTCAACGCGCGCAATCGCGCCTACCACTTCGAGGCCGACCAGGGTGCGCGCATGCTCTACGCGGGATTGGCAGCGGGGATTAACCTTCCCTACGAGTGCGGCAGCGGCACTTGCGGCACCTGCAAGGCGCGTCTCATTGCGGGCGAAATCGACGACCTGTGGCCACAGGCGGCAGGACGAAAGTACCTCAAGCGTCCTGGCGAATTTCTGATGTGTCAGTGCGTTGCGCGCAGCGATTGCACGGTTGAGGTCGCAAACCACGTCCACAACATGGACCCGGGCGCCTGTGTTCCCGCGTTCCGAGACGGTACGATCACGGATACAAGAGCGCTGACGCACGACATCGTCAGCGTTTCTGTCAAGCTCGCTCAACCGATCGATTTCGATGCGGGGCAGTTCGTCTTGATGCAAGTGCCTGGCGTGGCCGGTTATCGTGGGTACTCGATGGTCAACTTCGAGCGTGCCACGACGCGACTCGATTTCCTCATCAAGAAGAAACCTGGCGGCGGCGCATCGGAATGGCTGTTCAAGGGCAACCCGGATGGCGCACACGTCGAGTTGTTCGGGCCACTCGGAGCGGCGACGTTTTACCCCAATCTGGGTAAGAACATTCTGTGCATCGCCGGCGGCAGCGGCATCGCCGGCATGATGTCGATCCTCTCGCGCGCGCGACAGGAGCGTTATTTCGATCAATTCAGCGGATACTTGTTCTTCGGCGTGCGCACCTACCTCGATGGGTGTTATCTCGCTGAGCTATCGCAACTCGCGCGCGATTTCCCGGACCGATTGCACGTGACGATAGCCTTGTCAGACGAAGCGGTTCCCGAGCAGGCGCTGCAGTCGCACCCCGCGCTGGGGTTCGATCACGGACTGGTACATGAAGTCGCGGGCAGGCATATGCAGGGCAAGTACCAGAACGTGCGCGCTTACCTGGCCGGACCGCCGGCGGCGGTCGATACCTCGATTCGCATGTTGCTGCTGCAAGCGAAGCTGACTGCGGATAACATCCGCTATGACAAATTCAGTTGATGCCGATGCCCAAGCGATTCGTATGCCCACGCGAGCGGATTCCGGCAAATGGCATGATCCAGTGCGAAGCGGAGGGCGGATTGAAGCTTCTGGTAGCGAATGCGGGTGGCGACTATTTCGCCTATCAGGCCATGTGCCCGCACCAGGACGTGCCGCTGTGCGAAGGGTTCTACGATGGTGCGGTGCTCACATGTCACCAGCACTTGTGGCAGTGGGACATCCGCACCGGTGCCGCGATGGGGCTTGCCGAAGCGGCGCTCGAGAGCTTTCCCGTGGAGGTCGAGAGCGACTTGATATACGTAGTGTCGCAGAGCGCTCTCAACGCTGCCGAGTTATTCATCGGCATATCCGACGCGACGCTGGCGGCGATCACGGCGCTCGCGCAGAAAGAAGATCGCGCTGCAGGCAGCATTTGTTATGACTTTGGCGATCCGGCTGATGATTTCTTCGTGCTCGAGTCTGGTCGCGTCGAATTTCTGATCGGTCGCGACGAACGCTTGAGTCCTGCAGGTTTTATGCTAAGGAAAGGTGAAGTGTTCGGCTGGGCGGCACTGCTCGAGAACCAGCCGCAGCGCATTGCACGTGCGACTTGCCTCGAACAGGCTCGATTATGGAGAATAAATGGCAAGCAAACGCTCGAACTGCTGGAAAGAGATTCGGCGTCGGGCTATCTGGTGATGCGCCGGTTATCATCGCTGATTGCGCGCTACCTCGCGTCATCGGGATCGAAGTAGGAGACCGTTACAGCTAGGCAAAGCAAACGACAATCGACGATGTTTGCAGCAACAAGAATCAATCGCAGATATCGCTAACCATCGAAGGAGGGGCGCCATGAGACATGTCAAACGTTTCCTGATGTATGTGAACGTGATTTTCGCGGGCGCGCTGGGCGCAACCTCTGCTCTTGCGGCGGACATTGACTTTGGCAAACCCGGGGAGCCGGTCAAACTGGTGGTCGGCTACCAACCGTACTACACCGAGTCATGGTCGGGCGTAATCATGCGCAGCAAGAAATTCTACGAAAAGTATCTACCGAAGGGATCCACGGTTGAGTTCCAGATCGGTTTGCAGGGCGCGATCATCGTCAACAATCTGCTCGCGGGAAAGCAACACATCGGCTATATGGGTGACATGCCGGCCATCGTGTCGACGACCAAGCAGGACGTGGCAGACATTCGTTTGGTTGCGGTCGTCGGCATGGGTTGGGACCAATGCAACTCATTTCTAGTTCGTACCGACGCACCTAAATTTGCCAGTGATCAGGATGCGATTAAATGGCTAAACGGCAAATCGGTGGCGGTGCCAAAGGGCAGCTGTACCGACCGATTCGCGCAGGCGGTATTCAAGCGCGCGGGGATACAGCCTTCGGAGTACCTAAACCAGAATATCGAAGTGATCACGAGCAACTTCCGAGCCGGTAAGCTCGACGCAGCGGTCATGTGGGAGCCGACGACCTCACGCCTGGTCCTGGATGGGCTGGCGCGTAAGGTCGCAACCGGCTTTTCGGTGAATGAAAACGATGCCGGATTTCTCGGCATGCGCGCCGATCTGATCAAGCAGCGCCCCGATGTCGTCAAGGCATGGCTCAATGCCGAGCTCGATGCGCAATTGTATTTCGTCGACCCGAAGAATGCGATGGAAGTCGCCCGGATGGCGAGGGAGCAGACCACCGGTTTTTCCGAACGCGCGCTATGGATGGCCGCCTACGGCACCTATCCCAAAGAAGGCGGCGGCACGCCGACGCGGATCATCCTGCCATACACCTTTACGCCCGAGGCAACGGAGTTGATCAAGCGCGCATCCGCATTCCTGAACGAGATCAAGAGCATCAATACGCCCCAGCTTCGCCCCGAGGCGGTGATGCCAGAATTCACGCAGGCGGTTCTCAAGGAACGTGGCCTCACAGCGCCCCTCGGTGAAATCAAGCAGCTGCCCGATTCGGCATACACCGGGAGTAAGTAGGCGATTGCGCGGTCGTGATCTCTATGGCAAAGGAGCCCTCATGAAGCATTCGACGCGCCGCGCGCTCGCGGCGATCCTGGTGGCAGTGAGCGCGGGCTGGTTTCATCCAGGCATGGGCTTCGCTGCTGAGCCCGTCAAGCTTGTCGTCGGCTATCAACCCTATGACACGATTTCGTACTCCGCCGTGGTGATCCGTGCTCTCGGTCTATGGAAAAAACATCTGCCGCCGGGCAGCGAAGTTGAATTTCAGAATGCTCTGCAAGGCTCGCTGATAGTCAACCAGATGCTCGCCAACAAGCAGCAAATCGGCTATTTGGGGGACATGCCGGCGGTAGTCGCGACCACCAAGCGCAGCGTCGCGCCGATCAACCTCGTCGCCAATACCGGCCTGTCACCGGGCCAGCGCTGCAACGTCATCATGGTGCGCGCCGATGCTCCGAGGTTCAGTTCGCCGGAAGAAGCCGTCAAATGGCTCGATGGGAAGACGGTCGCAACACCGCAGGGCAGTTGCGCGCATCGCTTCCTTGGCTTGATCATCGAAAAAACCAAAATCAAGCCGGCAGCGATTCTGAATCAGTCGATTGAGGTCATTGCGACCAACTTTCGCAGTGGCAAGATCGATGGCGCAGTATTGTGGGAGCCTTCCGTTTCNCGCATTGGCGACATCGTCGGCGAAGGAGTCGCGAGGATTGTCGCCACCGGCTATACCTTCGGCATTCCCGATGCCGGAGCNATTGCCATGCGCGAGGATTTCATGAAGCAGCGGCCCGATATCGTGGAAGCGTGGCTCGAGACAGAATTGGAGGCGCAGCAGTACGTGATCGACCCGAAGAACTGGACAAAGGTAGCGGAGTTTGTCAATGGCCAGACCGCAGGTATTACCGTCCAGATGGCCTGGTTCTCGCTCTACGGGGCCATTCCGCCTGCCGCCGGCGGCAGCCCCATCCGAGACGAAAAGCCGTTCGTCTTCGACGACCGGGTGCGCAAGCTGCTTGAAGAAACGTATGTCTATCTGCGCGAAGTCAAAGCGATCGACGTGGACAAGCCCGCGCCCGGGGCACTCGATGATTCGATTGCCAGAAAGGTTGCCATCGCAGCGAAAGTGTCGCTTCCGCTCGGCGTTATCAAGGCTCAGGACGTTGCCAGAGTGCCCAAATAACGACCGTTGAAAGGTGACCTTTGTTGACGGAGCACGCATCAGCGCGTGCGATAGATTGAGAAGGAGGGAGCCTTGTCCGGTGAACCGGTCGAAAAGGAGGTCGCGGAATCAATCGTGGAAATCCTTCAGAAAACCATGCCGTTTCAGGTGGTCTCCGAAGGCATGCTGCGCAAGTTGGCTGCGCTCGGCAGGCGCGTTACTTTGGACAAGGACGCGCTGGTTTATGACGTAGGGGACAAAGCCGACGACATCTATATCATCGTGCGGGGCGAGATCGAGCACGCTCTCGAGCCGGGGGCGCAAGCGCTGCGCCCGGTAACCATACTCGGCGCGGGCGACGTGTTCGGTTGGGCCGCATTGCTCGACAAATACCCACATCGCCTTGCTCGGGCCGTATGCAGGCAACCGACCGAAATTGTCCGCATCAATGGCGATGAGCTCTTGCGCCTGCTCGAGTCGGACCCGGAGGCGGGAAACGTCGTAATGAGCCGCTTCGCCACCATGATCACCCGCGATTACACTGTTCCCGATCTGATCGCACAGTTGCGCCAGCTTCACAGCCGCAAGCGTGACGGCGATGTCCAGGACATCAATCTGACGCTCTACCGGTTGCTGCAATGGATCAAAAGTCCACGGCCGTATCTGATGCTGATCGGCTTCGCTCTCTTTCTGGGATTCTGGTATTTCTCCGTCGAAGTCTGGAAGTTGCCGCGCTTTCGCGAGATGCCCGGCATCACCGTAGTAATCAGGGAATGGCTCAGCCCGGATCCAACTTACGGACTTTCGCTCTATACCGGAGAATATTACAAGCACATCTGGGTGAGCGTCTGGCGAGTGACGCGAGCGTTTTTTCTGGCGACCGTGCTCGGGGTACCGTTTGGCCTGTTTCTCGGTTGGTCGAAAAAATTCAAAGAGTATGTATTTCCCGTATTCGAAACGTTACGGCCGATCCCTATCCTCGCGTGGGTTCCACTGGCCATCGTCATGTTCATCGCGACGGAATCGGCGGTCATCTATCTGACGTTCCTCGCAGCATTCTTCGCGACCGCTCTCAATACCATGCTCGGGGTCGAGTCGATCGATGAATCGTTCATGCGAGCTGCGAATTGCCTCGGCGCNAGCAAATGGCAGGTTTTCCGCCATGTGATCGTGCCGGGGGCGCTGCCGTTCATATTTACCGGGCTCCAGATCTCGATCGGAGTGTCCTGGTTCTCGCTCGTGGCTGCCGAGATGGTGTCAGGTCAGTACGGTCTCGGTTATGTGATCAATACGTCATACACCATGGTGCGCTACCCGACGATCGTGATCGGCATGATCACGCTTGGGACAGTAGGTTATGTGACCAGCGCGATGGTGCGTTTGGTGGGCGATTATCTGATGCAATGGCGCACGCGCGAGCTCGCGCTCGGGGGACAATGATGTCGGCGGTGATCGCGGCTGCGCGGCCGCAAACCGGCCTGACGCGCGGTGCGATAGTCATCGACGACGTCGTGAAGATTTACGATCCCGACGGCGCCGCGGTGATGGCCGTCGATCACTGCTCGCTCGAGATCAAGGCCGCTGAAATCTGCATGATCGTCGGTCCTTCGGGCTGTGGCAAAACGACGCTGCTCAACGCAATTGCCGGATTTCACGAGATCACGTCGGGTCGTATCCTGCTCGACGGCGAAGTATTATGCAGCAGCGAAAGGCCCAAGGCCGATCCCGGATCGGATCGCATTGTCGTGTTTCAGAATGGAGCGCTTTTCCCTTGGAAAACGAATCTCGACAATGTCGCCTTCGGCCCGCTCATGCAGGGCAAGCTCAACAAGTCTGAGGCGACCGAAAAAGCGCGCGGCATGATGGCCGACGCGGGGCTCGCGGGCGTCGAACACAATTTCCCGGGAGAAGTTTCGTCTGGCATGCGCCGACGCGTCGAGATCGTGCGTGCGCTCATGAATGAACCGAAAGTACTGCTGCTCGATGAGCCTTACCGTGCGCTCGACTCACTCACCAAATCGGTAATGCACGAGGCGCTGCTCGAGATCTACTACAAGAACAAGGTCACGATCTTTTTCATCACCCACGACCTGGAGGAGGCAATTTTCCTCGGCCACAAGGTGGCGATCATGACCACGCGCCCGTGCAAGCCGAAAAAGATACTCGAAGTCGACATTCCGCATCCGCGTGACTACAGCGTCCTCACCTCGAAGCACTTTCGCGAGCTGATGGAAGAAACAAACGACGCAGTGCACGAGGAAGCTTTGAAAGCGTTTGCTGCTGGCGAGAAGGAAGGCTGAGGCAGTGGCCACCAGAAAAAACCCTCTGCTTGATTCGGTCTACTGGCGTGGCGCCATTTCTATTCTCGTGTTCCTCGCGCTCTGGGAAATCGGATCCCTGTCCAAGATCTGGATCAAGTGGGAAGCGTTCGAATGGCTGCGCAGCATACTGGTCGCTTTTGGCCTCAAACCCGCATACCTGCCCTGGATAGGCGCCGTGCCGGCGCCAAGCGAAGTCCTCGAAGCCTGGGGCCGCGTGCTCGGCGACCCAGGCTACTGGCAAAGCTGGTACATGAGCTTCTTTCGAGTGATCACGGGGTTCTTTGCAGCGATGCTCATCGGAATCCCGTTTGGTTTACTCCTCGCGGTCAGCCGCACCGCGTTTGGCATGGGCTTTCCGGTGTTCGAGGTGCTGCGACCGATACCGCCGCTTGCCTGGGTGCCGGCCTCGATCCTTTTCTGGCCGACACAGGAGATGTCGATTGCGTTCGTGACCTTCCTGGGCGCGTTTTACACGATCGTCATCAATGTCGTAGGCGGCGCGCGCGCCATCGACATGCGCTACTTCCAGGCGGCGCGATCGATGGGATCGAGCCAGTCGGATATTTTCTGGCGCATTATCCTGCCCGGCACGCTGCCATCGATCATGGTCGGCTCGGCGGTCGGAATGGGAATTACCTGGGAAGTCGTGGTGGCGGCGGAAATGATCTCGGGCGGGGGGAGCCAGATCGGCGGCACGAGCGGCGGCGGCCTTGGATTCTTCATCTGGAACTCGTACGTCGGCGGCTCTTACGAACAGATCGTGGTTGGAATGATCAGCATTGGCATCGCGGGATTTATCTCGAGCGAGCTCCTGCGCACGCTGGGCAAACGCGTTACTCCGTGGCTGCGGCTCAGATGAATCGCGGGCACGCACTGGGAAGGTCTTCGCAATCTTCTGGAATTGCGAAGCAGGATCAGCGCCTGGAGCGGTCTGCGCGCCGATTGTCGTATATTTACGGTTACATGAGCTGGATGGGCATTGCATGAGCGAAGCCAATATCCTGCGATCGCGCATCAAGGCAGGCGAGCTCAAGGCAACACAGGTGAGCAAGAGCTACGGCGCGGTGCACTTCAAAAAGGAAGTCGTCAGCGCATGCTCATTTACGATCGAGCGCGGCAAACTGACGGTAATGATAGGACCTTCCGGCTGCGGCAAGAGCACCCTCATCCGTCTGCTCGCTGGATTCGAAAAGCCGACCACCGGCACGATTACGCTGAACGGCGAGCCGGTCACCGGCCCTGCGCGCGATCGCCTGGTCCTGTTCCAGGAAACGGCGCTGTTTCCGTGGATGACGACCTACGACAATATCCTTTACGGGCCCCGTGCGCGGGGCGAGGTCACGGCCGAGACCCTCGCGCTCGCGGAGTTCTTGCTAACGAAAGTCGGTCTGCAGGACTTCCGCAAGAAATATCCGACGCAGCTCTCGGGCGGAATGCAGCGTCGCGCCGAGCTCGCCCGGGCGATGATCAACAATCCTCAGATAATGATCCTCGACGAGCCGTTTCGCGGGCTCGATGCCATGACTAAAGAGCTGATGTGGGAGTACTACTCCGCGCTCTACGAGGAGAACAGGCGCACCAATTTTTTTATCACGACCGACATCGATGAGGCAATTTTTCTGGCTGACAGGCTGCTTATCATGTCGAATATCCCTACTCAGGTGCGCGCGGTGTTCGAAATCGATGTACCTCGTCCGCGCAGACTCGCCGATCTCATCGAAAACGATCGATCCAATCAGATCAAGATGGAGGCGCTTTCCATTCTGCATGAAGAAGCGATGAAGTCCTTTTCACGGGGCAGCAAGGCGGCCGCCGACTTCGTCGATGCTTATTCGAAGCGCATGGCCAAGACCTGAATTCGAATGGACTGGATTTTAAGTCGTGAACTGATGATCACGATGGCATTGCTTGGAGCGGCGGCGTCGGTGCTCGCAACCCTTCCGCGCATCCGTTCGGGAGGCCTCGCGCGCAGCCTCAATTTGGCGGGCTACGTCCTGATGGGCGCCAGTATGCTTGTCTTTATCATCATCGGATTGCGTTCCGGCTGATTCGATTCGACACGCGCCCGCATGGCAGCAACAGCAATTCAGTCGTGCGGAGCATTCCTACGTCGTGCGCTGGTCCTTTGTCCATTCGTCATACCGCCGGAGCCGCCGGACCACGTCCGC
>JGI12635J15846_10002304_pt1 | contig 16698 bp, 11 predicted proteins | sample BlaSpr_A8_OM2_M2_FD_15846 | JGI IMG/M metagenome (IMG submission 15846) | reverse complement strand
GGAGGGCCCGACTTTCAGTCGGGCCGATCAAAGATTTTGCGGCACTTACGGCCCGACTGAAAGTCGGGCCCTCCCATTTCCGTGGGACGCTCTTCTTCCGCAGTCGTGCATCCTAATCCTTGCGCACCCAGGGTTTTTTAGCAGCCGGTTAGGACGTTAAAACATAGCATATCTCCGCCTGCGCGATTCACTTTTGAATCACGATCAGCTTGTGCTCGCCCACAACTGCCGTATCAATCTTATCGGGAAGCCGGAATTGAGACTCCAATCCGACGTTCGGATACTTTGGCGTGAGATACTTTTCCACGAATATCTCTAATACGAAGCGCGGGACCTCGACTCCGTCGAGCGACACAGATTGCACATCGATCAAACCCTGGCCAGCAGTGCCGCTCGCGTTCGCGACGACTACCACGGCATGAACACCGGAAAAGAGTGACAGCAGCGGATTACTAGAATGCGTTCCCGCCTTTACCTGATCGAAATCCACCCGGCAGGATGCAGTAATCACTCCGGGTTGCGCCTGGAATGTTACGGACTCCACACCGGCGGGCAATTTCACTTTTCCAGCCGCAAAATATGCATTAACTTCCTGTTCGGTAAGTTCCGTGGGAGTCTGATCCGGATGAGTTAATTCTGCATTCTTCTCGATGTGCTGCAATTTCGCTTGCGCGCGAGCGACATCCGCAGCAGTCTCGGAGGAATCGGCCATCAGGAAATTTGAGATTGGAAGAAGGAATCCAAAAGTTACTATGGCCGCTACGAACTTCAAATTCATGGCTTCAAAGCTACTTGAGTTTCCGGAAGGCGGCTGGCTGAAACCACCGGAGCACGAAGGGTCCCAGTAATGTTGAAACCGCCAGTTCCGTCGGTTCCGTGGCGTAGCAGTCGCAAGTTCAGGGCACGTCCCAAAGAAGCGGCTCCGGTTACCTCATAGATGCCATCTGGAGATTCGAGTTTTGCCTGATCAAAGTCGAGTTCTTTGTGTCGAAGAACTAAATTACCTTCAAAGCGGCGCAGCTGTAGCGGTCGTGAAAATCCATTGAGAACAATATGCGGCACGGATCCATCACGAGCTTCGAGTTTAATAATCGCCGTAGCAGAGCTGAACAGTTCGGCAGCACTCGATCCAGAAGCGGTCGCGTTATAAGTGGCGTCCACCCTGCCAGAAACCCAATCATCATGCATTGCGGTCGCCAACTCTCCCAGAGCAACGCGCTGGAATTCGCCACGTCCGCTGTACTCCGGAGGCACGACTGTAAAATCCGCCTTCCATTCCCCGGTATGTAATCCGCCAAGCACAGTGCCGCGAATATCATTCAACTGAAGTTTGCCACGGTCTAATTCGACCTGGGCCGAAACCTGCGTGGCGGAGAGCTTATGGACCAGCGCCCGATCAGTGGTGAGTTGACCAGTCGCTCGCAGCGTAAGAAGAAAATTCCTTCCACCCTGAGAGGTCGTCAGAAACCTATACCAGGGCGCCTTCGCATATTGAGGGTTCAAGAGTTTGTCGAGATCGTCGGTGGCAAACTCATCCGCATGCAGGTCGAACTGGATTTGGCAACTCGCCATTGCAAGGCAGTGCCGAGGCATCGCGATCGAACCATTCCATTTTGCGCCCGCCATAGAAGCACTTAAATTTTGTACATTTACCTCGTCGGACCCCAATAAGATCTCAGCCGCGTCGATTTCGATTGGAGCGTTCAAACCTCCGACTTCGGCGCGAACCGATCGCAGTTCAGCTTTCCCCGTAATTTTCGGCGTTTTTAATCCAGACCATGTATCAGCACTTTGCAAATTCAGCCGGACAAGACCATCGGCGACCGGCCGAGGGCTCGGAATTCCGATCACGCGTGCCGCACTCAACACTTGTTGCAGCCGCGCAGGGCCTTCCAGAGCCAGGCTGTAACCAGAACGAGAAAGCCAGCCGCGCACTGTCGCCGGAGAAGTTCCGCCCAAAGCAACCGTGAATGGGCCTACATCAATTCGATCTTCCGAGGCTTCTGCCTTCCCGCTGCGGCGTTTCCCGGCAACCAGCCGCGTCTGCGCGGCGTGGGAAATCGCAACGCGAATCTTGTCTACTGAAAGTTCCGAATTCTCGATTTGCGATCTCAGAAGCAAATCGGACGTCTCCCCGCCACCTTCCCAAACCGTCTTGCCATCTTTTTCCTCTCGCTGAATTTTTACATTCCCGTCTACAGTTCCAACTACGAGCAGGTCGTTCGGGATCTCTTTCTTGGAATGGCGGGCGAGCAAGATCAGCGCCTGAAGCGGCACGTCCTGAGCCGTCGCGGCCAAGTGATAAACGGGGGAATTCAGGGACATTGTTGCGCTTCCGTGCAAAGTAACGGCGCCGTCCCCTACAGGAGATTGACAGATGATCTCTGTCAGACTTTGCGTCGTGGAACTGTAATGCCCGCCACATTGCGCCCTGAGTCGCAACGGGATTCCCCCGAGAACGTCATAGCGCCGGAAGTCGTCCACCGTGCCATTGGCGGTTATCGCCAAATCAGCTGGCGTACCGCTGATCTCAGACGATAACGCCGCTGTCCCGCGCCAACCCTTGTCGCTTCCATAGACTAGTTTGGACGCTTGCCCGAGTTGCGCTCTCTCCCATTGCAAGCTAAACCGAAGCGGCGTTTCGTGGAGGGACTGAGCTCTTTGCCAGGCACCGGTAATTTTCACCAATCCCGTGTCTGACGAATTCAAATCGGTGCGCATCGGCTTCGCATTCAGACGCACGCCCCATGTATTTTCCGAATCTTGAAAGAGTGCGAAATCGGCTTCGGTCAAAGCGAACTGCTTCTTCTCGAATCCAAACTTAAAGTTGATTCGTCCCCGATCAGCTTCGATGTATGGAAAACCCGGGCGAGTCTCGCTTTTTGACTTTTCTGTGGGAGCAGCGAGAGTTCTTGACGCGCGCTCCACCAGATATTCCAAATTCCAATGTCCCTGGCTATTGCGCACCAGGTTCAAGCTCGGCTCAGTGAGGCTAAGTCGCGAGATCTCTAAGCGCCCTTGGACCAGAGATGTTAGTCGTAATGAAGCCGTAACCTCATCCGAACGCAACATGGGCTCCGCGCTAAACGCCGGGTCGTCGTAAACAATGAAATTCTCGAGATCGAAACCGGGCCGGGGAAGAAGCCGTAGGCTCGCGTATGAAATCTCCACTCGGCGTCCTAGTGCGCTGCCCACCGAACGGGCGATACGAATGCGCAACCGGTCAGCCCCGGGACGCACCACGAACAATCCGCACAGCAAAACACCCACTATCGCGAGAATCGCGCGTTTTGAACGAATCCAGGTCACCGCACGACCCGCAGGGTGCGGCTCCAACGTGTTTCGTCAAAGAAATGAATCACCACGTGAGCCAAAAATCCCAGTCTTTGCCCAATCTCCTTCTGCTCCCACTGATTAGGCGGCGTCTCAAATGACCAATAGATGAACATAGGACGGCCAATGACATTTTCTTTGGGCACAAAGCCCCAATACCTGCTATCGAGGCTGACGTCCCGATTGTCGCCCATGCCGAAATAACTATTCTCGGGAACCACGATGTCCTCTCCCTGAATATGCTGCGGCATCGTCAAGGCCCAGTCGGGATTGACGCCGTTGAACTCGGATGGCGGCACCGCTGGAAAATTGTCGCGATAAGGATTGTAACTATCGTTCGGATTGTGAATGACGTAAGGCTCATCCAATTTTTCGCCGTTGCGATACACAACCCCGTCTCTCAAGTGAATGCGGTCACCGGGGATGCCCATGACACGCTTTACAACGTAGAGGCCGGGCTCGACTGGCGAGAGAAATACGAAGATGTCACCGCGTTTAATTTGCCTGTACGGCAAAATCGGCCCGACCCACGACGATTTCGGCGCGAACTGAATCCGGTTGACGAAAACATGGTCGCCGATCAGCAAAGTTTTCTCCATAGAACTGGAGGGAATCTCGAAAGCCTGCACTACAAAGGTAATGATGAAGAGGCCAGTCACCAATACGGCTGCCAGCGAGGCGAGGAATTCCACCGTAGTCTCTCGCGGTTTTTCTTCCTTCTGTTCTTCTTTCGACACTTAAAGTCACTCCTTACTGGCCGCCAAGTTGCGTGGACCAGCGATCGCTGCAGCGAATCTGAACTAACTCACCGCACTAATTGAAAAGCGCGGCGCCACCGGGTCTCATCAAAAAAGTGAATCACTACGTGAGCCAAAAATCCCAGCCGATCGCCGATTTCTTTTTTTTGCCACTGATCGCGCGGAGTCTCGAATGACCAGTAGATGAACATCGGCCGACCTATAACATTTTCCTTCGGAACGAACCCCCAATAACGACTGTCCCGGCTAACGTCCCGGTTGTCGCCCATTCCGAAATAACTGTTCTCCGGAACTACGATGTCTTCTCCCTGAATGTGTTGGGGAAGAGTTAGAGCCCAATCCGGGTCCACTCCACCGGAGTCCGAGGGGGAGACGGCGGGAAAATTGTCACGATAAGAATCGGGAAAGTGATTCGGGCGCGAAATGACGTAGGGCTCTTCAAACTTCTCGCCGTTGCGATAAACAACCCCATCCTTCAGATGAATGCGGTCTCCGGGAAGGCCGATGACGCGCTTCACCACGAAAAGCCCAGGTTCGGCCGGGTGGAGAAACACGAAGACGTCGCCACGATTAATTTGACGGTATGGCAAAATCGGCCCGATCCACGACGATTTCGGCGCGAATTGAACGCGGTTCACGAAAACATGATCCCCGATCAGAAGAGTGTTCTCCATTGAGCTGGACGGAATCTCGAAAGCTTGAAAAATAAAGGTCCAGCGACGAGCACAACTGCCAGCGAGGCCAGGAATTCCACTGTGGTCTCGCGCCGATTGCTCTCCTCCACTTTTGTTTCCGTTTTTTTCACTTGAGCGCATCCCGCTGGCAACACTTTTTCGGTCGCTTAATTGACAATTCTAAAAGTCCGGTCCCAGCGAGTGATTTGGAATAAATGTGTAAACGCGTATGCGAAATGAAACACCTTATCTCCGGCGGTTGGCTCTCCCCGCACCCCGTCGTCACTACTCTGAACTGACCAATAGATAATCAGCGGACGGCCAACGATATTTTCCCGAGGAACAAATCCCCAATATCTGCTATCGAGGCTTTCGTCGCGGTTGTCGCCGAGAACGAAATAGTGTCCTTCCGGAACAATCAATTGACCGTCCTCAACTAGCTTCTTCATCTGTTCCCACCAAGCTGCCTCGAGCCCCGGTACCACCACGTTGGTGCGGGGGAACTCATCCCGAAAAACATCGTGGAGACTAGAACTATAGCGCACATAAACTTCATGCTGGGAGACGCCGTTCACAAACAATTCGCGATTTACCAGCCGTATCCGGTCTCCCGGCACGCCCACCACGCGCTTGACAAAATGCTCGCTGGGATTGACGGGATAGTGAAACACAATGACATCGCCGCGGCGCACAGGCCGGTACGGCATCAGATACTCCCAGAATCCGTCTTTTCTATTGCCATACCGAAGTTTGTCCACCAACAGATAGTCGCCAATTAGAAGGGTGTTTTCCATCGATTCCGATGGAATTTGAAACGCTTGCACCGCGAACGTGATCACAAATATCGCTATGACCACCGTGCTCAACAGGGACTGAACCGAACTGGGCCAATCGTCATATCTTGACGCGACATGTTTTCCACCTTCCATCAGGATGTGCCCGTCTCCGGTTTTTCTGACTTATCCTTTCTCGCACTCGAAGCAAGGTATTCCAGCACCTGCCGTGCGGATTCCTGTTCAGCGCTCTTCTTGGTTGAACCCGAGGCTCGGCCTACGTATTCGGGCCTTCCCTGATCACTCATTGAATGTAGACGCGCTTCGACAGTAAAAGTCTTGTTGTGTTCCACCCCATTCTCCTTCACCAGTACATACGCAGGCTGCGCACGCCCCACCGCCTGAAGTTTTTCTTGCAAGGCTGATTTGTAGTCTGACATTGGCAAGTTCAGGCCACTGATGGCGATGAGATCCACCTCAGGAACTATGATTTCGCGCACTACGAACTCTCGCGCCGGCTCCATTCCTCCATCCAGATAAATGGCAGCCAAAATAGCCTCCAATGCGTCCACAAGTAAGGCTGTTTTCTTTCGCCCGCCACTCTTTTCTTCGCCCTTGCCCAGCCTCAAATGCTCGCCTAGACGTAAGTTACGCGCTACTTTTATCAGATGCTTCTCGCTTACCAGATGCGCTCGGAGTTTTGAAAGTTCCCCTTCCCGAAAGTTTGGAAACCGCCGGCAAAGGTCCTCAGCGGTCACGAACCCCAGGACCGCATCCCCCAAAAACTCCAACTGTTCGTTATCGACGGCGCGCGGTTCGCCGGGACTCAGCGCGTCCCGCTCTCGAGCTTGAGAACTATGCGTTAGCGCTTGCTCCAGCAGCTCCCGCTTGCCAAAGCTATACTTCAAGGTCGCTTCCAGAGTAGACATCTCGGCTGGGCCAGCGTCGTGGATACCGCCCGGACTGCCTGCAGATGTGGGCGATATGGGTTTCAGAATACTGTCCATGTATGGGCGACTGCCCGGGTCCCCACTACTTGGTCGGCGGATTTTGCACGGCTCCGGAAGGTCTCGCGGCCGGGGCTGGAGCGCTGCCTCCGGTCAGTTGAACCAATCGGTCCTTTTCCCGGCGCGCCGCTGTTCCTACCGGCGTGCTGTCCTGAGTAAGCTCTACCGCCTGGTTGGCATATTTCAATGCCTCGGGATATTTCTCCTGTTTGTCCAGAGACAAAGCTAAGCGAAAGACCGCCACCGGGTCCGGCTGCGATGGATAGGCGTCGATGGATTTCCGCAGAGAAGCTTCAGCATCCGTATACTTTTCCTGATCATATTGGATTGCACCAATTACCGCCCAAGCCGATGACCGTAGGAATCCTTTGTATGCATCCACTTTATCCTGGGGAGTGCCGGCCGGGATGCTGATGTCGGCATCCATTGTCTCTAGCGAATGCTGCGCCATTTTAAGTGCTTCTGCGAGGCGTTGATTCTTATCGAGATCAGTATCACCCGTGCGTTCCACCAATGCTTCAGATACTCCGAGGAGAGCCTCCGGGTCATCCGGATCGATGGCAAGTACTTTGCGTCCCAGCTCTATCATTTTGTCGGCATTGCCCGCAGTCTGATAACTGTGCATGGTCGTGCGATATAGAAGAACGCGCAGCTCGCTGGCGGGGAATTTTGTATTGAAATCGTCCGCAGCTTTCTCCATGGCCGCCGGATCATTGACACTGCGCATTGCAGCCTGGTAGGCATCGAATTCCGGCTGGGTCTTCGCTTGCGGCGGCCTCTTGCCTTGCGGCGGCGCGGGGGTAGCCGCAGCTGGAGCCGTGCCACTCTGTGCCGGAGCCGTCGGTTGTTGCGCCACTCCGAAACTTGCCAACCCCAGCAACAACAACGCCAATGCGCTTAGTTTCATGCTTTCTCCTTGGATTTCAACGCCAAAGCTCAAACCTACCGCGGATGACTGGGCGGCTCATACGGTTTCTCGAGTCCATGCTGCGCCGCCGCTCTTGCCTCTGGCAGCGCACTCCCAGCATCCAGGGCCGCCCGGTACTGACCCACAGCCGCTTCACGGTCTTCCTGCAGATCGAAGATTCTTCCCAAATAGATGTGCGACCAAGCTATCACGGTAGGCTCTTGCGCGACTTCAATTGCCCTTTGGAAATAATTCCGCGCCCCATCAATGTCGCGATTCCGCGTGGCAACCTGAGCCAGAATGAACAGTGCGCGCCCCTGATCTTCGCTCTTGTCGTCCAGCGCCTGTTGCGCGAGTTTTTGTGCTCCCTCCGCGTCGCCCGCGGAAAGTTTCTGTTCAGCGGTTATCAGAAGCTTATGGTCGGATGGGCTCGAAAGATGCAGTAGTTCGGGATCGCTCTTGGTGGCGAACTGAATCTTCGCCACATTCCTTTTCTCCTTCGCCACATCGATGCCCGCGATCATCGAGGCGTAGACACTCCGCAACCCTTCGGGATCTTTCTCGAATTTCGCCAGCGCATCGTAAAAATAGCGGGTCAGAATAAATCCCTGCTCCATGGAAGACTGGACAGCCTGCTCGCGTTCGGCGTCAGTCGCTTTGGCAAACCCAGTGCGAGCTTCGATCGCGCGAATGAAGCATTCTGTTAGCAGAAGCGACGAGTCAGTTTTAAAGCTTTCATCCATGGGCGCGGATTTTACCGTCTCGAGCAGCGGATCAAGGCCCTTCACGATAGCCGGATGCTTCAAAGCCAGCGGATCGAGCAGATAGTGAAGATATGTGTGGCGGATCTGCTCCATGTTGAGCGATGAACCCACGCCGGGAGAAATCACCACGTAATAGTCCGCACCATAGTTGCGGGCGTTAGTTTGTCCCGGCGCGCCCATAGGATCGAGGTACACAGTGAAGGTGCGGCCAAGATATCCCGCAGACGCCAACTTCAGGTACACCTCCGTCCTGAAAAGCATTTGGGACAACGGCTCGTGGTAACGCCTAATAAATCCGGCATAGGCTCCGGCGTGGCTGGTCCAGATCGCGTGCAATCCGGCCGCTTCATAAAATTTCTGCATCGACGGCAGGATCCCCACGACGTTCGCCGCGTCCGGAGGAAGGTCGGCGTCTTTCACCTTCGGAGTAAGCGCAGGCGGAGGATTCAACGAAAGCGCCAGCGAAACGTACTGCGCAATATTGTGTAACGGGTCAGCGAGTTTGTGTTGTTCATAGAACTGGCACATGACTTGCGCAGCGCCGTTCGCCTGCTCAGATGCCTTGAGTTTGGCATCAACCTCACCACGAATTTGAGCCCGCAACGGGTCGGAAGTATCGACCTCGGCATCGTATCCGCAAGCGTTTACGGCCGTGAGAACAGTAAAGAGAGCCTCGTTGCTGTCAAGGGTGACACTAGTGGTCTGGCCCCAACTCGACACCACAGGCAAAGCCAATAAAAACGCACAAAGCGAGACGCGGAACCAGTAATTCAGGAATCCCCCTAACAAGGCTATAAGCTGACGGAAAAATAAAATACTTATTCAAGTTTAAGAGCTTCCACGCCAAGGGTCAATCTTCGCAACGGCTGAGAACCAGTAGGGCACCGACGAGATCTCGGAAGCGGCAGCTTCTTCGCGATCCGCCAAACCTCTTAACAGTATCGAAAGTAACGGAATACAAACAATTACTTGCGCTAGAGTGGGCCAGCCATCAGACAATACAAGTATTCGGTTAGGGGATTCTCCATTCCTCAGATAACGATCAAGACGGGCCTCACAACTCCCGACGGGAGCGAAGAACTACTCACTGAATATTTCTGCGACTGCCCGGGCTGTCCCAATATTGCCACCCAAGTGCTCGGATGCGTCGCTGAGATAGGCCGTACCGCTGTCGTTTGCGACGAGCACGCACCTAAACCTCGTTCCTAAAACCGCTTCCCTACAGAACCCGTTCTCTAGATCGCTTCTCGCTCCTGGTTGCAGACCGTCTTTGTGTAAAACAACGAAGCGCGAGCCCACAGACTGTAAGTTCTGACAGTTATCCGGCCGAGTCGGGACTTCTAATATTTGCTCGAATCGATATGTGTGCGTCCCGCTTCGCTCTTCGTCGCGCAAGCATTCCAGATTTCTGATTAAAAGGAGACCTCCAGATGGATGCCCAAGACAACATTCAACGATCCGTTCTCCCCATCCCCGATCGACCCCGTTCAGGCCTAATCACTTATGATGCGAAGGATCCAGACACCAAGTTCCCGCCAATCAACCCGTTGCGCCCGCCGAAGGGTGCGCCAAACGTCCTGATTATCTTGATTGACGACGCCGGCTTTGGGTCCGCCAGCGCCTTTGGCGGTCCATGTAACACACCGAACGCGGAACTATTGGCGGCTGGCGGCCTAAAATTTAACCGCTTTCACACCACGGCGCTGTGCTCGCCGACGCGCCAGGCCTTGCTGACGGGACGCAACCACCACACGGTGGGCATGGGCGGCATCACCGAAATAGCGACTTCGGCGCCCGGCTACAACTCGCTGCTACCGAACACCTGCTCTCCCCTCGCTCGCACCCTCCTGCTCAATGGGTACGCGACGGCTCAGTTCGGCAAGTGCCATGAAGTGCCAGTTTGGGAGACCAGTCCAGCCGGTCCTTTCACTGCCTGGCCTACCGGGGGCGGCGGATTCGAATATTTCTATGGTTTTATCGGCGGCGAAGCTCATCAATGGTATCCATCTCTCTATGAAGGCACCACACCGGTTGAACCCAAAAAGACTCCGGAAGAAGGCTATCACTTGGTGCCAGACATGACCGACAAGGCCATAAACTGGATTGGGCAACAGAAGGCGCTCATGCCCGATAAGCCATTTTTCGTCTACTTCGCGCCCGGAGCAACCCACGCCCCGCACCACGTCCCGAAGGAATGGGCGGATAAGTACAAAGGCAAGTTCGATCAGGGTTGGGACAAGCTACGCGAAGAGACCTTCGCCCGCCAAAAAAAGTTGGGGGTCATTCCGCAAGATTGCCAACTAACGCAAAGGCACAAAGAAATCCCGTCGTGGGATGAGATGCCTGCCGCGCTCAAGCCCGTGTTAATCCGTCAGATGGAGGTTTACGCGGGATTCATGGAGTATGTCGATCACCACGTGGGGCGGCTGTTGGATTCGGTGAAAAGACTCAATCTGCTCGACGACACGCTGGTTTACTACATTATCGGTGACAATGGCGCGTCCGCAGAGGGCACGCTGCACGGCACCTACAACGAAATGATCAATTTCAATGGTGGGGCCGCACTCGAGACGCCTGAGTTCATGATGGCACGGCTGGACAAGTTCGGTGGACCGGAATCTTACAACCACTTTGCGGTGGGCTGGGCGCACGCGATGGATACGCCGTACCAGTGGACCAAACAGGTCGCATCTCACTGGGGCGGCACGCGCAACGGGACAATCGTGCATTGGCCCAAGGGAATCCAGGGGAAAGGCGAAATCCGCAGCCAGTTTCATCACGTGATTGACGTTGCGCCGACGATCCTTGAAGCGGCCGGTGTCCCTCAGCCCCTTTTCGTCAACGGAGTCCAGCAGCATCCGATCGAGGGAGTCAGCATGGCGTACTCGTTCAACGACGCCAAGGCAGCCGAGCGTCACGAGACACAGTATTTCGAGATGTTCGGCAACCGCGGCATCTACCACAAGGGCTGGACAGCAGTGACACGGCACAAGACGCCGTGGCTTCTTGTAGGCGAGAAGACCCCCGCGTTTGACGACGACAACTGGGAACTCTACGACACCAGCAAAGACTGGAGCCAGGCAAACAACCTGGCCCAGCAGATGCCTGACAAGCTGCATGAGCTGCAGCGCCTTTGGCTGATTGAGGCCACACGGTACAACGTACTACCCCTCGATGACCGGGGTGCTGAACGGTTGAACTCAGATATGGCTGGTCGGCCGGTGCTGATCAAGGGCAAGTCTCAAATCCTGTTTGGCAGCATGGGGCGTTTGTCTGAAAGCTCGGTGCTCAATCTGAAAAACAAGTCGCACTCTGTGACAGCTGAGGTCGTTGTACCCGCAGCCGGGGCTGAGGGCGTGATCGTCGCTCAAGGCGGCAACATCGGGGGCTGGAGCCTCTACGCGAAGGGCGGCAAGCTCAAATACTGTTACAACTTGCTCGGTATCCAGCAGTTTTACGCGGAATCAAGCAGCGCGCTGCCTCCAGGCGACCACCAGGTGCGTATGGAGTTTGCGTACGCTGGCGGCGGCCTGGGGAAGGGAGGCACGGCGTCACTGTTCGTCGATGGCAAAAAAGTCGGTGAGGGCAAGGTCGCGGCCACAGCGGCCATGGTCTTCTCTGCCGATGATGGCTGTGACGTAGGAGTGGACAACGGATCTCCCGTTTCGCCGGACTACCCGGCGCGCGGGAACGAGTTTACGGGTCACGTCAAGGGTGTCCAACTCGCCATTGCCGAGGACGCTGTAAGCCTCGATCACCTCGTCTCGCCGGAGGATGCCGTTCGCATTGCCATGTCGCGGCAGTAAACATAGTCGGGTCCGGCAGCCCACACGGGCTGCCGGGCATTCTTTCGTGACACGTCTGCCAGGGCAAGGTTACAAAATTCAAACTGCTCGGAGAGTTCGGCGAAATCTGTTGTCGTTCACAATTCTTGCGGGGATGTTCATACATTCCTGCTGGGCTCAGGATCTCGCGCCGCGTGCCTACACGATCACGCCGTTGCATTTCAACGCGATCAACCTGACGTACTCTTTCTTCAACGGCGGTTTGAATTTCAATGGCGTAGTGCCCATTACAGGTGCAACTGGCACATACAGTGTGCCGAGCTTCTCTATTTACCATTCCTTCAGCTTTTTTGGCCGATCAGCCAACATCACAGCAGGGCTGCCCTACGGCGTCGGAACTTTTCAGGGCTCTGTGCTCGGCGTGAACCAGCAGATTTACCGCTCTGGCCTGTTGGACGTGGGGTTTCGCTTTTCCGTAAACCTAAGGGGTGGTCCCGCGATGCCCATCTCGCAATACGCGAAGTGGAAGCAAAAGACTGTCTTAGGTGCCAGTCTGAAAGTGATTGCCCCAACCGGACAGTACGATCCCACGAAACTGGTCAACTGGGGGATTAACCGCTGGGCCTTCAAGCCGGAGCTTGGCTACTCCCGGCGCTTTGGCAAGTGGGTACTGGACGGGTACGGTGGTGTGTGGTTATTCACCGCCAACCAGAAATTCTATTCGATTCCCGCACCGCGGCCCCAAACCCAAAGCCCGATCGGTTCCTTCGAAGGACACCTGAGTTATGACGCGAAGAATTACAGGGGGAAGACGCCCCTCTGGTTCTCGCTCGATGGCAACTTCTGGTTTGGGGGTACCACGAGCCTGGGCGGCATAGCGAACACCGCTACGAGGCAGACGAGTTCCCGCGTTGGAGTCACCGCCGCCGTCCCAGTCAGCCGACACCAGTCCATCAAGGCCAGCTTTAGTACTGGAAGCTATGTTCGCTTCGGCGGTGATTACCAGAACCTGTCGATCTCATGGCAGTATTCGTGGCTCGGCAGGCCGAACTAGGCCTTGGGAAGCGCAACCCTGTCCTTTTTGACAGTTCCACGCTCGGAGCGCAGCGGCCTATTCTCGCCTTAGGAACATCCTCAGGTTCGGCGGAAGGCTTGATTGCCCAACATGGTGCGCGAATGGATCTAATGACTGACGAAAATTGGCAGGCCAACTCGCCCCCTGCCTTCCATCTGCTGGCAAAGCCGAGTGGATCCACTTGTAACATCGATTGCACCTATTGCTTCTTTCTCTCTAAAGAGGCTCTCTATCCAAACGAAAAGAGCCGGATGTCCGATGCGACCCTCGAGGCCTACATCCGCCAACTGCTAGAGGCACATCGCACGCCCGAAGTAACCGTGGCGTGGCAGGGCGGCGAACCGACCCTGATGAAAGTCGAATTCTTCAGACGCTCCATCGAACTCGTCGAAAAGTACCGCCGGCCCGATCAGGCGGTGCAACACACATTTCAGACCAACGGAATTCTTCTCGACGATGAGTGGTGCGCCTTCTTCAAGGAACACAATTTTCTTGTTGGCTTGAGCGTCGACGGCCCGCGCGAGATCCACGATACGTACCGGCTGGACCGCGGTAAACGTGGAACCTTCGATAAAGTGATGAAGGGCTGGCAAGTGCTGCGCAAGCACGGAGTTGACTTCAACATATTGTGCACGGTCAATGCGGCCAATGAGAAACACGGCCGCGCCGTCTATCGTTTCTTCCGCGACGAGATGGATGCCAAGTGGGTGCAGTTCATTCCCATCGTGGAGCGTGCATCCGCGGAGACGATCGATATCGCCAACCAGGGCTGGAGCGAGCAGCCCGGACGCAAGCGCCTGCTTTACACGCAGTCCGGCGACCTCGTGACGAATCGCTCAGTGGGCGGCGAACAATATGGCCGCTTCCTGGTTGATATCTTCGAAGATTGGGTGCGCCACGACGTCGGCACGATTTTTGTGCAGATGTTCGACGTAACTCTCGAAGCTTATTTCGGCCGCCATCTACTATGCATTCATGCTCCCACCTGCGGATATGGACCGGCGCTCGAGTACAACGGCGATGTTTATTCCTGCGATCATTTTGTCGAGCCGCGTTACAAGCTGGGCAACATCCACGAAACGCCCCTGGTGCAGCTCGTGGCTTCGGCAGCACAGCGCAAGTTCGGGGACGACAAACGCGATTCGCTGACGGCGCAATGCCAGCGTTGTGAAGTCAGGCCTTTGTGTCACGGGGGCTGTCCAAAAGATCGATTCACGCTATCGAGCGACGGTGATCCGGGCCAGAACTATCTTTGCTCCGGCCTGTACTTGTTCTTCAAGCATACCCAGCCCGCCATGCGGATGATGGGCCAGCTTGTGCAGCGCAACCGGCCGTGTTCCGAAATCATGGCGATGATCGCTGCCGAGGACGCGAAAAATGGGCCCTATGTGCCCTGTGCCTGTGGGAGCGGAAAGAAGTTCCGGTTCTGCCACGGCAACCGCGAGCCGGAATCACCTTTTAGCGGGATAAATATTGCGACGGCTGCGCCGCAGAACGGGCAAATGCCGGGAGCTCGCCCCTCCCAGAGCTTTTGATCTTGTGAATGTTATATCAATGAGGCCGGGTGCGAGCCTATTTCCTACCAAATCAGCTTCAATCCGAATTGCACTTGCCGCGATGTCGTCGAGGTGCTCGTGATCGCCCCTGCCGTACCGGAAACTCCGGAGGGAGTGAATACGATCAGATTTGGAGTGTTGAAATTAGCTCGATCCAGAAGATTGAAAATCTCGGCCCGGAACTGCAGGGTAAGGCGTTCGCAAATCGGTGTATTTTTCAGCGCTGAAAAATCCCAGGTAGCCAGCTCCGGACCAATCAGCGTGTCTCTTCCTAGATTGCCGTAAAATCCGCTGTTCGGCGGTGGCTGGAGAAAAGCGTTCGGATTGAACCACTGATTGGGTTTTCCAATGATGGCTGACCCGGTGAAGGCCGGATTTACAAATGGCCGCACCGGATTCCGTGTGTCGCCATTATTCGATGGGTTATAGCTGAGTTGCGGCGTGGACGGAAATCCACTTTGAAGCGTGACAATGCTGGTCACAGGCCAACCGCTCACCAACCCGTTGCTCCAGCCTTCCAGACCATTTGCCAGCGCCTGTCCAAGCCCGAACGGCAACGCATAAATAGCGTTGATCACCCCTACATTTCTGACATCGTAAGTAGAGAGGCCATAATCTGCGCGCAAGTTGAACGGGTTCGACACTAATGCGGGCGCATTTCCCGCCGTGGTGGCATTCAACGAATCTCCGTCATCCAGCGCCTTCGACCAAGTGTAGACTCCGCGAAAAGAGACGCCATGGCTGAACCGATGATTCACGTCGACCTGAAACGCGTTGTAATTGCTAATCCCCCGCGAGAACCAGGTCCACGTATTAGCCAAAGTGGGGTTCGCCCTCGGCGTTTTGGCGGGAATGTAGAAGCTTCCAGCGGGAATTGGGGCGTTCGCTAACGCACCCGGGAATGTACTTGGGTAGGTGGCGGGACATGGCGAAGCAGGACAGATAGCGGGAAACGGTTCGTTAGCATCTATCCCAATAATTTCGTGGTATCCGTGGGACCCAACGTAGCCCACGTTCAACACCGTATTTCGTGAAAGTTCCTGTTGCACTTTCAAAGACCAGGAGATGAGCGTCGGCATCTTCAAGTCCGGCTGAACACCTCCGGGTACTAATAATGCATTGGCGGGAACCGGAGAGGTAGGGTTAATGGGAAAGTTCGAAACAGGCAGCGACGCAATGCTGTAAGCGGGGTTGAACGGAGCATTTTGATCGGTGCGGTATCCAAGCGCATCCTGGAGCTCGTTGTACATTCCAAAACCGGCGTGAATAACGGTTCTTGAACTGAGCGGACTCCATGCCACTCCGATCCGGGGTTGTGGCAGAAACTTGGCGTTATTCGCCGTGAAGATCGAGTTTCCGATATGCGGTTGACTGGAAATTATTCCATTGCTGAACGTGTAATTGGCGGCGCGACTGTGGGCCTCGTTCCATCCGGTCGAGAATTCGTCGCGGAAGCCCAGCGACACGGTCAGCTTCGGCGTCAAGCGAATGACATCCTCGGCATACAACGCGCCAAAAAGAGACCGCCAATTCATTTCAGTTGGCGCGGGATCGTAAAGAAACGTCGACGTCGTTCCTTGCAGGAAAGTTTGCAGGCTGGTGAATGTCGCTTGACCGTACTGGCTGAGCGCGATCGTCTCGTTTGATTGAAAAGGTTGGAACCAGGCGCCAAAACTGAACTGACGCCGTCCCCTGGTGAGGGTTACCCGATCTTCGAATGTGTATAGATTGCGGGCAATCCGCAGGTTGCTACCGTTGTTGCTGCCCGCCAAGCCGAGCTGGGCCTGAGGATTAGATGCCGCACTGCCGACAACTACCGCGCCAACCTGATGTCCGACCAGAAAACCGGGAACACCGGCTGCCGGAGTGCCGGGAGTCGGTTCCCCAGTGAAAAAGTATCCCGCGCGCGAGTACCCGATGCGCGCAACATTCAAAGTGGATGGTGAAAATGTATGTGTCTCTTCCAGGCTGAACACTTGCTCTCTGAGGCTGACCACATCGGTGCTGTAGGGATTAAGCGTAGTAGCGGTAACATCATCGCCATCATCGATCGTGTAGACGCTTGC
>JGI12635J15846_10002300_pt1 | contig 16710 bp, 12 predicted proteins | sample BlaSpr_A8_OM2_M2_FD_15846 | JGI IMG/M metagenome (IMG submission 15846) | reverse complement strand
ATTTTTTACTTTAACTATCCAGCACTTATTTTTTAATGAAAAGTATAATAAAATATTAGAAAAAAATATAGACACAATCTAGGTGTTATAATCGAGAATTAGTATAAATCTTTAACTATATTGTTAGGTTCATATAAATAGAAGGTTATTGTAATATCATAATTTTAGTATGCCATATTAAAAAATTATTTATAAATTTTGGACCACAACATCCGCAGCACACGGGTTTTGCGTATGGTGTCGAATTGAACGGTGAGGTATACAGAACTGTGATCCCCATATGGTCTTTCGCATGAGGTACCGAGAAGCTTATAGAACATAAGAATTTCCTGCAGTCTCCCTTATTTTGATGTCTTGATTATGTATCATGATGGCCCAAGAACATGCTATTCTTTAGCTGTGGAGAATTTATTAATGATTTATGTGCTAAAGCATCATACCTTATATTGAAGTTCAGAACGTGCCCGTTATATTCGAGTCTCTTTTTAGAAATAACACGAATATTGAATCACTTATTAGCTGTACGACACATGCCATGGATGTCGGTGCTTTAACACCATCTCTGGGCCTTCGAGGAGCGGGAAAAATTAATGAATTTTATGAGCGTGTATCGGCGCTAGGATGCATACAGCATACATACGACCAGGAGGCATAGCATATGATGCCTGTAGGTATTCTAAATGATATTATGAATTTTTAAAACTTTCTCAAAAAAATTAAATGAATGGAAGAATTGTTGACTGATAACCGCATTTTTAAAGATCGTTGTAAATATTGGGAAAGTTACTTAGATGTTGCCAAAGACATGCGTTTTCTGGTGTTATGGTTCGTGGAAGGGTATACCTTACGATTACGTAAGATTTATAATTATGAGTTTTATAAGAATTTCAGTTTAAAATTCCTATAGGGGTTCAGGGGATTGTTACGATCGTTTTATGGTGCGCATGGCTGAAATGCGCCAAAGTTGCTCTATTATGCTCAGGTTTGTGAGCGAATAAAAGACGGCTTTATCACAGTGCCTTGCCAAATTTGTTAACCTACACGGGCTGATATGAAGCATTTATGGAAGCTTTGATCAACATTTTAAATTTTTCTCAAAGGTATTATAGTTCCTGAAGCTATATGTATACTAGCGTGAAGCACCTAAAGGTGAATTGGCACTTTAATAGCATCCTATAAAATAATACTAAGCCTTATGATGTCATATCCGAGTCCAGGATTTCATCATTAGCAGCCATTAATGTATTTCTCAAAATCATTCGTTAGCTGATGTGTTGCTATTATGGTACTTTAGATATAGTCTTGGTGAAGTTGATAGATAACCCGGAAAAAAAAGTACTTTTATAATATAATCAATGGTTATATTTCACATAATACTATTCTTATAAATTTTTAGCATCATATTTATTTAGAAGAAAAGCTTTTTATGAATAGACATTTTCAAAGCACAATCGCTACATAGATTATTTTTTCACTATTCTAAATAAATTTTCAGAAACCTTTTTTTTTCATGAGGAAGCAACTGTAATGCAAATGGTACAGTCGTTAAAGTAGCGATAATTCTGGGCCATGTTCCTACGGATAATAAAAATATTAAGATAGATCCATTAGCTACGGCAAAAATGGAAATCATGTTGTTGGTTTGTTTTATATATTCATAGCGTCTAAAATTTAAAGTAAAAAGGGATCTATCGTCGTGCTATTTGTATAGAATGGCAGATGCGTATTCTCGTAAGATGGTCAACGATGCGATTCCAATATCCTGCTGTAGCATAATCACAAAAAAGGTATCCCTCGAGGTACGAAAATATTTGGCCAATTCCAAAAGAACTTCGTGAAAAGGTTATATACGTTAATTTCACTTAGCACATAGCTCTTTAATGAAGCTCTTATTTACAAAAATTTAATAAATAATTTATTTCCCTGATTAGCTAATAAATTCTGTATGAAGTTACAGTAATGTCTTATTATTAAAAATTTTTATATTTACTAAAGTATGTATTCTCTCATAAAAGCCCTATAACTAATTGCTATAAAAGGTTAATGATGTTAAGCTCTGTTTTCCAAAAAGATGTAGATGACATCTAAATTAATATTGTTAAATATACAAAAATGGATGCCATTCGAAATCTATATTCGGTTACAATTAAACGAGTTTGTCAAACTATGCAATTAAATGCTAAGAAACCAGTATCAATGAATACAGCATATATTCTCATATTAAGCAATTAAATGTTTTATATTTCCTGGATTTATAAACATTTACGATTGCTCGTTGGGAACATCTTGTAAGTATTTCTTATAATAAATCTTGAAAAAAAATTTTACCCTTTATTTTTTCATAAAACGCTCTTATTGACTAAATGATTCGATTCTTCAAAATCGATAAAGGATAGAAAAATGGCCTTGCCTATAAGGCGTTGAACTACAGCGTAGATATTATAAATTCTTAAGTTACAAGTTCTAACATAGGCGTTGTCCCCTGCGTACGCTTCAAAGATTCAACTAAAAAATTATGTCTTATTTCGGGAAAAGCACGTTAGTATATTCTAGAAAGTTTAGGTTATCTCGTATCAAATTAAGAAATACTTTTCGTATATTTATGGATTAACCAACGCTTCCTGGTAGCTTCTCATGAAAACGTCGAGATTTGCCTCTTGTATTCCTTAATAAATGCTGCAAGTAAAACTCATTTACAATACATTGTCTTCCTACCAACAAATTGATAATCGTTTTCTTGAACCTTCTAAAACAGCATAATATTATATATGGTTGGCAGTATGTTTCATCTCAAAGTCGTAGAAATTTACAATTTCCTAGAACAAAAATATTTTTAAAATATACTGATGCAAATACTTGTCTTATTAAATCCATAAACTTTTTAAACTCACGAAAAGTAATTTTACCTCTATTTATAATGATAAATTTTTAAAAATTTTGAAACAAAATAAGTTATATTTTATATCAACAAATAAAGGATGTTTGTTAACTTCATTTGATAATATGATCAATAAAAAAATAGGAAATGATGGAATTTCGGGTAAAATTTTGGCAGAAATTTTTATATGATAATTTAAAATTATATCATTTTTGCAACTTTCTGATATAATAATAAGGAAGGTACTTTACAAAAAAAGCTTATTGGAAAAAAGCTTTTTAACACTTCTTCTGATACTTTATTTTCATTATAAATAATCATACTTTATTATTTATAATAAAACTATAAGAGGAAACATCTAGGCTTTTTATTGAAATTATTTTTCATGGATTAACTTCAGTGCCAAGAGACTACAACTAATAAGGGCAAGTTTTATTTAGACACTCATCGTTAGAAATATTTATTATGATGAACCTACTAAAGCCCTGTTAAATCAATAATCATAAACGACGATTAATTTCTTTAGTTATGATTCAGATTTTTAAATAGAATAGAAAAAGCAATAAATTATTTAAAATACTGATTCTTATACGGAAAAGGTATTTTTGAACGTAATGATCCTATACAATTAAACAAAGAAAGAAAGTAAATAAAATTTTATGGAAATACAGCCTTTTTATCAAACCAACCTAGTAATCGTGCGTGCTAGTTTTCAAGTGTTTTAGGGATTGGTAAAGTAAAGGCAACAAATTGAATAGTTTTTTCTAAATCATCCGTGCAAACAAGATTTAACGTGGATTTTACAGACACGCTTATTCTCAGGGGGGTTTTGATCTTTGGACCAAAATTCCCAAAGATTTGAAAATACGTTTTGTGTTGAGAATACTTACGCATGAAAAGCTTATTTATTGTTATAAATGTTTCGCTTATTTCAAAACTTGCCTACAGAGGCCAGCGCACAGAGCAAATGCAAGAGCCATTCCAATAGAATCCTTATCTGAGCTTGCGCATAATCTATCTCTTTATGTAAATTGCAAGTGCTTATAAAAAACGAGAATTACTTTATAAGATAGATTTGATGAGTTGACTGCTATATAAAGGCTAAGAACACCAAGAACAAATGGTCAAAGAAGACGCAAGACGAAAAATAAGAAAACAAAACAAAATATTATTAAGAGACAAAAAAATAAGAAATAAAAAATTATTATGTTAATAATAAAGAAAAGTATTTTACTTATTATTAACAAATCTTTAACATCTTTGAAACTTTATGTGATGATATTCAATAAAACCTTCAAATTTATTGGATATATTGCTTTAGTAAAGCAATCTTCTCATTACTTATTACTGCTACTCTATAGATCAAATTAATAAACTTAACGATTTTTATTAATTATATCTTTATACTTACACAAAAGCTCATCGTATTACATTAATTATAATACAGTTTAACAGCACCATAATTGTTGAGTTATTTCCTTCAGCATTTGGTTAGAACGTGAAATTTTGATTTATTTGGTGTATTTTTCTCAAATAAAATAATAGCAATGATTACGTCGTATTTTAACTGATTATATTTTAAAGGGCATCTTTAAGAAAAGATTTTTCCTTATTGGGTATCAAGAAAAGATTTTTTCTTATTGACGAAAACGATTAGAACCAAGACGAGGTCATTTTCTAATGTTGAAGACTTTTATAGAGGACGTCATTATTATACTATTCGTCGGGAAAATCTAAATATAAAAGACCAATATAAGACGTATTGTAAAATAAACAAAAAAATAGCCGAAGTTTACGCTATTATTTAATAGGTTGTCTAACGTAAATTTAAACATTGGGTAAGTATCGAAAAGAAAGAAAATATTACGAAATCATATTTCCGTGATATCTTTTACCTAGAAAAAGATCTTTATTAAAAGAATTTAGCATTCAATCCAAGTTGCCTTTAGATTATAGGAAGAGAACAAAGTTTTTAATCAATAAGACATAATATAAGACGTATGAATTAAATAAAATGTAACAAAAAAATGGGGTTATAGAAGTATTTTCAACTCCTTGCAACGAGAGCTACTTTTTTGGTAGAGTTTACATATCGCATCGTTGCATAATACTTTTGTTACATTAGTAATATTGTGAAAAAGTCTATGGTCCTCATGAAGAGTCATGTTTAAATCTTCTGTGGTATATTAGGATATTTAGGTCTAAACGGGAAACATTAATGCAAGAGGTGAAGTACCAAGGCTGCCGGAGTTATCTGGCTAATGTTGGGTTCACATCATAGATATTATCTTCCCATCTCGCATGGACGTTTCTTTAGAGACTGGTAAAGGGCTTATTGAGAACATTATTATGTTCGTTATATAATGTTAGAAAACGTAAGCCACATGGCTTATGCGACGTAAAAAAATGAAACGAAAATGACAGCATTTTTAAAAAATATTCCTATCCATATAAACATGCAAAACCATAATTTGATATGATAACGTAGATACAGGTCCATACTTAAAGCCTTAATACTGAAACTAAGCGTTTTCTTTATTCTAATTATTTAATAAGCGAAAAGGACGTATGAAATTTGCTTGCGGGTTACTGTCTTGACAAAAATCTAATGAGTAATGATTTTGCATTTACTCTCTGGAATGACTTAAAAACATTTCGAAATTAACTCAGGGTAAATAAATATTTTATAAACAAACAGGTAATATCCTTTAACAATATAGGTCGATTAAAACGAACAATTTGTTTCGATCTAGTGAAGTTCTTTTTCTTAGCATAGATTTTTACAATTTCGTAATTTATATTCAAAATGGCTAAGCGCAATATGTTCCTATTGCTTTATGTTATATGCTAGACCATAAATAAACGCTTATTCTATAGCCTTTTCTCTAAATATCCTCCTATTCTTTCAAATTACTTCTTTACTACATATCATCGTAAGAAGAAAAAAAAAATACGTGGATATTACTAGGATTCAGAATAATATTACCCAAAAGCATATTGCTCCTAAAGAGCATCCATATTACGACATGTTTTAAACGTAAGGTTAAATTAGCTATGAAGCCCAAAACCAAAAGATACGCTATAAAAAATTCTATAAAGACTTTATATTAAAAAATGAGTCGTTTTAAAAAAAGTGATACCAATTTTTTAATATATGAAATTAAAGATATACGCAGTTTTATTGTATTTTGCTTACATGAGAAAATACATATAGATGTTACTGCTGATTATTTTTATTTGTATATATCTCAAGAAGAAATTTCTATGGAGACCGTGAAAACATTTGTAATATCACAAGGTTTCGAAAAAGTTATAAAAGCTTTATTTTTTTGGAAACCAGAAACAGCTCTTTTACTATACGAAAAAACGGTTGCCATAAATGCTTCTAATCGTTTCCGTGATTCGTAGATGCTGTCAATTACATGACAAAACAAGTAGCCACTGCGTTACTTCCTATGCTTTAAATACACTAAAATATAATACGAGCTAAAAAATTAATTAAAACTAAATTATTATTTACTACTCCAAGACATGTCTTAAAAGGATATTGTCAATTCATGTTTTTTTAGCCTATCATACATAACAACAAATATTTAGCAACATCACTAATAAATTATCAATGCAACTTTAGGCTTTATTTCTTGAATAACAATGAGTAAAACCAGCATTACAATAATATTTATGCTTTTATTTTATAGTTAATAATTATTCAACAAATAACTAAATAAAAGCTTTTGACACCTTTATTGACTAAGGTCTTTATTCATTGAGAACTAATCTGGTTATGTTTAATGGCTACTCTGTTGTGTAAACCTAAAAGAAAAATAATCTTAGTATGATCTCTTTCTTAATCTTCTTATCTTTTTTCCTTATGCCTTTTGTTTTTTTTACTGCTCATCGTTCTATAATGTTCATAATTTTTCCTAGGAGCAGCATTCTCTATTTTCATTGTTCTTTAGGATTATTAAAAATACTTTAAATGTCGCTATTATACCGCAACTAATTATTTGTTCTTCTGTCCTTTCATCATTTGTAATAACTTATCATATATGTTAGATTATATATAGTAATATATATAATTTTATCATATTTCTAGGAATTATTGTTGTTTTATTACAAGAGTTATTGAATATGTCTTAAAGAAAAATATATATTTTATTTTTAGTATTGTATTATTAGTAAACTGTTTTTCAACTTAGAGATATCAATTTTTATCTTTTTTTTGAAGCTTATTAATTCCTGTTTTGCCCTTATAGGAATATGGGGTTACAAATTGCTAAGATTTTGCCGCTAATAATTTTTCTTATATACTTTATTGGTTCCTTCTTTATGTTAACGGAATTATTATGCTTATTATTTAACCGGTACCACTAATATATTAGTAATTAAAAGCTATGTATTCAGGATCATATTGAGAAAATTATCTTTATTTTGTTCTTTATCGGTTTGAGGTTAAGATCCCCATGATTCCATTTCATTTATGGTTACCTAAAGCTATGTAGAAGCACCTACTACGGTAGTGTCCTCTTGGCTGGTATTTATTAAAATTAGGTTCTTAGGGTTTATACGTTTTCACTATTCCTATTTCTAATGCTTCTTTTTATTTTTACCTTTAATATTATAATAGCTATAATATCAATTGTGCTTGCTCTTTTACAGTTTACGTCAAAATGATCTAAGCGTATTATAGCTATTCATCAGTGGCTCATATGAACTTTCTAGTAGGCCATTTTTGTTAAGGACTTATTAGTTTAACAGGTTCTTTATTACTACAAATGCTCATGGTTATCCTCTTCTGCATTATTTTTAGCAATGGTATGTTATATGATGATATAAATCGCGAAATATTTTTACTATCGAGGGTAGTTACTATTATGCCATTATTTTGTTTCTTCTTTTTCATCTTTCATTGGCAAATCTAGGATTTCCTCCACTGTTAATTTTGTTCAGAAATGTTAATATTTTTTGGTTTATTTCAAACAGTCCATCAATAGCTATTTAACCTTAACAGGTATTTTCTCTCAGCAGATACTCCTTCGTTTTACTAACTCGCATGCTTTTGGTCCTGCAAGCCATTCTTAACTACCTATATGATTTAACACGACGTGAATTTTATATTTTACTACTTTAGCTTTTCTTATATATGCTTAGGCTTATTCCCTATTATTTAACTCTTATTGGACCTTTGGTTTGGTCACTGGTTTGATATTAGTTAATAAATGATGTTTATCATTCATTACACGCTATAGCAATTAACTCCTGGATTCTATCTTGATAAAGCATCAATATGTATCGATGCCAACATATAAGCCTAATGATTTACTATGTTTAAAAATGAAAAAAAGTTAGATAAACAAACTTCATTGGTAAAAGTATCGGAGCAGGCCTTTTATAATCGTATAGGCCGTTTTCTTTTACGAGGGGTTAGCTTATGGATTTTATATATTCGATCTTGGTTTATTAAAGATCAAACGCAACGTATGGTAATTATTTTTATACCTTTAGTTACTATTTCTTTTATATTCTTAAACAAAATATATCCTAATTTTTTCACATGTATTCAGAATACTTACTTTTTTATTTATATAGGTTCTCAATTAGTTGTTTATGACACTCTTGGATCTAAAATATCTGAGAATATTTTAACCAGTCAAAATCCTTTGTTTTCTACTACAACTTTAATTGTTTTAGCGCATAATAAGAATCCGGTAATTCGTCATATTTTTCGTCGTGTTAATTATTCCGCAATGTTTATGGGAAAGACAGCTATGTCAGCTACTGGCCGTGCTGCTTTAGTCGCTGCTGTTTTCACTGGAATCACTTATTCGATCAATGGTCATCTAGATCGTACAGCTGCAAATCAAAGAGCTGCTCTTGATAGAGCAGCAGCTGATCAAAGAGCTGCTGCTGATAGAGCTGCAAATATGGCCCAGGAGATTTGGAAAGTACAATATCACACCTGGGACGAACAACATAAACGTTGGGTGTCCGGTTGGTGGCGTGGACCAGAGCCAATTCCTCCTAAACCTCCTAAGTCTTCCGAGTAATAAAATAGTAATGTTTCTCTAATCAATTATAATAATAACCTTTATTTTTTTTTGCCATATTTTTGATAGATTTTAAGTATTTTAAAAATATTAAGTTTATTCTTTTGACTTCGATTAAGATGGTTCCCAATCTGTTGAAAACACTCATGTTTTCACGCAAAATAGACATTCAATAACGATTAAAGAAACAGCATTATAAAGCATTACTTCCGTAGGCGTATACATAACAAACAAGAGTAACCGAACCACATCAACAGAATGCCAATACCAAGCCAAGCCTCAAATCCTAAATGACTTTAGGAAGAAAATGATCTTTGTTAATCTAGCAAATTGAACACAATAAAGATGGTTCCATAATAACATGAATTCCATGAAAACCTGTTAACATATAAAAACAGAACCATAAACACCATCAGAAATGGAAAAGGAGCATGACATACTCAAACATTTGAATACGGTAAAAATTATGGCTAAAATAATGTAACTATGAAAGCTTCACAGCTATTTGTTTTTTTGAACGTAAAATAGCTAATGTGCTACAGTAATACTGCGCCTGACGTTAATAAAATAACGTATTTACAATTGCAGGGTTAATCCTATACTTGGAGGTCAAAAGGAGGCCATTGGCTACCATCTCAATATTGGGACTCAACTGCTATGGAAATAGCCCAGAAAAACGAAAAGAAGAACATATCTCAGAAACGATAATAGGATAAACCCTAACGTAATCCAAGAAGACTTCTTTAGTATGATTTTTTAGGTAGTACCTTCGCGAAGTAATCTCTCCACCAAAAACCTATAATACAGCAATGAGATAAAAGAAAATGTTATTAGATAATACCTTTATTAAAGAATGAAAAAAGGATACCCCTCCATAGTCAATCCTAATAAACCCGCAGATACCATATAGGCCATGGGGAAGGATTACTAAATGATATGATGTTTGTTATGCATTATAAAATTATAGATTCTATAATTTGTGTTTTATATCCAATAAATTTTGTGGATAAGAACACAATAAAAACAGTGCCTTAATAATAAAAATATACTCAAAAACATATAATGTTATGTGTTTTAAATAATATGAAGTGAAAAGCTCCAATCTGTCATTAGAAAATTTGAAACGAGCTGGTTATTCTGAAAAAGCTTCAGAAAATATATAGAACTTGATATTAAAAATACTAATATCAAGCTAACAATATAAGCGAGTTGTAGCGCTGCATCAGCGTGTAGGATCGCAGATGGGAAGCAAAATAATATAAAAAATGAAACACAAATTGCACCATATATACCAAAATATAGGCAAGCCTAAAAAAGTTGATTCATTAAAAATAGTAAAAACGAAAAATTATAAATAATAAAATTAAGGCCAATAATGCATGATAGCATTCGGTGTTACTGTATAAATAGTAGAAGGAGAAAAATATCGCGTTAACACCATAATTAGTGACCTTTCGTTCAACATATCGTCGGAATGGACAAAAAAAGCTTAGTTAAAATTTAGGAAAAAAAAAACCTTATATTTCGTATTAGATAATTTTAGGTCGTATCATAGTTCAATAAAGTATTTTGTATTTTATTGTTACTTTGGTACTAAAAATTAGATGGATTTTGATAATAAATCAAAGTTGTTTTTTTTCATTGGAAACTAGGTTCCTAGAGGGTCATCAGGCATCAAATTTAAAAGATACTATCTGTAAAGCATGAAGCCATGGTTAACACCACATGATTCAAACATTGGCCATAGTAGATACCAGACGATTTATATAACAGGACATTGATTCAAACGGCCAGGAACTGCATCACTTTTGGTCCTAAAATGGTACAGCAAATGCATGATAACATCTTTAGAAGTATAAGCAATCTACATTAGTTTCAATAGTATAAATAAAGGATTATCACAGTTAACAAACGAGTTCACCGTCAACTAATCAGATTCATTATCATATAAGAATCCCATTCAAGACCTAATTACCATATTCAAAGGTCCATACCATTGGTTAGCATAACTTTAATGTCATTTGAGGATCTAAATCTCTTCCATGGAATAAAGAAGAGCAAATATGGAATAGCTATGGCAAATAAATAAAAGATGGTATCAATGTCCAACTATTTCTAAAACGTACCATGATTTATATTAGAAAATAATAATATTGTTTTTGTCGTATATATTGATCTTATTTGGTTTATCCAAATATAAGAGTATCTTTAAGAATAGAAATAATTAAAGAGTAACAACACCAAAATTAGAATTAAAACGAATAAATATTATGATGTAAATCTATGATCCTTCCATCAAAGGGGAAGCAGATCTTGAAAGTTCCATTGCCATTACGTGCTATATCATAATCATTATGAGCAAATTTTTAACTATATATTTTATTTAGTAAAAAAATATCACAAGGCAAGAGAGAGATTATGCGCTAATGGCCACGGTTTCACTTCGCTGAAGTGAAACCGTGGCCGCCCCACCCCCAAAGTTAAGTGATGAAAAAACACTCTTTATTTTATAATTACATAACAAGTTTAAACATTAAACTTTTAATGTGGTCATTCCAGTATTTAGCTCTAATAAACGTAACGGTCATTTTTGTAGCATGCATACTACAAAAAACTCATATCAATTTTGCCGAATGTATAGACGCAGACGATTCTAGTTCATCGTCAGGTTCTAGTTCATCGTCAGGTTCTAGTTCATCGTCAGGTTCTAGTTCATCGTCTGATTCTACTCTTAAAAATACTCCTCGTCCCCAATACAACATGGGCTCAAAAGTAGCAGCTCATCATCCTCTCCCACCAAAAGTTCCACCACAAATATGCCGAAATTCTGAGGAACTCTGGGAATCCGTAAATAACATAGATAAATCGAAACCATATACTATTGTAGAAAGAAATGGCATTAATTACGTTACTTATTATCCAGATGGAAAGTATGAGTTCTATTGGGATCCTAAAATTACAGACAAAGAACCGTATATCAGGAACGGTACTGTATACTACAATGTTGAAGTGGACGGTTCACTGGTAAGGACTGATGGTCGGATTCGAGAAGTAGAAGTTGCGCAAAACCCGCCTCCTGGTTTTGCTTGGGTTCCTCCTATTTCGGATGCTGATTATGTACCACCAGTAACGTATAAAGACGAACAGCCTTTTTTCCATTTTAGTACTGAGTATCGCCGTTTAGTCAGTGTTAATGATTCTGCTTCTAGTCCTGCTTCTACTCCTGCTTCTACTCCTGCTTCTACTCCTGCTTCTACTCCTGCTTCTACTCCTGCTTCTAGTCGTGCTCCTAGTCCTACTCCCGATAGTGATCGCGGTAGCGATAGCGATAGCGATAGCGATATACCACTGCTAGAAAAATATTCAACTGCAGTACTTTTTAATATATATAAACAAGCCGTTTCTAATTGTTCAGGTCCTTCTGATGTTATCAGAAAAGCTATGATTTATATGAGCCGTGACTTTCCACAGGATTTATTAGCTAAGACTGATGAAGAGCTTCGTGATCCTGAGGCGACCATTCATCGTTTCCAAGATAAAGCTCTTGGCGATTTGAACCTTACACAAAAAGTTGATGAATTAACCTTTTTATCATTTAGAACAGCTATTGCTACGTATAACGCAGCCCTTATCCTGAAAATTGAGGATCCAGCGTTCATAGAACGAATCTTTATACTAACTCTAGATAAACAAATCGAACGTTATAATAGTCCTTAAAATAAAATAACAAAACAAAACAAAACAAAACAAATCAAATCAAATCAAACGCATTTTTTTTTTTTCGATATTTTGAGGGATTCTTACTAAGCACAGTTTTATATTAGTGATGAGCTAAATATCATATATTTAGAATAACATTAACTATTTAAAGCCTTATAAAAGCTGGGTTCAAAGCTTTTAAGAACAAATACCAAGGGATTTCATTAAAGCCAAAATCGCTTTTTTCAGCAAACTCAATAAATCATAAAAAGGATAGAAAAACTCCTTCGTTCTTCCGTTTCATGAGTGAACTTAAGAGTCTTGTTTCATATAAGGAGCAATTTTATTTAAATCTTTTTTAAAGTCTTTACAAAAGGAGCAATTAGTTAAATGCTCCAGCTAAATAATCAAAACTTGATTATATAATTGCATTGAACATTAGGTCCTTGTTTAGAATCTCAGTTAATAGACACCTTTGTTTAGAATTCCGCGAGTACATCATCAATATCATTATCAAATTAGCAAAAACTTGATACTCACATATTGAGCAAGTTGATATCAAGATTTCCGGTAACTAAACGAAGAGCTATGGTTGAGCTTTAGAACCACTCGAGAAACAGAGCTACCACATTAACTGCAGGACGATACCCTTAAAAAATAATCTTTTTCCATGAATATCTGTCCATCGTAATTGAAATAACATTGGTAGGATATAACCTGATAAGTCACCGCTTGTGTTTCAACATAGGTAAAGCGTCAAAGATCCTCCACCAAAATCACTTTTAATTTGCAAGCACGTTCCAATAATCGAGAATGGCATAAGAGACATCACCAGGAAAAGCTTCGCGTCCAGAGGTCTTCGTAAAAGGAGAGATATTGTCTATAAGCAGCTGCATGTTTAGTAAGGTCTCATAAATAATCAAGCATGTTCTCCTCATCACGATAAAACTCAGCAATTGCACAACCGTGTAAGGAGCATAAATTGTAAGGAAGCACTTTGAGCTGCGTTGCAGCCACTATAGTTGTATAATGAGAGCTTCATTTTTTTGTAATAAGTTTGTATATTTAAATAGAGCTTTTTTTTTGTCCATTCCAACATATACACAGTAAGATCAATATCTTCTAAGTTGTAAATCGTTGATTTAGAATAGTATCATTGCTATAGTTGTTTTACCTGTTTACGATCACCAACTGTAAGTTCACGTTGTCCACGACCATAGGCAACATTGAATCAATATCTTATAACCAGTTAACATTGTTCAGTAACAGACTCTCGAGTATAACACCGGGAGCCTTACGTTCACATTAAGATAGTTATCAAAGTTATAGCAACACCACCGTCAATAAATTACCAATCCCATCACAACACGACCTAAAAGATCATATCCTACAGGGTTTGTACTAAGTTTTCATTGCACGACAGTGTCATCTTGTTTAATAGTGTATCATCACCAAAATAATACAACCACTTGCTCAGACTCTAAATTTAGTGCCATTCCGTTAAACCTTTATTACAAATTCAACCATTTCGCCGACCTTTATATCTTTAATCCTGACACAAAGCAACTCCATCTTTAACGGAGATTATTCGTCCAATGAACTTCCTAATTTATTTCTACCTAAGCCTCGAAAACGCTTAGGTATTTTCTGTGTTGCTGGTAATATTGCTAAGGTGCGTGCTGATTTCTCCTTAGGAAGTTTGGGAGGTCTAGGATCACCAGGCACACTAGAACCACGCCGTGGTTTTTCCTTTTTAGAAGAATTAGGTATCATGCTTTTCGTAAAGAGTGTCATCATTAGAAGTGTTAGGTAAATCTATTGTATTTAGTAAAAGATCACTATTTACTAATAAATAAGATACATTTAAATTCATTTCTTGCAAAGATTTGATAATTAGCAAATTCTCTTTTATGGTTGATTGTTCGATAGCACGCACAGATTCAAAAGTTTCTTTTAAAAAAGAAAATTGTATTATAAATACTAATAAGAGACTAATAAAGACAACATTAATTATGGTACCATCATTGATTATTATAAGTTCTTTACTAAACATTATTAATAATAATCCTATAATTGGTACTAACATTTTTTATTATCTATATTTATAGTGTTCGACCCCGGACCTGCCTCACGGTAAAGTGGCACTTTACCTTATTGATGTAAAACAATCCTTTTTGGTGCTACGTGAGGTATAATTTATTTTTATAAGATGGCCTGACAAGACTTGCACTTGCACTCTGTCGGTTAAAAGCCATCGCTTTACTATTTAAGCTACACGCCAAAAGGCATAACCTTTATCGTAAATCTGTGTATGGCGGGGCCTGATTCGAACCAAGTCCTGAGGGTTATGACCCTAAATGCAACCATTACAACTCCCCCCCGAACCATATCAAAATTACCATATAATTGTGCTTTTCCGATTTCGTTAATCACATTGTCTTATAAAGTATGTTTTTAATACGAACACATTTATAAAATATTGGTAAAAAGATGCTTAAATTAATAATATAGTCCAGCAGCAGGTTCTCCTACCACTACCCTGTCGACTTTACTCTAGTCCCTAAATGAAGATCGTATATAAAGTCAATCAAAGGTCAAGCCTTATGAAACCAATCAATATGGTAATCTATCGCGATGACTGAAACCTTATAACTTCTACCCCAAATAGTTTCCGTAGCGTACGGGCGGTCTGTACGTAACTTTTGAACTAATTCACCGTACGTAATGATCCACATTACTAGAAATTCCGCTTCATGCTCTTGAGTTTCAAAGAACAATTCGACTGAGATGTCTTTTAAAGATTTGCTCAGCTCACGCCATTGCTTCTTTTGTCGATCATCAATGTACACATGTGTAGCCCAATTTATTAAGCCATAATGATTTGACGTGACCTATCCTTAATCCCTAAGAGTAAAAGGCTGTCTGACTAGTTAACATACAATCTAAAATTTAATTAGATTTTATTTTTAGGCAACTAATCATAAGGGTTGCGTTCTTACTGGAATTAACCTCACACCTCGCGCACGAACTGACGACAACCATGCACTCTTGTCACTGGTACCGTTACATGAAAATAGTTAATCTTGCAACATGGTGCAGCCCATAGTTATATGCAAGAGACACTTACATTTTCATAGATTCGCTTAAAAACTATTTTGTTATACATATTTCAACGAAAGCGATTGAACCTATACAAAAATTGGTAAGGTTTTTCGCGGTATTCGAATTAAACCACATGCTCCACTCCTTGTATAAGTCACCGTCAATTCCTTTGAGTTTAACCTTGCGGCCACATTCCCCAGGCGGTATTTCACGCGTTAGCTTTAAATCCCCATTGGTGATAACCAAAAGATGTTAAATACTCATTGTTTAAGGTATGGACTACAAGGTCTCTAATCCTCTTCATCCCCATACTATCGTGCCTAGTGTCAGATCTAGATCGGTCCATGCTTTCGCTATCGAATGTCTTCCAATATCAACAATTTCACCCTTCCTTCAGGAATTCAACAAACCGCCTCTAGAACTCAGATTATCAGTGAATACAGGTCAAAGAGGTTTTACCTCAGTCTTTAACTCTATTTTTAATAATCCACCTACGCACTCTACGCCCAGTCATCACGAATAACACTAACCACCCCCGTATTACCGCGGCTGCTGCACGAAGTTAGCCGTGTTTCTTATTTTTAGATAAATCAGCTTAAGGCTTCTTCATCCGAGTATTCTAGTCTATCATTCAAATTGTTGTGATATTATTCCAACCTTAATACCTAGATATATACTAATTACCGTCATTAAAGCACAAAAATTGGGGTTTAAGACAGCTTGCCTTTACTTGGTTGGTACGGTCAGTATAGCTTCCATTAGATTACTCGGCGGAATCCCAGCCTCATACATTGGACGGCTAATTTCCACTATAACCGTGCAAGAATTGTCATTAGGTTGTGGCACCAATAAGTTTCATAAATAGAGCCGTTAGATGTTGAAAACATTTACACTCTGGATTTTTAACCACAAGGTCCTAATGTTTTTTGTATCCCCCACGCAACATTACAGATCAAGCGTTAGCCCATTGTTCACATTCCCTAC
>JGI12635J15846_10002297_pt1 | contig 16722 bp, 14 predicted proteins | sample BlaSpr_A8_OM2_M2_FD_15846 | JGI IMG/M metagenome (IMG submission 15846) | reverse complement strand
GAGTATTTCGTCCCACATTGCCGAATGGGCTGCCGAAGATCTGGTCTGCGGTGCGCGTGTTGGCGATGAAGCGGACCTGATTCTTGAGGACGACGCTCGGGGCGTGGGCTGGATCTGGCACCGTGTTTCCCGCTGCGTCGGTCATTGTTCCCTTAAATCCGTTATTGAATTTGTTGAGACTGATTAGCGTTGTTGGAGTGATGGTGGAACTTCCGCAGAGATTGCCATCAACGTCCACGGCGCAAACGTCATTGGCGAAGATTCCGACGGACTGCACCGGCGCGGCAGAACTTCCGAGGAAGGGGCGCAGCGAGCCATCGGGGCCGCCGAGTGCAGCGTTAAAGGCAGGGTCGTACGGATTTTCGGCATCGGGAATTCCGCCGCACGCGCCACCGCCGCTGGCGCAATTCAGTCCTGACTGAGCTGCCGTGAAGGGTTGGCCCGAGTAGAGCGAATATACGGCCGAGACTTTCCAGCCTCCGAAGGCGTGGCCCAGGAAACCTAACTGGTGGCGATAAAACGGCAAATCTTCGAGCGCCGTGAGAACCCAGTTTTGCGGAAAATCGATCCCGGAGAGGCTGTGTTCCTGATCCGTAAAGTTGACCTGGCTCTGAGAAATTGCGAAAGTGCCGCCTGCGGCTAGTGTCGCTCCAATCTCGCTAGCATTGTCGGTGGTTTTGCTGAACGTGTAAGCGGATTTCAGGGTCAACTGGTTCCACAAATGGGTGCTTCGGAATTCTATCTGGAGTCCATGGTAATCAGAGTAGCCGGTATTCGTGCGCTCGCGGATGAGAGCGGCGCCAGTGCAATTCACTCGTCCTATCAATTGAGAGATCGCGGCCTGCGATGCGGGGCAGGGCGTTAGTCCGGCGGGAACTAGATGGGGGTACAGATTCGCGAGACCTAGAATGTATGGGTTGCCATTGATGGTCTGAAAAAGATTTTGGGCGTGGTTGCCCGTGTAGCGGAGTTCGAGTGCAGCATTTTGCGCAAGCTGATGCTGGACGCCGAAAGACCATTGATGGACGTGATCGGGGCTGAAATACGGGGAGATTGTTGTTTCTGCGAGTGTGCGCGGATCAAAAATTCCCGTCTGCAGGTGCGGCGCGAGCAGCGTTCGCACGTGCATTCCAGTGGGAACAGCGGGCAACGGATTTGCTGAAGCATCCGCGCCCGTGAGAGTGGTGAGGACTACGGCGGGAGCGCCGCCGGCCATTTTTGTATAAATACTGTAAAAGGGCGGATCGTAAGAGAGGCGGTAGCCGCCGCGAATTACCGTTTTCCCCGCCGTCGAATTGAACAAGCCGTTCCCGGGCGACCATGCGAATCCTATGCCAGGGCCCCAGCTATTCTTCGGTGCTGGAAAGGCCGGGAAAGTTGTTGCGCTCAAGGGAAGACTGTGATCCCAGAGAGGATTGCTGCTGGTCTGTAACTGGGTGGTCAGATTGTGGAGGAGATTCGCGGGCTGACCATAATAGGACCAGGTCAATCCCAGATTGAGGACAAAGTTTGGCGACAACTTGAAATCGTCGCCAAGATATAAAAACGTGTCGCTCTCTCGAAAATCCAAGTACGGATTCCCCGAAGCGAGCTGCACCCGGCTGGGCGTGTTGGCAACAAATGCGCCAAAGTCGCCGTATCGGAAGAGTCCGTTATATTCAGTGAGACCGATGTTCGGTGAGCGCAGATGGGTGAAATTCACACCAGCTTTCAGTGAGTGCCGGCCTGCAATATGCGTCCAGTTGTCTTGAATTTGATAGGTATTGACGATGCGGCCTAGCGGCGAACCGAGGGGAACTCCCAGACTCAGTATGGCAGGATCGTTGAACAAAATAGTCGTGACGGCGTTCCCGAGTTGAGCGGCCCGGGGAACCGTGTTTCCAATCGAATTGCCGCCGTCCTGATCGTTCAACCTGCCATAGGAGGCGCGAAATTCGTTTGCCGTTTGGGTGCTGATGAAGCGCGTCCAACTGAATGCATAGTCCTGCGAGAACAGCAGGGTGTCGAACGGATATCCGCCCGCCGCGTTGCCGCTGCGATTGTAGAGATTATTTCTTCCGAAGATATAGCGGCCGTAGAAGTAATTCTGAGTGATTTTGTAATCGAGTTTGACGACGAAATCATGTTGGCGGAAATCTGCAGGCAATATTCTCTGGATTCCCGCCATATCGACGCCCGGGCAATTTGCAATGTCCATCGCCACCACTGGTCCTTGTGGCATGGGGTTGCCGGCTTTAACGGAATACGGGCCATAGGATTCGAGCGCCTTCACCGAATTGCTATCCGGAAGGCATTGCGCCAGTGTCGCAACACCCGCCGGCGTGGGCGTCAATTGTCCGGTGCTAAATACGCCGACCTGGTTGGTTAGTTCCGCGTTCACGCCGCCGAAAAAGAATAGCTTATCTTTGATGGCGGCGCCGCCAATCGTTGCGCCTAAGAACACGTCATTAAAAACGGGAACCTGCGTCAATCCTTCGAACGCCTTTTGATTTGACGAAAGCGCGTTGAATCTCCAATTTCCTTCTGTGGCGTACAACGAACCGTGCAGACTGTTCGTTCCTGACTTGGTGAGGATGTTGACAACCGATCCCGAGTCCCGGCCGTACGCCGGGTCAAAATTACTGGTGGTGATTTGATATTCCTCGACGAACTCGGGATCCGAGAGTGCCAGGCTGGGCCCCCCCGCCAAATTGTCGTTATTATTTTGTCCGTCGATCTGCTGGTCGTTGCTTCTTCCGCGCAGGCCGTTCACCGCGAAGCCAGCGCCATTGATATTGGAGAACGCCAGGTCGCCGCTGTTCACCACCCCCGGAACGGCGAGCGCCAGATGGTCGAGGCCATTGTTCTCGAGGATCCCGGAAAACGTGGTGAGAGTTTCGCTTCCGAAGGAACTGGAGATTTGCGCTTGGGTGCTTTCAATAAGCCGCGAGGTGGCCGCCACTTCGAGGGTAGTGGTGATCTCGCCGACGGCCAACTGCAACGTACCGAGCCCGTGATCTGACCCGGCGTTGACGCGAACCTGCTCGACGAGTAATTTTCTGAATCCGGGCTTGGAAATCTCCACGCGGTAAGTCCCTACTGGCAGCAAATTCGCCTGAAAAAAGCCGGCCGAATCTGCAATCGCGGCGAATTGTTCGTTTGTGTCCGTATTTGTGACTGCGACGTCAGCGCCGGCGACTACCGCCTTCTGAGGATCGAGAAGCATCCCTGATATCGAGCCTTTGCTGACTTGAGCCATGGCGCACGGGACCTGAAGGGCGCAAAGCAGTACGACTAACGCGGTAGGCAACGTAAGGCGCTTACGTCTTCTAGACACTGCGACCAGCCTCAGGACGTCGGGACTGCCGATGATGTTGACACTAATAACACAAAAAAGAAGTCGCGGGCTGGGAATATCTTTACGTAAGCGCCGCGCTTATTCAGGTCCGACAACTTCGCGTTCAACCAACCGCGGTAGCCGCCGGCCGCATTCGCACGCGCGAGAAGTTTGATTTGGCGACTCTCGACACTTCTGCCGTACAGATGCGAAGTTCGACGACCGCCGGTTAGCCAAAGCCGACAACGCATTTGAGAGTAAACCGTGGGCTGGGAGGTGAAGTCTCCCAGCCTCGGCAGTCACCTAGTGGAACCGCTACCTTTTGCGAGGATCTTCTTGCCCGAGATTCCAAGAGTTGAACGATCTGAATATGTGAGTCACTTTTTCTCGGTCATTTCTCCACCGCTGGTCGTCTTGTAGACCGAAGAGTTAGTCGAGACGTACAAGATGTCGGGTGAGTCTGAGTCTAGTGCAATGCCGAAGACGCCCAAGTCGTCCAGCCCAGTGTTGATGGCCGTCCAGGAGTCACCGCCATCCACGCTCTTAAAGACGCCTGCGCCCTCGAATGCAACATATAAGACGTTGTGCCGGCGAGGATCGACCTGAACAGAGCCAGTGCGCGCGGTCTGAAATCCGTCCGGCAGGCCAACACTCTGGGATGCAAAAGACGCACCCGAATCAACACTCTTCAACACCCCGCCGAAGGTTCCCGCGTAGACGATATTGGACTCGACCGGGTCGACCGTTATGCTCAAGGACGGCGTTTCATCTACATTGCTCCAGCTCGCCCCGGCATCGCTGGATCGCCAGATCCCGCTGTTACCGGCAAAGAAAACATTCTGGTGGTGTTCGGGGTCAATCGTAATTCCCCTGCCGCTGAGGGCCAGAAAGTCGTCCGGAAGGCTGTTCGGAGCATGGTCGATACGTGTAAAGGTCTCGGCAAAATCAACGCTTTTCCAAATGCCGTCGCCACTGCGAAATGTAGAAACGTAAATGGAGTGATCAACAGGGTCGACGGCTACACCGGCAACGTAGATGGCGCTCGATCCGAAAAGGCGGCGTTCCCAATGCCGGCCGTGGTCAAAAGATCGATAGAGACCCCCGCCCGTGAACGAGCCTGCGTAGACAAGTGTTGGCTCCTGTGGGTCGAATGCAATGCTACGTGGCGCTCGGGATGTCAGTCCTTTCTCGCCGCCATCCTCCCAATTGCGACCGCCATCGTGAGTAACGAACAACCCGCCGTCATTCGTAGAGAAGAACACGTGTCCGTGGTTGGCCGGATCGATTCCCAGCGCGTGCCCGTTCTGGCAGCGGCAGTCTTTCAGTTGCCTCCAGGCCACTCTTCGCCAATTCGAGGCCCGGCGATCATCTTCATCGGAGTTTCCTGTCGTCGCCGGACGCTCGAATACTCCGTCGAAGTTGGTTCCCGCGAAGACTGATCCGTCCAGTCCTACGCTAAGAACGAGACCCAATCCCTCGGATATTTTCGTATTTGTCCAAGTTGCGCCGTCGTCTTTGCTGACGGAAACTCCCTGAGTCGCGGTCCCTGCATACAAGCGGTCTCCACTTTTCGCCAGCGACAGGACAACACCGATGATCGGTGAGCCGGTGCGGATAAAGGAAGCTCCCGCGTTTGTACTCTTGTAGACACCATTGCCATTGGAACCGGCATAGATGACGTTGCTATTGGTGGGATCCACGTACAAAGACCAAACGGTCGTATCCACGTTGAGTGGATTCCACGTAGCGCCGGCGTCAACACTTTTGAACGCGCCGGTTCCGGCGGTTCCCGCATAGAGAACGCTCGTGTTATTCGGATCGATTGCCAGGGAGAAAACAAACGGGTTGTCGATGCCATTCGCAGAAGACACCCATGTGTCGCCACCATCTACCGTCTTCTGTAGGTCACCGTTAAAGCCCGCGTACAAAATATTTGCATTCGTGGGATCGATAATCAACGACAGAGGTAAAAGGTCTGACCCTGTGGCGCTCCATGTGGCTCCCCCATTTGTGGTCTTGTAAATGCCGGCGCCCGTCCCCGCATAAACGAGTTTGTGATCATCGTGCGCCATAGCCAGCGATGCCACGACCAGTGAATCGAGGCCTTGATTGGCCGGCGCGAAGGTTTGGCCGCCGTCCTCGCTCTTGAGAATTCCCCCGCCCAAGCTCGCGATATAGACTGTGCGCGTCGCATCGTCAATAGCGATCGAGGCTTCAATAGCGGGTGGTGCAGGACCAACCGATCTCCAAGCTCCCGCTGTGCGGGAATTTCCACCAGGGAGTGACTTTGATTGAGCACGAGAATTCGCAGGCATGGTCCAAAACAATGCAAAAAGTAGCGCAAAGTAGATGCTGACGGCTTCCTTACTTGCTGATTGACGTCGCCCTGTTTCGTTCATGAGTTGTTCTCCTCAACTAACGTAGTTGTTCTGAGTCTTGAATGACCGCTGAAACGTGCGACTACTGCCCTGCGGTTTGCTGCTCAAGTCTCCGAGGTAGCTCGCGTGGCCCGGACTATGGAACCGAGCGGATGAGGCGGTCAATGCACAGGGAAACATCCCTGAGTAGGCCTTGGGTAACTGTGTAAGTTATTGATAACGCTATGGATGAGGGCCCTATCAATTGACAACGACGAAGGGCAGTGCTACGCTCCCGCGCAAGACTCACCATGAACGACCACCCGATACCTTCAAGCGGATATGAGTTTGGTCCTTACCATGCGGACACGGCCGCTTTGGAATTGCGGAAGAGTGGAATTCGGATCAGGCTGCAGCCAAAGCCGTTTCAGGTGCTCACGGTCCTTTTAGGGCGGGCAGGCCAAACGGTCAGCCGCGAAGAGCTTAAAAAGCTGCTGTGGGCTCCTGACATATTCGTCGATTTCGACCACGGACTGAATACCGCCGTGAATAAAATCCGCGAGGCCTTGAGTGATTCCGCGGAAGAACCGCGATACATCGAAACACTGCCTAATGGCTATAGATTCATCGGCGATATCAGCAAACGGTTTGAACGGCCCTCCGTCGCGACGGCGTCCCGCGCACCGTCGCTTCTTACTGCCGATGGGGATCCAAAGCTTGAGATTTCCCGGAGAACACGCTATCTCGCAGTGGGTGTCGGACTAGCCGGTCTGATTGCCGTGGTTTTTTTTGTGTTTCACCTCCCCCGGAAGGTGTTCGGAATCTCGTCGCCGACGATCCAATCGGTAGCTGTTCTGCCTTTGAAAAACCTTTCTGGAGACCCCTCTCAGGAATATTTCAGCGATAGCATGACCGACGAATTAATTACGCAGCTCGCTAAAATCTCCAGCCTTAAAGTACCGTCCGCAGCGTCGGTAGTTCGTTATAAAAATACGTCAGCCTCCGCTTCCGAGATCAGCCGGGATTTAAAAGTAGATGCGTTTGTTGAAGGTGGTGTGGTGCGTACCGGCGATAAGATTCGCGTGACCGCCCAACTAATCGACGCCCGGACGGACCGGCACATTTGGGCGGAGGATTATCAGGGAGATCTGCGGGATATACTCGTTCTGCAAAACGACATCGCGACGGCCATCGCACATAGCGTCCAGGCAAAAGTCGCTCCTCCGAATTCATCCGCGGCGTCCCTACCTCGACAGGTGGATGCACGTGCCTACGACGCATATATCAGAGGGCGAGGGTATTGGTTTCGAAGCAATACTGCAAATTTCGCTCCGGGTGATATCGAGAAAAGCGGGGAATTGTTCAAGCAGGCTATCCAGTACGATCCTGCTTATGCGCCCGGCTATAGCGGGCTTGCCAATTATTACGGTCAAATGGCGGGCGACGGCTTGATTCCAGTCAAAGAGGGCTGGCGCCAGTCGGAAGAGGCATCCCGGAAGGCGCTTGCTCTCGATTCCGGTCTGGCGGAGGCTCACTGCTCGCTGGCATCAAAAATGCTTTTCTACGATTGGGACTGGCCGGGCGCTGAGCGGGAGATACAGCGTGGTTTGGAGCTCGATACTCATGATGCCGAGCTCCATAACTTGTATTCTCATTTGCTTGCCTACACTGGTCGCTTTGATCAAAGCATCGCTGAAGCTCGTCGAGCCGCCGAACTTGACCCTCTGGGCGAACGGTTTGCCGTCCAGCGAGCACTTCGTCTTAGCCGTCGTTACGATCTTTTTCTAACCGAAGTGGCTACGGTCTTTGCGAATGATCCTGCGCGGATTCACGAAGAAAGAGCATGGGTGTACAGAGCCAAAAAGCAGCACGCCGAAGAAGTCAGCGAAACTGACCAGCAGCTTCGCATTGAAGGATGCATTCCTTGCGCCGTCAGCCTGTCACACGCATACTCGCAAACGGGTTACCCAGGCTGGCTCCGCGAGAAGCTGAAACAACTGAACCAAGACCCGCACGGAAATGCTATGACGTTCGAACATGCCGAACTCTATGCGGCCATGGGAAATACCGATATGGCGATGCTGTATCTTAATCAGGGCTATCGGGAACACACCGCGCTGCTACTCAGGCTACAGGTGAATCCCGCCTATGACGATATGCGCACCGATCCACGATTCCAGGAGTTGATTCATCGTATCGGGTTGCCTCAATAATTCGTTACGAACTATTTTTTTGAGCTGCGCAGTGACAGAAGCTAGCTGTTGTGAAGAGGACGTGGCTACTCCCGACCTCAGTGAGGCGGCTCCCAAGTCCAACACCCGGAAGCCGCCACCACTTCAGTTGTCGTCGTCTGCCCGCTCTGTTTGGGGCAACGGTGCCGGTGGACGGACTTCGATGGTCGTAAGCACTTGACCGGAAGTTGGGTTTGCAAAGCGTAGGATGCGTCCAGCTTCCCCCGGTGCAGCTCCGAGATCGCTAACGTAGATATCGTCGTGGCCGTCAAGAGCCATGCCCGTAGGGACGTTCAAGCCGCTCACGATTTCCTCGGCGGTGCCGTTTGCGATCCGGATGATTCGGCCTTGACCGACGTTTGGAAAGCCCGCCGCACTGGAGAATTCCATAACGTACAGCCTTCCCTGGCTATCCTTCTGCACGTCAGTAATGGTTGTAAACCCTCCCCAGTAATCGATCACGAAACCTTTGTCCGTTACCTGATACAGCTTCGACGATCCCACCACAACGGGGAACAACCCGAGATTGCCAACAAAGAAACGGCCATCCAGACTAGCGACAGACGTCGGTACGATGTGTCCGAGCGGCGCGGACAGATCGGAGAGTTGTTCAATTCTCTGCTCTTGCCCCCCACCCAGATTGATTCGTAGCAATCTCCCGTGGTTGGGCTCGACCACGATCAGATCGCCATGAAAGGCTTTCAGAATGTATGGCACTCCGTCCGGTTCGAAGTCAGCGACATCCGGATGCGCCACTGGATGCTCCTGGAAAAATCGGCTCAAGTTCGCAACCATTTCAAAGGTGTGGCGCTGTATGTTGATGCGAAGAACAGCATTGGGGAAATTCGGATTCCCGTGGCTGCACCCACCTCCAGCTGTAAGAGCGTAGAGCTGGCCGTCGACGAAAGCGATATCCGCGGCTCCATTCGTATCTCCCGTGGGCAAACTACTGACCGCCGAAGGAAGTCCGTCGACCACTGTCGTACGCTGCCCGTTCGACTCAATCCGCGAGATCCTTGCCGTCGGCCCCCCATGATACGGGCCGACTGGCGCCGGCACATTCTCACATCCTTGGGGCACCGCCTGCGTCCCGCCTAGCCCGGCTTCTGCGAAATAAAGCAAACCGTCTGGTCCGAAGGTCAGTCCACGCGGCCCCTCGAGTCCGGCGGCAACCACGGTGCCGCCGGGAGCAACCGGAGGGCCCTGGGCGAACACAAACGGAACGAATGTTAGGCAGCAAATTGCCAAGCACCAGGCCTTAATCCCTATCCTCACGCCACTGCTGTTACGTTTGAGATTCATTTCGTTCTCCTTTTGCAAATGTCGAAACCGTCCATGGGTTACGAAAGGGACGGCGCACGAACGGGCTCCTTTTAGGACGGCTGCGAAACGGAAGCAATGCACAGAGGGTCAATTCCTGCTCCACTTCCTCCTCATCGAACAACCAATACGAGGAAAAAGGGTTAGGTGATCTTATCGGTTAGGCCTTATGAGTTAGGTCTATCCGGAGGCGGCGGCGTTGTACACATGGTGGGTCCATTCGCGGCTACGTCCGCTCCGATGCTGAGTGCGTGCCTGGCTACCCAAACGAACTACATTGATATTACAGGTGAAATTGAAGTCTTCGAGGCGATGCGGTCGCGGAAAAAGGAGATCCGGCGGGCCGGAATTACTGCAGTACCGGGAGCTGGCTTTGATGTGGTTCCGACTGATTGCCTCGCGGGGTACGAGGCCAGCAAATTAGAGCGACCAGCTTCGCTGGTCATCGCGCTGCGCGGCCTAGAAAGCGCATCTCAAGGGACCTTGCGCACGGCTATTCGGCAAGTCTCGAGACCTGTATTGTGCAGAAGGGCTGGAGCAATCGTAGCACTCGACGACCGATCACCTCGCTGGATAGATTTGGGCTTCGGAGATGAACCATGTGTTCCTGTTTCATGGGGCGACGTTGCCACTGCATTTCATAGCACGGGCGTACGGAACATCACTGTCTATTTCCGCCGCACCAAGCTTTCCGTGCGGCGGACATTCTAGGGGAACTGTTTGGGCCACTGCTCCGAAGCCGGATGGGACAAAAAGGACTAGCGGCAATCGTCCGCCGTTTTCCAGAAGGACCCAACCAAGCCGAAAGAAGCGCCCACCGGTCCACGATTTGGGCGCAGGGGATTGGCTCTGCGGGAAAGACTTTCAAGGCAATTTTATCCACACCAGATCCCTATGAGTTCACGACGGGCAGCGTACTGGAGATTACCTCCAGAATCATTTCGCTGCAGGTTGCTCTGGGCCTAGTCACGCCGTTCCAGGCATTCGGTGCGGATTTTGTGCAGAGTCTACCGGGATGCTCTCGTGTGGACATTCCGCCTTCGGAAACTGACTCACTGGAGTGAACTCCTAGAGTGAGATGGTTTTATGATGCACACTTTGCGGGAAGGGAGCCGTAAAGTGGAACGAAAAAAAGGGCAACGGTACAGTAGTGAGTTTCGGCGGGAAGCCGTCGAGCGAATGAATGCGTGCGGCAACGTTGTTGAGCTCGCAAAAGAGCTCGCAGTATGCCGCAGGGTACTTTACAACTGGCGCGACCGAATGGACGAGAGAGACCCTCATCCTATACGGAACCGCGAACTGATCTTGCGCAAGCAGATCACCAAGCTCAAGCGACTGCTGGCAAATAAGACCCTGGAAGTGGATTTTTTCAAACGTGCCTTGCAAAGAGTAGGGGCTCGGCGTCGCCAGAGGCACACTCCTGGCGACAAGGCATCTACGACGAAATAAGAACAAGGATGCCATTGCAAGGCGATTTAGCTGTCGAGCGAATGTGCCAGTTGGCGCAGGTGGGCCGAGCTGGATTCTATCGGTACTTACAATGTGGATGGCAGGGCGAAGAGGAGGTAGCGGTACGATCGGCTGTTCAGAGTGTCGTCATTGGGCATCGATGGCGTTACGGTTACAGGCGAGTCACTGCAGAGTTACGGGCGCAGGGAATGATTGTCAATCACAAGCGGATAGCGCGAATCATGCGAGAAGACAATCTGCTGACGGTCCAACGGGACTGGTTGCGGCCTGCTGACCACTCTCTTCGTGCGGCACGCATTTATCTTAACCTGGCGAACAGAATGAGTGTGCTCGGACCGAATCAACTTTGGGTGGCCGACATAACCTATATCCGTCTCACTCGCGAGTTCGTCTATCTCGCGGTTGTCCTGGACGCCTTTTCTCGCAAGGTCATCGGCTGGGTGCTCGGCCGAAGCCTTAAAGCCCAGCTACCCGTTTGTGCTTTGGGACGGGCGATTGCTAATCGGAGGCCACCGCCAGGAGTCGTGCACCATTCAGATCAAGGCGTACAGTATGCGAGCCGCGAGTACCTGCAAAAGCTCAAGGAGCATGGGATGCTGCCAAGCATGAGCAGACCTTGCGAATAGATGGTTTCTGCCTTCTCAAAGCTCGTGATTCGTTTCGCCACGCGATGGCTATTTAAGAACGCCTCTGGATCGAATCCAGCCCTTCCATTTAATCGCTCAATCATAGTCAGCCTCCGAGCAAAGCAATCTCAAATGATGGATTAGGGCGATTGCCCTCTGGCGGAGAGTCAAGCGACGACGTCGCAGAGTCCCTTACCACCCATGGAGAATAGAGAGACTTACTTGTGGACGTAATACTGGAAATACCTGATTTCTGGAATTAAAAACGAGGACACAACCACGGCCCAATCTAACCTGCCCTGTCACGGCCAGGAGCCTCGACCTGATTTCGATGGGAATCTGAACCGAGCTCCTGATTAACCCTGCAGGCTGAATAGGTCAATGCAACATCATCTGATATAGACCTACTTTCCAAAGGTGGTGTTTATGACCCACGGGGAACGGGTGGGGTTTTCTGCGGTGCAGAGCGCCGAAGGGTGGTGCGTTTTGAAGGCGGGGCATCGGCCATATGGCAGATACCCCGCCCGGTACGCCAATCAGCGGTTGATCAAGGCTTCTGGGGTTGACTCGGATGCGGAGCCGGTTGCTGGCGCTGCTGCATTTGCTGTTGCTGCTGGGCGTGTTTTTGCACTAATTGTTGTGTCTGTAGCTGGTGGTGTTGCTCTACCTGCTGTTTTTTTGCCTCATTGGACTTTTGTTGTTCCAGCCGCTGGTGGTCCTGGTCCTGCTTTTGCTGGAGCTTCTGGCGTTCCTGGTCTTGCTTTGCTTGGAGCTTTTGCTGCTGTTGCTGGTATTTCTGGTCTTGTTTCACGTTGCCAGTGTTTGGAGCGGCAGGGCGCTCGACAGGCTGAAGGTCTCTCGGGTGGACAGCGGTTGTCGGACGAGCAGCGTTGTTCTCTGCACCGGAAGACGGATTATGAACAAAATTGTTCCCAGCACCCACGGGCGGGTTATGAACCGCGCCGGCTTCTCGTGCAGGTACAACGGCACGGTCGCTAAACTGTCCGGGTTTGGGAGTGGCAGCAATGGGCGGCTTGCCCTGGTTCGCGGAAGCCTGCAGCTGGGGGTTAGCGTGGGCAGCCTGCACATGTTGATTTTGTGCGGCTACGGGCGGGAGATGTCTTTGACGTGAGGCAGCTTCTTCTTGACCCGTGGGACGTTCGTTTATTCCACCGTCGCCCCCGTTGAAGCTGACGTGGTTAATAGTTCTGTTGACCACTGTTGTGTTGTAGACATTGTGAATCTCAGTGACATTCACGTTAGTCACCGCACGGTTGTAGAAAAAGTGTCCGTTGTCCCAACGTCCTCCTTCATACCCGTGACCAAAGTATCCGAATCCGTAGCTGATGCCGCCGTAGAATCCTACTTCCGGCCCCCAATAGCCCTCATGGAAGAAATATCGGTTTTCTTCAAATGCCCAATACCCTGGGGTCCAGAGAAAACCAACTTCCGGGGCCATTACCCAGGTGCCCGGCACCCAATAGTAATCGTCATCAGCATAAGCCCAGTAACCGGGGATCCAGATATAATCGTCCCCTGGGCATACCGGCTGCTCATACACGGGCAAGTCAGGAGGGGCGATCGTAATGGACACTCCGACGCCGATTTGCGCGAATGATGCCGCCGAGATGGCCAGTACTCCCAGCGTGAGCAACAGCGAACGAATGGAAAAAATAATACGCATTGTACTTCCTTCTGCCCGGTCATCCTTCGCTTACCCGATCTTTCTTTGCCGCTGCGGGCTGCGAGGATTGAAAGGCGCGATTTTCGGACGAAGCTTGCTTAACGTCCTTCGGTACCGGTTGGCATCGTATTGCCCCGTTAAAGGCCTGGCCATCGGGTTATGGATGTAGGCGCCAATAGGGAATCCCCTATGAGACGGTGGCTTCAACAATGGCGCCAAGAACTTGGGCTCCAACCGCATTGAAAATGCGGCGGGCAGTTCATAAGGGATTTCTCGGACGAGGTTTCCTGCTGCTGTTGCGCTTGCTCAGGGCATTTGTGCCAACATGAGCGATCACAGTGGAGATCGGTCAACGCATAAGAGCGTGCGAAGGACAGGTACTGTGGAACGCCTATTCAGAGCTCAATCATAGGCGAGGGCTAAACTTTCCTGCAGTTCCAGGACTCCAAGGATTGTGAAGGCTTTATGAATGCGCCTGCTAGACAGGCCTGCGGCCTTGAATGACACGGATCAGAACGACGACGAGGGCCACAACGAGCAGGACGTGAATGAATCCTCCCAATGTGTAAGAAGTGACGAGTCCCAGGAGCCAGAGAACCAATAGGATGACCACTAGCGTCCAAAGTAAGTCCATATTCTCCTCCTCAGTTCGATCCTTTTTGACCACGCTCTGATGATGGCGGACCGAGCCCGAAATCAATAAAGATGGGCAGAGGTTACTTGGAAAGGGACCATCGGACCATCAGGTGATTGGTGTAGAGTTCGGGACAATTTGATGTAGCGATTCAGATTTGACTTGAGGACTTACTGCTAGCTTTAGGGATGCATGGCGCCGCCTCTTGATTTACTGAGGATCCATATCCTTGGAAAGGGCCATCCAGACAAGAGGGCTGCGATGCAAATCATTGTGACGCGCCAGCGATTGTTGAATCGCACGATAGTTCCAATCGCCAGGGATATTTCAAATGAGAAAGGGAGAGTTTCTTCGCGAGGGGGGAGCCGGGCGACATTCGCAGCACACCAGGCCCCTTCGCCTCGCGATTCTGATTTGTGTTACTGCTGACAACTCTCAAATCAGCGCTGTCCAGCACCACGCTTCTTGTCGTTGGAGGTCGAGTGATCACTCTCTCCCTGATTTCCTTGCCGAGTTTCCCGTGTTGAGTCTTCGCTACGGAAAGCCCGTGCGAATTCATCCACTTGTTTCTCTGCTTCCTGCCTTACGATTCCGTAGCGTTCCTGGATCTTTCCGATCAGCTGATCTCGCCGTCCGCGGACCACTTCGAGATCATCGTCTGTCAGCTTTCCCCACTTTTCCTTTACTTTGCCCGAATACTGCTTCCATTTTCCTTCCAACTGATCCCAGTTCATCGGATCCTCCTAGATATTTGGTTTCCTTTTGACGCGTTGCGGTTCGAGCACGTGCCCGCTGGGAGGAACGTCGAATGCCGCAGGACAAGGGAACCATACGCGCATAAGCCCGCATATAGAGAGAAACCCTGAGAGACACCCGGAGAGAAACGTATACGCGTGGACTCCATGATCGCTACAGTTTTCCCCCGAAGCTCATAAGGTCTCCACTGTATGGAGGTTGCTTCGCCGTTACCTTACAACGGGACTGAATCGTGGCTGGTCTAGAAAACGGCGCCGCGGAAATAGGCACGATTCTGGGCCCTGGAAAAGTTGTATTGGAAACATAAGGAGGTTGTGATGTTACGTTGGGCATTGGGATTCTTTATCGTGGCGCTTTTGGCGGCACTGCTCGGCTTCTCAGGAATTGCAGTGGCCGCTGCAGGCATCGCAAAGATTATCTTCTTTATCTTCCCGGTTCTTTTTCTAGTGTCGCTGGTGAGCCATCGCTTGCGCCGAACCTGAGACGCCTGCATGCAGCCCTCTCAATTCAATCGGTTACAAGCGGTTGAACTGCGTTTTTGGACTCGGAACTCTGGAGGCACTATGAGCGGAAGAACAATCCTGGGAATAACACTGGTCGTCCTCGGCCTGTTTGCGTTGGCATATCAGGGGTTGACCTACACAACAAAAAAGAAAGTCGTAGACATCGGTCCAATCCAAGCGACGAAGGAAGAGCATCACACCATTTCTCTTCCTCCGATTCTTGGGGCATTGGCGCTGGTTGGCGGGATCGTTGTTGTCATCTCCGACCGGCGCGGGAACTAGGGTCCGGTTGTACAAAACTTCAAAAGAAATGATGGAGGATATTTTATGAATCGTTTGGCGATTATTTTTGCTGGCGTGCTCATGCTGGCGCCCATGTCATTCGGACGGCCGACGGACGAAAACGCAAAAGATGAAAACAATCGATTGCAGAACGCCGGCACGGTCATCCAAGAGATTTTGGACATCCCGGACGACATTCCTCAAGATCTGCTCGACAAGGCTCGGTGCGTGATTGTCATGCCGTCCGTGCTAAAGGCCGCTTTCGTAGTTGGAGGAAGTTACGGACGCGGAACCATGGTTTGCCGGACAGGCAAGGATTTTTCCGGTCCTTGGGGAGCACCTGCGATGTATGCCCTCGAAGGCGGCAGTGTGGGGCTCCAGATTGGCGGAGAAGCCACGGACCTGGTGATCCTGGTGATGAACGACCGCGGCGCGAGCAGCCTGCTGCATACCAAGGTCAAGCTAGGCGCGGATGCGTCCATAGCGGCTGGACCGAAGGGGCGGACTGCGGCGGCGGATACAGACGCGTATCTGCGTGCCGAAATGCTTAGCTATTCACGAGCGCGCGGCGTTTTCGCCGGCATCTCGCTGGAAGGCACCACACTGCGGCCAGACGAAGACGCGAATCACCGCCTGTATGGCAAAGACGCCTCAGCGGCCACTATCATCTCGGAGCCAAAGATTGACGCTCCGCCTTCGGGAAAGATGCTTGTTGGCCGTTTGCAAAAAGCATCTCCTCAGTTGAAGCCGTAATACAGGCAATTTGCCAGGACAGGGCGAGGCGGACATTACCTCGCCCTATTTTTGTGCGCATGACTCACTGACGACCGCAGGCAGACAGGGACACTCGACCGCGCCTTGAAGCATTCTTCAAGCAAAAACGATGAGCGGCGGCGCTGAGAAGGCCCAGCGGCCAAGGGTAACTTCCAAACCGGTCAAACTGCAAAGGCCCGTCCAGGGTTACCGTGTGCAGTCACTCCCAAGAGGGACATGGCCGCAGGCGATCTTGCTAATCAGGAAACAACCGTAGTCATCTGCATCCGGCTTTTCCATCCGCAAAACACTGTAGAGATTAGGAGACGGTAGAAAAAACAGTCGCTTACTGTGCCGGTCTTCGTCTCACATATTTCAGCGACGATCAATCAACTGTAGCTACGAAGTCCACGCGTAGCATCGCCTTATTGGCGGCCGTCACCTGAACGGGCTTTGGTTGGACAATTGGGGTGCCGCCGAGATGATCCACTTGTTTAGCAATTGTCAATGCATGCTGAAGTTCCTGCGCGGCGAGCTTCTCGAGCTCCTGGGCTATATTCATGTATTCCGCGCCCTTAAGTACTTGCGAGTACACCACGGAAGCGATGACGGCTTGATATTCGCGAGCCAGATCCTCGTTCAGGCTTTGGATGAGGGCGTCGCGTGTACTCGGTACTGTTTTCTTCGCATTTTGTACCACTGAAATCCTCCTCAATCTAGAGGAGAGGATGAATGATGCAGAGTTCTAGTGATATCGGGTGTTTACTGTAGAGGCATAAGCCATCTGAGT
>JGI12635J15846_10002294_pt1 | contig 16728 bp, 15 predicted proteins | sample BlaSpr_A8_OM2_M2_FD_15846 | JGI IMG/M metagenome (IMG submission 15846) | reverse complement strand
TAGAGTCACCCTTTACCTCAAGACTGAGCCCGCTTTGTTCGACAACTTCATCGTGGAACTTGGCCGACTCCGGGACGGGGAGACCGACGAAGCATCGCTGAGCGGCAGATTCAGCTGACCAGACTGCTTTGGTTGTTCAAGGAGCCTGATAGCAGGCACTATTCAGACATCGGGGTGAGCGCTAAACCGGACACTAGGCTTAAGGCAGTGGCCTGCACCCCGAAAAATCCGCCGAAATGAGGTAGAGTCCGTCGCCTGAAAAGGAGAGGGACGATGAAAGGAAGCCGCTTCACGGAGGAGCAGATCATCGGGTTGTTGCGGGAGCAGGAGGCTGGAGCCCGGACCGAAGAGGTGTGCCGGCGGCACGGGATCTCGAGCGCGACCTTTTACAAGTGGAAGTCGAAGTACGGGGGGCTTGAGGTCTCGGACGCCAGGCGGCTGAAGGCGCTGGAGGATGAGAACCGGCGCCTGAAGCGACTGTTGGCCGATTCGCTGTTAGACAACGCGGCGCTCAAGGACCTACTCGGAAAAAACGTCTGAAGCCTGCGGCGCGGCGAGAAGCAGTAATGAAGGTGATGGAGCGTCACGGGCTGAGTCAGCGGCACGCGTGCGAGCTGGTGGGGTTGGATCGTTCGACTTTCCGCTACCGGTGCAAACGACCAGACGACTCGACATTGAGGCAACGACTGCGGGAGCTGGCCGCAGAGCGACGGCGCTTCGGGTATCGGCGCTTAGGCTGGATGCTGGCGCGCGAAGGTCACGCGCTGAACCACAAGAAGCTCTATCGATTGTACAAGGAGGAGCGGCTCATGGTGCGCCGGCGTCGAGGGCGAAAGCGGGCACTAGGGACCCGCGCGCCGATGACGCTGCCGATCAGAATCAACCAGCGCTGGTCGCTCGACTTCGTCTCGGACACGCTGAGCGACGGCCGGCGCTTCCGCATCCTGTGCATCGTCGACGACTTCAGTCGCGAATGTCTGGCGACGGTGGTCGATACCTCACTAGGCGGGGTACGCGTGGTGCGTGAACTGGAGCGGCTCACGATCGAACGAGCGCTACCGGAGACGGTGGTTAGCGATAATGGGACGGAACTCACCAGTGGTGCGGTGCTGCGCTGGGCAACCAGAAGGATCGCGTGGCACTACATCGAGCCGGGCAAGCCGGTGCAGAACGCCTTCATCGAATCATTCAACAGCAAGTTGCGCGACGAGTGCCTTAACGAGTACGTGTTCAGCAGCTTGGGAGAAGCGCGCGCGATCATCGAGGCGTGGCGGCACGACTACAACCATCTGCGCCCGCACTCGAGTCTCGGCTACCTGGCGCCGGAGGAGTTCGCAGCAAGGAATCAAGGGAGCTCGGACGTCGCGCGCACCGCTTGGCCAGCAGAGCTGGCCGGCGCAGTGCACGGCGCGCCGACCTCGGATCCTAAACCAGACAGTTTTTCAGCCGCCCTCAGAGAGTGAAGGGCGGCCGGAAAAACTGGGATGAAGATGAAACCAAAACCACACGCCCCAGGAGGGGCGAAATAACCGGCGGACTCTACTTATAACTGGCGGGAAATTGGGGTGCAGGCCACAGGCAGTCGCTACAACGTGTTGGAGGAAAACGGTTTGGGACAGGCTCAGGAAAGTTACATTTTGTCGATCCGAAGACCGCTCGAAGTAGGCGAAACTTGCGCATGCCAGGTGCCATTGTTCGAGCCCTCCGCGCACATCGTGTTCGACAACTGGAGGAACGGCTCGTCGCCGGGTCCGGTTGGATGGAGAACGGGCTGGTGTTTCCCTCCAGGAGAGGCACTCCGCTGGAGCCACGGTCGGCGGTGTTGGACTTCAAGAATGTACTCGTCACAGCGAAGCTGCCCTCGACTATTCGGTTTCATGACTTGAGGCATTCAGCGGCTTCGCTGCTGCTCGCTCAGGGCATTCAGCTTCGTGCGATCATGGAGCCTCTAGGCCACAGCACGATAGCCCTCACGGCGAATACATACAGCCACGTGATGCCCTCGATGATGCAGGAGATGGCCGACAAAATGGACGCTATTCTCGAGGGTGACAGCGGAGTGAATTTGCGCCCATTCGCCTGATGCTAACCCGGTTCGCGGCTCGAGAAGGTTGGCCCTGGTGGCTGTCAACGCTGGCTGTCAACAGCTGAAATAGTTCCTAGTTCGACGCGCGAAACTCGAGAAAACTCAGTGTTTTCGCGTTGGTGCCGAGAGCGGGACTTGAACCCGCACGTGGTTGCCCACGGAGGATTTTGAGTCCTCTGCGTCTGCCATTCCGCCACCTCGGCACTCGAAGAAGCCTGCAGACTCAGCCGGGCCATCTTAGCAAAGGTAGCGCGCGCGGCAATGGTCGCCAATCGGACCGTGTAACGCTTTCGCGACGACGCGCGAGCTGGCGGACTGAGTAGCTAATCGACGGCGACCGTCACAGTACTGAGGTAGCTGGAAGTTAGTATAGGACTGAATAGTAAGTGCGATTCTCACTTATATTTCGCGATTGTTTGCTTAGTATAATGTGACGAGCCCACTATGTATTCATGGCAGCAGTTGCAGTACCTGTTCACGCGCAGATCCCGGTTCCGCAATCGCGTGTAACAATCGCCGGTCTGAGACACGCCTTTGGCGATTGTGTCCTCGCAGCATCTTTCTTACTCGCAACGCTACCGGCTGGGCGAGAACTCAGCTTTAGCCTGGCAGGAGCCGCAAACATCGTCTGGCTGGCCGGCGCTGCGGTCATGGCGGTCATGTCATTCGCGCGATTCGCTCCGCGCAGCGTGACGGTGAATCTGAGGACGATAGCCGCATCCGGCGGCATGCTGATCCTCCCGTGCCTCATGCGTCCGATCGCAACGGCCGCCGGCCCGCGCGCGACGGCTGGACTCATCTTCGAGTTGTCTGGGGTGGTGCTGACCCAGGTCGCGCGGGTCTACATGGGGCGCAGCTTCGGCATTTTACCGGCGAATCGCGGCATCGTGTCGAAGGGACCGTTTCGATGGGTTCGGCATCCGATATATTTCGGATGGCTGATACTTTCGATTGGTTACGCGATGTCATTTGCGAGCGAACGCAACGTCGTTCTGATCGCGATGACGCTTCCCTTTATGGTCTGGCGAATCGATCAGGAAGAAACACTATTGAGTGAGGATCCCGAGTACCGCAACTACATGGATCGAGTCCGGTACCGTTTGTGGCCGGGCATTGCTTAAGGATCCTGCTCCTTACTGCGATCGTTGCCGCGCGTCCCCATCAGATAGATTCCGCCAGCCAGCGGAGTCGAAAGAAGCATCGCGAACGCGAGGCCGCCGATCACGGCGATCGCCAACGGCTGCTGCACCTTGGCGCCCGCGCCGTAACCGAGCGCGAGCGGGAGCAGGCCCGCNGCGGTGGCGAGCGTGGTCATCATNATCGGGCGCANCCTGACCGTCGCNGCGTCGAATANCGCCGCNCGCGGTTGNNTGCCGGCGCCGACTTCACGCTCGGCNTGATCGAGCAGCAGGATGCCGTTNTTGGCGGTAATTCCCGCGACCATGATGATTCCCATGAANGATGAAATGTTGAGCGTCATACCGGTCACGTNGAGCGCGATGAAACTGCCGGCGAGGCACGAGATCGCGGCGACCAGGCATGCGGCCGCGGGCGCCAGCCGCGCGAACTCCCAGACCAGGATTAGGAACATCATGAACGTTCCCGCCATTAGCACCAGCGCGAGCTCGCGGAACGCCTGTTGCTGCTGCGCGTACAGTCCGCCGTATTCGAGCGACACCCCGGCCGGCAGCGGCATCCGCGCAAGGGTTCGCTTGACCTCGTTTACTCCGGTGCCGAGATCAAGACCCTCGAGCCGCGCGGTGACGTGCACGACGGGACGCTGGCGTTCGCGATCGATTTCGTTGGTCGCGCCGAGAAAGTTGATCTTCGTGACCGACGCGAGCGGAACCCGCGCACCAGTGCTCGACTTCAGAATCACCTCCGACAGAGTTCCGAGGTCTTCGTGAAACGCGTCGGGATAGCGCACACGCACGCCGACCAGCCGATCGCCCGACAGCACATTGGTGGCGACGGTCCCTTGAATCACGGAATCGAGCGCGGCGCGAATGTCATCGGCGCTCAGTCCGTAGTGCGCCGCCGAAGTGTTGTCCACGATCACCGCCTGCTCCGGGATGCTCTCGACAATTCCGTCGAAGACGTCCACCACCCCGCGGATCGAGCGCATCCGCTGTGCCACTTGCCGCGCGGTTGCCTCAATTGTTTTCTGATCAGGGCCGAAGACCTTGACCTCGATTGGCTCCGGCACGCCCGAGAGGTCGCCGATCAAATCCTGCAACACTTGCGAGAACTCGACCTCCACTCCCGGGACCGTGTTCAGGATCCGATCGCGGATGGAGTCGATAACCATATCGATGTCGCGCTTTCGATCCGGTTTCAGCCTTACGGACATATCGCCGCGGTTCGATTCGGTCAGAAAAAATCCAAGCTGGGTGCCGGTGCGGCGGCTGAAGGCGGCGACCTCGGGCGTGGTCTTTAGAATCGACTGGATCGAATCAAGCAGCGCGGTCGTGTCGGCCATCGTGCTCTGCGGCGGCGTGATGTAGTCGAGCACGAACGCGCCTTCGTCGAGCGGCGGCAGGTAGTCGGTGCCGATATTGTTGTAGACGAGGTAGGCGACGAGCATCGAGGCGAACGCGATCGGAATTGCCAGCGCGGGAACCTTGATGATGGGCCGGAGCGCCGTCAGAAACACTGTCTGAACGCCGCGATAGATCCTTCCCGCTTCGCGCGCGCGTCCGCGAAACCGCGCCATCGCCAGTTCCATCGCAGGCGTGAAGTAGAGCGCGAGGATCAGCGAAATCGCGAGTCCCCCTCCGAGCGTGGCGGCCAGCGAGCGGAAGAAAACCCCGGTCACGCCTGAGGTGAAAACCAGCGGCCCGAATACGACGATTACGGTCATGGTCGAGGCGATAAGCGGGCGCTGGAGACTCTTGAGCGCTTCGGCCACGGCGTCGGCGGGTGACCGTCCGGCCGCGAGTTCGCGATGAATCGCTTCGATCATCACGATTGCGTCGTCGATGAAAAGTCCGATGCCCGCCGCCAGCCCGCCCAGCGTCATCATGTTGAACGTCAGCCCCACCGCCTTCATCACGACGAACGTGATCGCGACGGTGCACGGCACGACGATGGCCGCGATCAGTGCGCTCAGCGGGCTCATCGTGAAGGCCAGCACCACCAGCACCGCNAGCGCGAGGCCGAGCGCGATCGCGTCGCGCACGCTGTTGAGCGATTCGGTTACCAGGGCGGACTGATCGTACGAAACTGAAAACTGAACGTCGGGGTAGCGCTGGCGAAATTCCGCGAGGATCTGCCGCGCCTCAGCCGCGACCTGCTCCGTACTGCCGCTTGGCCGGCGCGAAATTCCCACCAGCACCGCCGCGCCATTCTCCGACGCGGCGCGGATGTAGTCTTCCTGGATTCCAAGCTCGACCGAACCGACGTCGCTGACGCGAATCGGTTGGCCGCCGGCGGCGGTGATTGGCACCGCGGCAATCTGGTCGGCTTGATGCAAATCGGTCGTCACCACCGTCAACAGCAACCGATGCGATTCGTTCATCCGGCCGGCCGACGCAATCACGTTGTTCTTCGCCAGCCCCGAGACGACGTCGGCAGGCGACAGGTCATGCTGCAGCATCTGGGCCGGATCGAGCCGCACGACAAACTCGCGATACTTGCCGCCGATCACGCCGACGCGGTAAGTCCCGTCGATTCGATGGAGGCTCGGAACCAGATCGTAGTTCACGATATCGGTCAGCTCCGGCAGGCTGCGAACCTTCGAGCTCAGGCTCAAATCGACGATCGGAAAAGTGCCGGTGGTCAGCAGCAACGCGTCGACGGAGGTATCGTTCGGCAACTGCGCGCGCGCATGCGCGACCGCCGCGTTCAGCATCTGGAAGCTGACCTGCGGATCGGAGTCTTCGCCGAAGGTGACGTCTATCTCGGAGCTGCCGCGGGTGGTCGTCGAGCGCACGAGCGTCACACCGGGCACGCTGTAAACGCTTTCCTCCAGCGGCCGGGTTACCGACGCGAGCATTTGATCCGCCGGTAGATCGCCGCTGTCAGCGATAATCGTCGCACGGCGAAACGTCATCTCCGGGAACACCGCGCTCGGAATTGTTCGCGCCAGGATGACGCCGAGCACGCTCGCCGCCAGCACCGACAGCACCGCCAGGGTCGAGCTGCCGCGGGTCATTGATTTCCCTGCGCGACGCGAACGCCAAGGCCGTCGGAGAGCGCATAGCCGCCGGAGGTCACGACAAGGTCGCCGGCCTTGATGCCCTCGGTTACCTGGACTCGATCGCGATCGCGCAGTCCGACTTTGATGTCCGTGCGATGCGCGCGCGCGTCGGCGCCGACGACAAACACGTGGTACCGATCCACGCCCTGATCCTGAAACAGCGCGGCGGCCGGAACGACGATCGCGTCGGGCACATTCGTGGTGACGATGCGCACCTCGACCGGCGCGCCCGCTTCCGCGATACGCTCGGGCCCGGTGAAATCCGTTCGTACCGACGAAGTCTCACTGGCCGCGTCGAAATTCGGCAACAGCGCTGCGACGCGCGCGGGAAACTCGACGCCGGGGCGAAATGGCGTCGTCACCGTCGCCGCCATCCCGGGTCTCACCATCGAGAGCTCGCCCAACGGCATCGCCGTATCGACGTAAAGGCTTTTCGGATCGATCAGATCGACCAGCGTGTCGAGGTCGGCTACCATCTGGCCGTTGGTGACGGGCGGTTGCGAGACGATCCCGGACTCCGGCGCGATCACCGGTATTCCCGAGCTATGATTTTGCCGTACGACCGATGCGCTCAGCGCCGCGGCGTCCTGCGGATCGATCTTGCGCGCGACTTCGAGCCCGGCTTCCGCCGCTTCGATTTCGCGATTGACGACGTGCGCGACGACCTGGCCCTTGCGCACCGAATCGCCGCTCTGGAGTTTTATTCCCGTCACTCGCCCGGCAGTCGGCGCACGTACGATCACGTGATGCGTCGCGACCGTCTTTCCGAGCAGCCGCAACTCGCTCGTCATCGGATGAACTTCGGCCGTGGCCGCGCTCACCAGCAGGATCGGATTGGCCGGCGCCGAATCCTCGTCGTCGCGGTGCTTCCCGCCGCCGCATCCCGCGAGCAGCACGGTCGCAAGGGCCGCTGCGAAAATCGCAACGACCCGACAATTCGAGCCCGCGCGCTTCATTACTGGATACGGCCGAAGAGCAAATTGGCCTCCGCCACTGCTTCGCGCGCGTTGAATTCCTGGTCGTGCCGCTGGAGGCGCAGTTGCTCGGCCTGCTGATAACTGTCCAGCACCTCGAGCATCGTCGCCGAGCCGCCGCCCAGGAACCGCGTCCAGGTCAGCGCGAAGTTGTCGTCGGCGGTCGGCTGCGCACGCGTCAAGATGTCGAGCTGCCGATTCGCATCATCGTAGCGAAGCGACGCGTCCGCGACTCGCCGTTTGAGAATGTACTCGACCTCACGCGCCTGCGCTGTCGCCGAATGCGCCTTGGCCTTCGCCTGATCGATGTGCGAGGAAATCAGGCCGCCGTCGAACACCGGCAGCGACACGACGCCGTCGTACGAGCCGCCAAAATTGTGCGCGATGGTCTCCGGCGGATCGACCCCGACAAATCCGGTGGTGAACGCGACCTGGAACGTCGGCAGCCGCTCGGCCTTTGCCGCCTCGATTTGCGAGTCAGCCGAGGCAATCGCGCGCTGCGCCGCCTGCATCACCGGGCTCAGCGCGAGATCGCCCGACGGCTTTGGCGGAACTCCGCTCAGGCTCGCGACGTCGAGGTCGGGCTGATTGGGCTCGCCAATCAAGCTGCCGAGCGTCGCCGACGCGCGCTCGCTGTTGCTGCGCGCCGCGTCGAGCGCGAGCTCAGTGCTGTCGTGCGCCGTGCGGAATTTCAGCACGTCATTGGTGATTGCGTGTCCACTTTTTTCCAGTTGCTCAATCGTCGTCACATAGCGCGTCAAGCGATCTAGGCTCGCCTGCAGATCGCGCTGCTCTCCGCGCGCGCGCAGCAAATCGAAATAGGCAATCGATGTATCGAAAACGATTTGCGCGCGTGCCGCCGCCACTCCCAGCCGCGACGCTTCGTTCACGTACTCCGCGGCGCGCAGCCGCGCCTGCCGCCGTCCCCAATCCCACGCCGTGTAGTCGAGCGTCAGCATCGCGGCCGAAAGTCCGCGGTTGGTAACGACCTCGTTGTAGCCCGGCGCCTGGTAGTACTCGGCGCCCGCGCCGACGGTTGGAAACAGCGGGGCGCGCTGCTCGTGCATTTGCGCGACGCTCATATCGCTCGCCGCCGCGGCGACGTCCACCGACGGCGCCAGGTGCAGCGCGCGATCGATCGCGTCGGACAGAGTAATGGTCGCGGCGGATGCCACCAGCGTCCAGCTCAGGATCGCGGTAACAAGCACGGCCGCAGATAGGCGACGGCGAGTCGGCTCCATGCCCGGCAGAGTAACAGCGGTCTGCCAATGGGCCAAATTAATGGAAGTTAAGGTGATTTGTGGGCGCGCGCGGTTATCGCAGCGGCACCGTCGCTCGATGCGGGTCCTCTTTGTGGAGCGCCAGCGTGACGACGAACGCGGTTCCGCCGGACGGCAGATTCGCGGCCGCGATCTCGCCGCCATGCGCCCGTGCAATCTCGCGGCATAGGCTCAAGCCTAGCCCGCTGCCCTCGCCGGGCGATCCTGCACCACGATAAAATCGATCGAAAATATGCGGCAGCTCCGCCGGATGGATTCCTTCGCCGGTGTCGGCGACGCGGAGTATCGCGCGGTTCGCGTCACTCTTCAGCGCAACGTCGATCGAGCCACCTGCCGGCGTGAACTTGAGCGCGTTGTCGAGCAGATTTACGATCAAGCGGCGCAGATGCCCCTCGTTGCCGTTGACGAAAACGTCCTCGGGCGCGTCGACCGAAAGCTTCAGCTCGCGCGCCTGCGCCAGCGGTCCGACGGTCGCCGCGATCTCGCTCAGCAGCGCGCGCAGGTTCAGCCGATGCCGATCGACCATCACCTCGCCATTGAGCCGCGAGAGCATCAGCAGTTCGTCGGCAATCCGGCACAGCGACAGCGCCTCGCGATGCGCCGCGCCAAGGGCCGCGCGATTTTCCGCGGGCGTGCGCTCGCGCGCCAGTGCTACTTCCAGCCCCGTACGCAGCACCGACAGGGGCGTCCGCAGTTCATGCGCGGCGTCCGAGGCGAACCTGCGCTCGGTCGCCGACGCGCGCTCCAGCCGCTCGAGCAGCGAGTTGATTTCCGCCGCCAGCCGCGCGAGTTCATCGGCCACCGCCGGCACTGGCAGCCGCGAGCTCAGATTCGTCGGGCCAATCGCGTCGAGCTCCGCCGTCACCGATTCAATCGGGCGCAGCGCTCGGCCCGCCAGCAAGTATCCGCCGCCGACGCAAAGCAGCAGCACGATCGGCACCATCAGCAGCAGCAGGTTGCGCAGGTTGTCGACCGATTCCTGCACCAGCGCCACCTGCACCCCGCTTTGCAGGTACGCGATCTCGCCGTTGTACATCATTGGGACGACCGCGAACCTGAAGTCGTAGCTGCTGACAATCGCCGGATGGGTCGGGAGCGACGGATCGAACGGCGGCGGGATCGTGTGGACGTCGCCGAGGTTTCCGAACTCGCCGTGCGCGGTGATGATTCGTACGTGCCGGCCGGGTCCGATATCGGTCTCGAGGCTCAGCCGCTGCANGATTCCAAGGGCGCTCGACGAGCCGTTGTGCTCGATTTGGTCGGCCACGCTCTCGGTNTCTTCCAGCAGCGCCGCATCCAGCGCGCTCCATTGCTGGCGCGCAAAAAGTTTGACNGCGGTGATCGCCGCGACCAGCAGGATCGCCGCCAGCACCGCGGCCCAGTAAATGGTCAGCCTGAGTCTGATCGTCATTGCGAGCGGGCGCGCAGCGCGTGCGGCCTCATTCCGCGCGCATCGTGTAGCCGACTCCGCGCACGGTGACTATCAGCGAACGATCGGCGCGCGGATCGATCTTCTGCCGCAGCCGATTGACGAAAACTTCGATCAGGTTGGTCAGCGAGCTGTAATTCGAATCCCAGACCGTCTCCGCGATCATGTCGCGCGTCACCACCTGCCCGGCGTTGCGCATCAGCAGTTCGAGCAGCATCTTTTCCTTCGGCGACAGGTTCAGGTTGTGCTCGCCGATTTTCGCGCGCCGCTTGACGGTGTCGAATTCCAGGTCGCCGACTTTGAGGATGGTCGACGCTGGCGCCCGCGGACGCCTCGCCAGCGCCTTGATTCTCGCCACCAGCTCGGCAAACGCGAACGGCTTGGTTAGGTAGTCGTCGCCGCCGGTGTCGAGTCCGGCCACACGTTCCTCGAGCGCACCGCGAGCCGTCAGGATCAGCACCGGCGTGAGATTGCCCGCCGCGCGCATCTCGCGCAGCAGCTCGAGCCCGCCTTTTCCCGGCAAGCCAACGTCGAGCACGATCAGGTCGAGCGCGCCGCGCGCGATAATCGGCTCGGCGGCCTCGGCACTCCCGGCGATTTCGACCGCAAAGTCTTCTTCGACCAGCCCCTGCTTGATCGCGTTGGCCAGCCGGGCCTCATCTTCAATGACAAGAATCCGCAGCGCGTTCATACCCCCGATGCTGGCACGCCGCCGCACGCAAAAAAAGCACGCCCACTCCGTCAGATCGCCAGCGATAGGACTCCGGCTGCTACCAGGGCGCCGGCCCAGATTGTGTCGAGGTTGATCCAGGCGCTGCGCAGGATCGCCAGGCCGATCCATTCATAGACCAGCATCGCGATTGTGCCTGTCACCGCGATCATTGCGCCCGTATGTAACAGCACCACCGCTATCGCCTGCGCGATCGTAGTTGTTCCGCAAAATGCGGCCATCTGATGCGCGTGCGCGGCGCTCGGCGTCGTCCCGATCAATATTGGGAACAGCATGAGGCCCGCGCCATGCGCCGACGCCATCAGGAACGACCACAGCGCCAGCTCCGCCGCATTCACCCGCATCGCAACCCAGCGCGGGTGCGCCCGCGGCCAGGCAAATCGAAACAGCCCGAACAGAATCAGCGCCGCCGCGCCGATCGGACGAAGCAGATCGATCGCGAAGAACAGGCGCAGCCCGCCGATGATCGCAACGACCGCCGCGATCGACAAGAGATGTCCGAGCGCAATCGGGCCGAGCGCCCATATCACTTTCGAGCGCCGACGCTCCTGCAAGCCGAGCGCCACCGCGAACAGCCATCCCATCGATGGGTCGATTCCGTGATACGCGCCGAGCGCGGCGACCGCTATCCACGGCCACGCGGAGGTCACGGATAGCAGAACGAATCGGACGACGAGTCGCCGCCCTCGAGGCGAATCTGGTGCGGTCGTTCGCCGTCGAAGGTCGTGAAGAAATCCGGATCGACAGTCATGCCGCCCGCCGGCGCGCAATCGATCTTCGCGACCCAGCCGCGCACGCCCTCGGGATAAAATTGCGCATCCCACGCGCCGTACAGCGAGTTCGACATGTAGATACGCCGTCCGTCGCGGCTGAGCTCGATCATCTGCGACCCGCCGTTGAGCGGTCCGCTCTTCGGATGCTTCGCGTGCGACACGATTCCGCCGAGCCGCACGCTGCCCGTCTCCTTCGGCTTGAACGGATCGCTCACGTCGTATTGCTTCAGGTCGCCTGTGCCGAAACACGCGACGTACAAAAATTTGTCGTCGAGGCTCAGGTTGATGTCGGTAATCAGCGGCGGCACCGCCTTGAACGGTTTGAGCGCCGGCGGCAGCAGGCTCTCGTCCGCGGGCTCGGCCGGAATTTCGATCACCTTGCGAACTTTCCAGTCGCCGGCGTCGCGATGCCACAGCCAGATAGACGCCGACAAGTCCTTGGTCGAGATCACCACGCCGACAAATCCGAAAGTCTTGGTCGGGTCGTGCGACGGGCGCAGCTCCAGCACCAGTTGATGCTCCGCGCCGAGGTCAAGTGCTTTCAAATGCCGCCGGTTGCGCAAGTTCCAGATATGAATCGCATGACCGTACTGGTTGCCGAGCAGCAATTCGGGCACGACGCCGTTCTCGATCATGTTGGGCGTGCCCCATTCGCTTGTCACCGCCACGTCCCAGCCGAGATGCCACCAGAAATCGTAGGCGAACCGCTGCGGCCCGCGATCGACCTCCCATCGCCCGAGCACATCGAAGCTTTCGTGATCGAGCAGGAAGATTCCGCCCGGCCCGTCGCCCTTTGGATCGCCGAGCGCGCTGACGTAAATCGCGTCGGGCCCGCAATGCACCGTATGCGGCCGGCTGTATCCGGCGCGCGACGCAATCTCCTCGGCCTCGATCGTCTTCACCAGCTTCGGATTCCGCGGGTCAGGCTTGGTGTCGAAAATATATATTCGCGACGATCGCAGGCCCGGGACCAGCAGATAGCGCCGCTCTATATGAGGATGAGGCGCGTATGGACACAGCGCCGCACTGCACGCGTTCCAGCCAAAATGATGCAGTTCGTCGCCTGCGTTCGGCACTCCAGCGCGGCCGACAACTTGCGAGTAGGTTTCCGATTTCGGATCGAGGTCTAGCACGCAAAGCGCGTCATGCTTTCCGTTGCTCGGCGTGGGATTGAACGTGACGACGTAGCCGAGCTGCTCACGCGGCGCTTGCATCGCCATCCGCGCCGACGGGTAGAAGGTTTGATCGGGTTTCCACAGCGCCATGATTTCCCACCTCCTTCTGCAAGAGGATACGACCGTATCCAACCGGCCGAATATCAGGCAAGCCCCCCGCAGGGCCTGCGACGCTTTTACTTTTATCCCCCTTCCCACTATGGGAAAGGGGGTAGGGGTTAGGTCGCAATCAATCTCGAAGCTCTCCTTCAGGACACAACGCGATGGAAGAAAAAACTGTTCTCTACGAAAAGCACGACCGTATCGCCAAGGTCATCCTCAATCGGCCGCGCTACAAGAACGCGCAATCGCGGCGCCTGCTCGAGGAGATGGACGCCGCCTTTGCCGAGGCCAACGCCGACGATGACGTCCGCGTGATCATCCTGTCGGGCGCCGGCGACAATTTCTGCTCCGGTCACGACCTCGGCACGCCCGAGGAAAAAGAGGACCAGCAGCGCCGCCCGTTCCCGAAGGGCGTGCGCGGCGAGTACGCGCGGTCGCGCCAGATGTTCCTCGACAATACGCTGCGATGGCGCGATCTCGACAAGCCGACCATCGCGCAGGTGCAGGGGTTGTGCATCTTCGGCGGCTGGATGTTCGCGGCGGCGATGGATCTGGTCGTCGCGTCCGACGACGCCAAATTTTTGCCCTCGCTGTTGCAGTACTTCTCGATTCCGTGGGACATGCCGCCGCGCAAGGCCAAGGAGATTCTTTTCCAGAGCCGTTTTGTTGATGCCGACGAGGCCGCTCGTTTGGGCTTCGTCAACCTGGTGGTGCCGCGCGCCGAGCTCGAGGCCGAAACGATGGCGCTCGCAAATCGGATCGCCGAGAGCGATCGCTTCACGCTCCGTATGGTCAAATGGGCGGTAAATTCCGCGCAAGACGCGATGGGCTTCAGCACGGCGATCCGTAACGCCCACTCGCATCACATGATTCTCGGCATCGGCGGCCTGATGCAGGCGAAGNTGCAGGGCAAGGAGCTGCCCAAGCGGATGCCAGGGGTCGAGCAGGCGCTCAAGAAAATAAAAAAGTAGAGAGCAGTTGATGAGCGACTTGCCGGAGCACGTCCGCAANAACCGCGTGAAGTGGGACGAATTAGCTAGAGAATACGCAGCNGCGGGTGAACGAAGTTGGAAGCGCGACACGCCGGTTTGGGGCATATGGCACGTTCCGGAAGCCGAGCTGCATATGCTTCCTGACGACCTGAACGGCAAGGACGCGATTGAACTCGGCTGCGGCACAGCTTACGTCTCGTCCTGGCTTGCGCGGCGAGGAGCGCGCGTGGTCGCAATCGACAATTCGTCAGCGCAGCTCGCTACCGCGCGGCGACTTCAACTCGAACATGGTCTCGACTTCCCGCTGATCCACGGCAACGCCGAGAAGGTTCCTTATCCCGATGGAAGCTTCGACTTCGCCATTTCTGAGTACGGCGCTTGCCTTTGGGCGGACCCGCAATTCTGGGTTCCGGAGGCGTCGCGCTTACTGCGTCCAGGCGGCCAACTAGTCTTCCTCACCAATTCGTTCTTGATGACGCTGTGCATGCCACCGGAGGATGATGTCGCCGCGACAGATCGGCTACTGCGCCCCGGGTTCGGTATGTATCGAATCGAATGGCCCAAGGACCCCGGCGTGGAGTTCCACCTGTCGCCCGGCTCCTGGATTCGGTTGCTGCGACGCTCGGGATTCGAGATCGAAGACCTGATCGAGGTGCGGCCGTTGGAGGGAGCAACCACAAATTATCCGTTCGTGACTCTCGAATGGGCCCTGCAGTGGCCCTGCGAAGAGGTGTGGAAGGTTAGGAAAAGGCGCTGAAGGGCGCGGCGAATCTTTGCTCGCGGAGTTTATCCGACAATAGCGTCCCGGTGAGACCGCTTCGGGACGAACCGATTAGTTCCGATTTCCAAAATTCGTCACAATATAAGTGTGACGAGTTGGATTTCAAAACTTAGCTACGCAATCGTCCTGGCAATTCTCCTGGGAGCGCCTGCCGCTGCCAGGGCTGAAGAGCCTGCCACGCCGCTTCCGCCAATCTCGCACCGAATCGCAGGCGGCCAATTCGATTTCATCGTCTGGGAGGGCAGCACATTTACCAGTATCGGATCGCGATTCGGCGAGAGCCCCAAAGTGCTGGCCCGCGAGAATGGCAAGCAGGTTACCGATCGGCTCCAGACCGGCGATACGATTCATATCGACAATCGCCATATCGTTCCCATCGAAGGATCCGATTTGATCGAGGTCAACCTGCCCCAGCGGATGCTCTTTCATTTCGAGGGTGGCCGGTTGAGCGGGGCGTATCCGGTCGCGATCGGACAACCGGGCAAGCAGTGGCAGACCCCAACTGGCGCGTTCACGGTGATCCAGATGCGCGAAGATCCGACCTGGCGGGTGCCCGCGTCGATTCAGCAAGAAGAGGAAGCAGCGGGCAAGGACGTCGAGGATGAGGTCGAGCCCGGGCCCAACAATCCCCTGGGCAAATACTGGATCGGCTTGAGTTTCCCGGTAATCGGGATTCACGGCACCAATCATCCCGTCAGCGTGTACAGCTACCGGACCCACGGATGCGTCCGGCTGCATCCCGACGACATAGAGGCGCTGTTCAACGCCGTCGATGTGAATGACAGCGGCCAAATCGTCTACATTCCCGTGATGCTGGCGCGGCTTGATGACGGGCGGATTTTCCTTGAGAGCGAGAAGGACATTTACCGTAGAGGCAGTGGCGACATCGGCGCCGTAAAGGCTCTTGCGCGGGCCGACGGGATTGATACTCTAATTGACTGGTCGCATGCCGGGGAAGTTCTAAACGACCAGGACGGAATTGCGCGCGACGTGACGGCCACGACCGAGCGCGCGGTGGGAGCGCCAGCAGATACTGTTACGGGGAGTGCAGTAGTTGAGCGAACGGGGACAGTCGCAGTCGACAAATCCAAGGGCGTTATCGCGGAGGCGGTTCCTTCGCATTAGCGCGATCGCCGCGGCGCAGCTCGTCGTGCCCGCGGTCGCAATGGCTCGCACGACGGTCCAGCTTCGACGCCGCTCGCTCCAGTTCTACGCTCTGCACACCGGCGAAAGCCTGACCACGACCTACTGGGAAAATGGCCACTACATTCCCGGCGAGCTCGACCGCATCAACTACGTCCTGCGTGACTTCCGCGCCAACGAAGTAAAGCCGATCGATCCGACGCTGTTGGATCTCCTCACGCGAATCCATCATCGACTAGGCACCAACGAACCGTTCCAGGTGATTTCCGGATACCGCTCGCCCCTCACCAACGCGATGCTGCATGTGAACAGCGAAGGCGTCGCGGTCCACAGCCTGCATATCGAGGGCAAGGCAATCGACATCTGCGTGCCGGGCCGCAGCCTCGCGCAACTTCGCGGCGCCGCACTCGCGCAGCAAGCCGGCGGCGTCGGCTACTACCCGAAGAGCAACTTCGTCCACGTAGACACGGGCCGCGTCCGCTTCTGGTAGGGTCCTGTTCCCTCCTTCGTTCCCCTCTCCTGGGGGGTTAGGGGAGAGGTCGCCCGCGATTCAGGATTCTGCTCGGCTGCAACTCTTCTACTTCTGACCCGCCCGCGAACTTGCGCGCTAAATCGTGCGGCGCAGAAAATCGAACATCTTGTCGAGTCCCTGCTTGCAGCCCGACAGCACGTCCATCTGCAGGAAGCCGTGCGGCATGTCCTCGAAGATCGCCACCTCATGCTTGATGTCGGCGCGCTTGAGCGCTCCCGCCATCGAATGAGTCTCCGGCAGCAGCGTGTCCGCGGTGCCGCAAATGAGAAAGCTCGGCGGCATCGCGCCCGGCTTCACCGCGTGGATCGGACTGACTCGCGGATCTTCGAGAATCGAGGGATAGCCCGCGCCGGCGTACGCCTTGACCATTCCATCGAAGGCGCCGTTCGAGTCGCGCTTAATCTGCGCGGGGAAATCGAACAGCCCGTAAATCAACAGTGCAGCTTTCGGCTTCGCTGGACCCGCATATTTCTCAGCTGCCAGCGACGTCACCGTCGCCGCCGTAAGATTACCGCCCGCGGAATCGCCGCCAA
>JGI12635J15846_10002291_pt1 | contig 16742 bp, 16 predicted proteins | sample BlaSpr_A8_OM2_M2_FD_15846 | JGI IMG/M metagenome (IMG submission 15846) | reverse complement strand
AGGCGAACGAGGGCACGGCTGATTGGCGAAGGGTGACACCGCCTGGCGGGGGAGCGAAAGGCGCCCGCCGCAGACGGCGGCCGCTACAAAGGCTGGAGTAACCCAAGAGGTCGGGGTGAACCCCGCCCCTGCAAAGGCAAGATCAAGAACTGAAAGGAACTCGATGACGCGACGGGAAAATGTCAGGGGTGCGTGCTGGCTGGGTGTGGCCTTTCTGCTTGCGATCTTCACCTCTTCTTTGGCGGCCCAGGAATCGCGCGGCCCAAATTTTCTCGCCGAACATTACGAACTCTCCGCCTATCTGGACACGGCAGGACAAACGATCAATGCAATCGTGAAGGTGGAATTTCGCGCGCAGGATGTATCGCAGATCGTGCGCGTGGAGCTGCACGAAAATCTGGAAGTGAGAGAAGTGAAGGGGCCGGATGGAAAAGCGCTTTCGTTCCAGAGGGAGCCGGATAATCCGCTGTATCTGACGGTGACGCTGCCCGCGCCGGTGGCGACGGGGAAAACGGTTTCGCTGGTGTTTTCCTACGGCGGGCTGCTGGCAAACGAAGAGAACAGCCCGGTGCCAAACGTGAAGGTGGCTTCGATCGGGAAGGAATGGGCATACCTGCTGCTGCCTGCCCGGTGGTTCCCGCTGACGAATTATCCGGCGAACCGGTACACGGGGACATTCAAGCTGAATGTGCCGGATACGATGGCCGTGGCGGGAACGGGAAAAGCCGAGGCGCCGCAACCGTTGACGGCACGTTCGGCGGCCGAGGGCGGGCGGCTGATGTACACCTTTCACTGCGAGCGGCGTGAACCGAATGGATCGTTCGTGGCGGGGCCGCTGCTGTTGAGCCCGAAGCAGGCGGAAGGAATCAGCGTGGCGGTGTATGCGCCGCGCGCGGATTCGGGCAAGGTACAGGAATTCGCAAATGTGGTGGCGCACCAGGAGATTATTTTTTCGGACATGTTCGGGGCGCTGCCGGACCCGGACATGACGGTGATTGAGCTGCCGGACGGGACGCTGCGCGATTTTTCCGGGCCGGGCGTGGTGATGCTGAGCCACCGGATGTGGGATCCGAAGTACAGCGACCGAACGATGAGCCGGTTGGTGGCGACGCAGTGGTGGGGAAACCAAGTGTTGCCGGCGAGCATGGGCGACGTTTGGATCAGTGACGGGCTGGCGCGGTATTCGGAAGAGCTCTACGCGGAGCAGAATTTCGGGAAAGAGGCGGGGCTGCGGGCGCTGGATGAATTTGCTGTGGGCGCGCTGATGTATGAGAACTCGGCGCCGGTGGCGCAGTCGGCGAGGTTGGCGCCGTATTCGAGCGAATATCGCTCGGTGGTGATGAACAAGGGCGCGATGCTGTTCCACATGCTGCGCGGGCAGATGGGGGATCTGGCGTTCAAGTCGCTGTTGCACACATTTTATACGAAATACCAGGGCAAGACAGCGAAGATGATGGACTTCGAAAATATGGCGATTGCGACGGCGAATGCCAGCGTGAAGCCGGGGCAGGAAGCGCCGAACCTGCAAGGGTATTTCGCACAATGGCTGAATTCGACGGGCGTGCCGGAATTTTCGCTGGAGGACGTGGTCTACCGGACGCGCAAGGGTTTCCGCATTGTCGGAAAGATCAAGCAGCCGCTGGATACCTTCAGCATGCCTGTGCAATTGCGTGTGGATACCGAGGGAAACCCGGAGATGAAGTTGATTTATGTGACCGGGACGGAGACGCAGTTCACCGAGGAGACCTTTGGGCGGCCGAAATCGGGCGGGATCCGGATCGACCCGAACAACCTGATTCTGAAAAGCACGCCGAATTTGCGGGCGCGTGCGGCAATTGCGCGTGGCGAAGAGTTGGCCGAGGTCGGCAAATACTACGATGCGGTGCAGCAGTACCAGCGGGCGCTGAGCATTCAACCGAGCCGGTCGCTGGCGAATTTCCGGATGGGCGAGGCGTTTTTCTATCAGAAGAATTATCAGGCGTCGGCGAACGCGTTTCGCGAGGCGCTGGCGACGGTGCCGGAGCCGTCGGAGAAGTGGACGGAGGTTTGGAGCCACCTTTACCTGGGGAAGATTTTCGACATTCTGGGACAGAGAGAGCGGGCGCTGAATGAGTACAACAAGGCGCGGCAGACGAATGACAATACGGGCGGGGCGCAGGAAGTGGTGGAGGCGCTGATCAAGAAGCCGTACACGGAGGGCGGGATGCCAACGCCTTCGCCTGCGGATGCGGCTACGCCCGCGGCGCCGGCGAAAGGGAAGCAGGCGGATGTGCCTGCGCCGGCGTCGGGAGAGAAGCCTACGTTGAAGAAGCCGAATCCATAGGGGAGTTGGGGGCGGGCGGGTGTGGTAAATTCCGCGCCATTTCGTGAAGTGTCATTTCGTTTTTATCCCTCACACGCGTCTAGCGGGTGAGGGATTTTTTTTGGCGGAAGAGAAGATTAAAACAGATTCCGAACTGGGTTAGGGTGGGTTGGAAAGCGTTGGTTGGTCGGTTGGGTTGAGGGCGTAAAAGCGAAGGCTTCGCCTTCGCACTCAAAAGTCGGAGCGGACCGCCTCGGAAGGCGGGCCCTACAGGGCAGATCAGAGGGGGTTGAGGGCGGTTAGTTGGGCTTGAGGGACGTTTTTCTGTTGGAGGAGGACTTGGAAGCGTTCGCCGAGGCCTTCGGGGTAGATGAGCGTTTTGAGTTGGAGGCGGGCGCGGACGCGGCCGGATTTGTCCATGCCATCGTCGTAGAGATCCGCGAAGTCATTTCCCTTTCCTAGGGCGAGAAGAAACGCGGTTTGCGTGACCAGGCCTAGAGTTTCGAGGCCGTGGCGCGCGCCCCATTGGCGGAGCGTTGTGAAATTCACGTGGGCGGTGAGGTCCTGCTCGCCAGGGGCGGCGTAGAGATTGTTCGACGCTTGATGCTTTGCGTAGCTGAGGAGGGTGCCGGACTGGTGGCGGGCGTCGAAAAGATCGGCGGCTTCGTGGCCGTAGTCGATGGTGAGAACGAAGCCGCGGTCGAAGCGGCGGGCGATTTCTGTGATCCAATCGCAGGTTTCGAGGCCGGCTTCGGCGAGCTGGCCTTCTTCGAGGGTGATTTGCTGCGCCGCAAAATAATCGGTGATGGCGCAGGTTGAGAGGGGATGGGGGATTTCGGAGAAAACTTTTCCATCGCTGGTGACGAAGATTTCTTTCAGGGCGCCGCGCTGTTGCAGGACGCGGTGGACTGGCAGGGCGTCGAGAAGTTCATTCGAAAAGACACAGCCCGCGGGAATGCGCGCGGGGATTTCGATGGACGGGCGGCACTTCTCTTTTCGGATGAAATGCGAGAGATGGGCGGCGAGCTGGTCGCAGCGGGCGGGAGATCGTTCGACGGCGATGTAGTTGAGTGAGTTAAAAAAATCGGGCAGATGGGCCTGCGCGAATTCGAGGATGTGGCCGGCGAGGCGGCCGGTGCCGGCGGCGGCTTCGACGAGCAGGAATTCGCTGGGGCGATCGAGTTGGTGCCACATTTCGGCGAACTGGCGGGCGAGGAGACGGCCGAAGACGGGGTGGACGTCGACGCTGGTGTAATAGTCGCGGAAGCGACGGGCTTCGGGCTGCGAATAGTAGCCGTGGACCGGGTGGTAAAGGCACTCGCGCATGTATTCGGCAAAGGTGATGGGGCCGAAGCGGCGGATACGTTCGGCGAGAAGGGCGGCGAGCGGGGTCACGCGGAGGCGGCTCCGGTGGAGTTTTCTTTTTGGAGAGTTTGCCAGGCGGATTGGAAGATATCGCGGGAGGGCGCGTCGAAGAGAACGAAGTAGATGGTTTCGAGGGAGGTCTCGCCTCTCAAGTGCTGGAGGGCTTCGGCGAGCATGATTTGGGCGCACTCGTCCATGGGAAAGCCGGAGACGCCGGTGCCCACGGCGGGAAAAGCGATGGACTTGAGGTTGCGTTCGGCGGCGAGGCGGAGCGAGTGGGCGGTGGAAGTGCGCAGAGTTTTCGCGGTGGTGCGCATGCCGCCGAGGCTCATGCTGGCGGCGTGGATGACGTGGCGGGCTTTGAGCTTGCCGCCGCCGGTGATGACGGCGTAGCCGACAGGGATGCTGCCGATGTCGTCGCACTCACGCTGGATGGCTTCGCCGCCTTTGCGGCGGATGGCGCCGGCGACGCCGGCGCCAAGGATGAGGTCGTTGTTGGCGGCGTTGACGATGGCGTCGACGTCCATTTCGGTTAGGTCGCCATGCTGGATTAGGATGCGATCGGTTAGGGGTTTCATCAGGATTATTTTAGAACATTTAGGTTAGGGACGCGTGGTGGGATAGCAGATAGCAGCGATCAGCTATCAGGAGGCGAAGATTCGGATTTAACGCAGAGGGCACAGAGAAGAGGAAGACAGGAGGACGGCGTAAAGCCACCCCTACGTTTTATTTTGGGAATCATCTGTGGCGGAATAGTCGTGGACGCCACGGCCGGATTTGCGGCCGAGACGGCCTTGCTGGACGTACTGGCGGAGGAGCGAGCTGGGCTTGTATTTTTCGCCGAGGGTGGCGTGGAGATATTCGAGGATTTTGAGGCGGACGTCCAGGCCGACGAGGTCGACCATTTCGAAGGGGCCCATTGGGTGATTGAGGCCGAGCTTGACGGCTTTGTCGATGTCGGCGGCCGAGGCGATCCCTGCTTCGAGCATGGCGAAGGCTTCGTTGCCGATTAGCGCGTTGATGCGAGAGGTGATAAAGCCCGGGGCCTCGTTGACGATAACTGTTTCCTTGCCCATGCGCGCGGCGACCGCGATGCATGTGGCGACGGTTTCATCGGAGGTGTGCGGCGTGCGGATGATTTCGACCAATTTCATTTTGGGCACAGGATTGAAAAAGTGCATGCCGATGCAGCGCTCGCGGTGGAGGACGATGTCGCTGAAATCGCTGATGGAGAGCGAAGAAGTGTTGCTGGCGAAGATGGCGTTGGGCTTGGCGAATTTGTCGAAGATGGTGAAGAGTTCGAGTTTCATTTCGAGTTCTTCGGGGACGGCTTCGATGATGAGTTCGGCGTCGCGGATTGCTTCGTCGACGACTTGGGAGGTGGTAATGCGGGCGAGGGCGGCGTCGCGGGCGGCGGCCTCTAGTTTGCCGCGGTGGACGCCTTCGTCGAGGGATTCGCGGATCCAGGCGGTGGCTTTGGCGAGCATGGAGTCGGAGACGTCTTCGAGGACGGTGGTGTAGCCGCCGAGGGCGGAAGCGTAGGCGATGCCGCGACCCATGGTGCCGGCGCCGATGATGGCGATGGTTTTGATTGCCATGCGGAGATTCCCTCCAGGAACGGCCCGTTTTCTTTCTACGACGGGCAAGTGGAAAGCGGACCCTACGAGTTTGACCCAAGAATTTTATCTTGGGGCGGAGTGCTCAAAAGCGGTGGCAGAGCCACCGCACTCCAAAATGGCGGCCCGTCCGCCGCGGCGGACGGGCCCTACAAATGCTCTACTGCTAAGACTTGGCGCGCAACGCCAGGATGCGGTAGGCGGCTTCGTCTAAGCCGATGATAATTTGCGAGCCGCGGACTAGCAACGGGCGGCGAATCAGATTTGGAGTTTTGGACATGAGCTTGATGGCCTCGGGGCGAGTTGGCGGTTTCGCTGCCATGTCGCGTTCGCGGTAGAGTTCGTTGCGCGGGTTGAGAAATTCCTTGTAATCGCGGGCGGCGATCAGTTTATCGAGTTCGGATTCGGACAGGGGCTGCTTGTCGAGATCGCGGGAGTCGAAGTCGAGCTTGAGATCGAGCAAGAGACCTCTTGCTTTGCGGCAGGTGGTTCAAGTGGGTTTCTGGTAGAAGATGAGTTTGGTCGGCATGTCGGCTCCGGTCTCTTTCGAATTTTATGAGCACATTTTAGGTTGAGGTTCTTCGGGCATCTCCGGTAAACACCACCGGAGTCCAAACACCGGACCTCGTCGGATGCCCTCAGAATGACAACGTTTTGTTATTCCTTGAATTCAAAAGCGCCCGCCTCGGAAGGCGGCCGCTACAAATGCTAAGAGTCGCAGCCGATGAAGTAGTTCAAATAATATCCCTAATAGCGGGGGACTTTGGGATCGATTTCGAGGGACCAGCGATCGATGCCGCCTGCGAGGGATTTGGCGGTGGGGATGCCTTGCTGGCGGAGCCAGTTGACTACGTCGAGGCTGCGCATGCCGTGGTGGCAGTAGCAGATGACTGATTCGTCGGTGTCGAGTTTTTGGAGATTTGATGGAATCGAGCCCATGGGGATGAGGACGGCGCCTTCGATGCGGCATTGGGCATTTTCCCAGGGTTCGCGCACGTCGACGAGCACAATTTTTTCGCCGTTGTCGAGGCGTTGTTTCAGTTCGGCGGCGGTGATTTCGAGATCGTTCATTAAATTCCTTAGAAAAGGCCGATGAGTTTGCCTCGATTGGGGCGCGGCCTGGGCGATTCCTCTTTGTCCCGAGGGTTTTCTCTCGAGGCTTAGTCCGTAAAAGCGGAAGCTGCGCTTCCGCACTCAAAATTGTACCTGATTACTGGATGGAGCCTTTGGGGGAGATCCACTGTTTTTCGACGGACTGGATCTCGCTGACCAGTTGCAGGTCTTCGGGTTGCGGGAGCATTTCCTTGAGATGCTCGGCGTACTTTTCTTCCGCGAGCAGTTCGCCGTGGACGCTGTAGGGCTTGCGAGCGTGTTCGCCGATGAAGCGGTTGAACTTGAAGTCGGGAACGTAGAGTTGCGGCTGGCCTGTGGGGACGTTTTTGTTGATCATCTCCACGAGCTTGATGCACTCCTGGTAGTAGAGTTCGCGGCTATGCTCGTTCATGCGTTCGAGGTTCACCGCGGCTTTGGCTGTGGGCTCGTCGTAGCGCGCTTTGAGGCCCCAAACATAGAACCAGTGGGCGGAACTGGAGCGATCGACACCGAAGAGGTCGAGGCTGACGGGAATCCACTTGTTGATGTACTTCTGAATGACCTGCGTGGGAACGACGCCGGCTTTGACGATGCGCTTGATGCCGTCCTGGCCGGTGCCGAGGTGGAAGGACTCTTCCTTGAGCATGGGAATCATGGATTGCGCAAGCGGGGCGAAGCCGGAATAGCTGAGCATGGTGAGCTGGTATTTGCCGTCGCGGTCGACGAAATCGGTGTAGACGAAGAAGTCGAGCCAATTGTTGACGTCCTGATTGAAGGCGCCGAGGAGGCGCTTCTGATCGAAGGCGCGGCGCTCGAGCATTTTCTGGGCTTCGACGCGTCCGCTGTAGCCGAAGTGATTCATCAGGAGATGGCACATCTGCCAGCCGTGGCGCATTTCTTCGGTGACGACGCGGCAGAGAGACTGGCGGTCGTGCTCGCTGGGCGAGGTTTCGAAGAGGCGGCGCTGCTGCTCGACGGAAGCGAACTCAGTGTCGCCCTGGTAGACGATGAGATTTAGCAGGGCGTCGCGCATGCGCTGGTCGGGGATGCTGACCACTTTTTCCCACTTGGGGCGCCCCTTGTAGGCGCCGAATTCGATTTCGTTGGAGCGGGTGGGGCCGAACTTGGCTTCGAATTTGTATTCGGTGATTTCCGGGTAGTCGACGCCGATGTCTTTTTGCCAGACACGGAAGAGGTCAACCCAGTCATCGAAAGTGGAAAGACGCGTTGCCGGCATGAGCGATGTCTCCTTAGATCAAAATAGTGCGCAGAAAAACATAAAAAATTAACTGCCTTGAAACATGGGCTGGCGCTTTTCCATGAAGGCGCGAATGCCTTCGAGGCAATCGTGCGAATGGAAACATTTGAGCTGGGCCTCTACTTCGCGCTCGAGCGCTTCCATCAACGCTTCTTTTTCGCGGCTGAAGATGGATTGCTTCACGGCGCGGATGGCGAGCTGCGGCCCGTCGGCGATTTTCTTGGCGAAAGCAGCGACGGCGGCTTCGAACTGGTCGGCGGGGAAGAGGTGGTTAATGATGCCGAAACGATGCGCAGATTGCGCGTCAATCATTTCGCCGAGGTAGAACATTTCCGCGGCAACGGAGGGGCCGACGAGTTGAGGGAGGAAGTAAGTCCCGCCATAGTCGGGGAAGAGGCCGACCTTGGCAAAATTCTGGCCGAAGACGGCGCCATCCACCGCGAGGCGAATGTCGGCGGCGAGGGCGAGGTTCATGCCGGCGCCCGCGGCAGGCCCGTTGACGGCGGCGATGACGGGCTGCGGCATGGTGCGAATATTCAGGACAGCTTGCATGCCGGAGCGAAGTATGGGGGCGAGTTCGGTGGAATCGCCGCGCTCGCGGCCCTTGCCGATGGCGCCAAGATCGCCGCCGGCACAGAAGGCTCGGCCCGCGCCGGTGAGCACGACGACATGGATGGAAGAATCACTGGCGACCCGGATGAGGGCGTCGTTTAGAGCGGTGGTCAGTTCGTTGTTGAGGGCGTTGAGGCGATCGGGACGATTCATCACCAGGGTGATGATGGAACCGTGGCGCGTCTCTTGAAGGACGGGAGAGCTGGTCGCGGTTTGTGAAGCTTGAGTCATGGTGCCTCCGTTTCGTAAAGGCCCACTCAGCGGGCCGGAGTATCGCGCACTTTCTCCGTGCGTTTGACGAGATCAGCCAACTTACGAAAATGCTTCAAGCTGTCGCCGTGGCCGCGGGAAGTCTGACCAATGGTTGTGGGTAGCACGTAAACATGCGCGCCATAAAGAAGTTCTTTTTGGAGGCCGTAATTGCATTTACGTTGGGCGAACTGCTCGAAGGGGAGCTTCCCGTTGAAGGCGATTACACGAGGCAGGTACTCCTCGAGTTTCCGGGAGAGGACGAAGCGGCCTTCGGCGAAATCCTCGCGCTTGAGTTCCTCGATGGTTTTGGTGGGACGCTTGACGAGGTCGGTGAGGCCAATGCCGAATTCGATGATGCGGCGATCGTCCGGGTAGTCGAAAGGTTCGGGGACGACACCGCTGTCAAAGAGCAAGGGCCAAAAGGGATTGCCGCGGCCGGCGTAGTAATGGCCGGCGCGGACGGAAGACTCCGTGGGATTGCAACCCACGATCACGAGCTTCATGCCTTTGCGTAGATAGTCTGGGAGAGTTTTCATTCGAGTGGCACTTTCCTGGATGCCCTATGAGTTTACTTCCCTTTGAAATTGGCGGCACGCTTTTCGACGTAAGCGGCAAGACCCTCTTTGGCGTCTTCGCTGGTGAAGAGGAGTTGCTGGAGTTCGCGTTCGAGGCCGAGGGCTTCGGCGAAGGGGATTTCCGAGCCGGTGACGACGGAACGCTTGATGCGTCCGACGGCGCGGGAAGCTTTATTGGGCGGGCAGAATTGCCTGGCGTAGGCGAGGACGTCGTCCCAGAATGAATCCTTTTCGTAGAGGTAATTGATGAGGCCCATCTCGAGGGCTTCTTCGAAACTGAAGGTGCGGCCGGTGGCCATGAGTTCCAACGCGCGCGAGCGGCCAATGGCGCGGGCAAAACGCTGGGTGCCGCCGGTGCCGGGCAGGACGCCGAGATTCACCTCGGGGAGGCCGATCTTGCCGCCTTCTTTTTTGGCGATGCGGATGTCGCAGGCGAGAGCGATTTCCAAGCCGCCGCCGACGGTGTGTCCATTGAGGGCGGCGATGACGAGCTTGGGCGTTTGCTCGAGACGGCTGAGGGTTTCGTTGGCGTGCAGGCAGAAATAATATTTGAACTGCGGGTTGGCCTTGGTGAGCATGGGGATGCTGGCCCCGGCGGAAAAGAATTTTTCGCCGGCCCCGCGGATGACGATGACGTGGGCGCTCTCGTCCATGCGGGCTTTGAGGATGGCCGCATCGAGCTGGAGCATCATGTCGTAGGTATAGGTGTTGGCAGGCGCGTCGTCGAGTTCAAAAATCGCGACACCGTCTTCGACGCGGTATTTTACGAGTTCCTTGGTTGCGATGCTTGTGGTGGTGGCCATCATTATCTTTTCGTCCCTTCGTCTGGAATCTTTAACCTCTGAGAAATTTTTTAACGCTGGTCTCCTGCAGTTACTCCGTCCGCAAACACGGGCTTCGGCTCCGAACTCGATGGAAGAACGCCATGTAGGAAAATGCCGACAATGGCGGCGGTCAGTTCGGCGGCGTCCGGATCAACGCCGGGCTTATGCCACTTGTAGGTCCAATTCATCATGCCGAACAGGCTGAGGACCGCAACGCGGGGGTGGATGCCGGGCGCAAGGCCCTCCCCCGCGATGGAGTCGAAGATTTCGCGAGCCAGGGCGTAGTAGCGGCGCTTGATGGCTTGCACCTTTTCGCGGTAGGGGCCGCCCAAGGCATCTTCCTCGTGAGAGAGAACCTTCATTTCGTTGGGGTGGGAGAGGAAGTATTCAATGTGGTTGAGGACGAGGAGGCGGAGGCGTTCGGCGGGTTCATGGACGCCGTGGAGCCGGGATCTGAGGCTTTCGAGGACAAATGTAAAGGTTGTATTTTGAATGAGATAGAGGAGATGCTGCTTGCTTTCGAAATAGTAGTAGAGGCCGGCGAGGGAAACACCGGTGGCGCGGCTGATATCGCGCATGGAGGCACCCTCAAAACCGTGCTGGGCAAAGACTTGGGAGGCGGTGCGAAGGATGTGCTGGAGCTTGGCCTCGGAGTCGCGGGGGATGGGAATGGAGGAAGGCATAGGCGTCTCGAACGTTCGTTCGACAAATGTAAATCGGGGCGCTAAGCGTGTCAAGAGAGATTTGGCATTTGCGTGCAGCTAGTGCTTTGCGGCGTTCTTCAGCGTGGCCTTGAGATCGAGGTTGGAAACGAGGCGATGGAGGTAGTTCGGATGGAGGCCGAGGAGTTTGGCGGCCTGGGTGAAATTGCCCTGGGACTGCTCGAGGGCGGTGAGGATGAGTTGTTTTTTTGCGGCGCGAACAGCGTCATGGAAATTGGCGGCGGATTCGGAAATAGGCAATGCGCGATCCGCGAGCGCGTCGGGGAGATCTTCGGGAAGAATGAGGTCGGAATTGCCAATGACGATGGCGCGCTCGATGGCGTTCTCCAGTTCGCGGATATTTCCGGGCCAATCATATTGGGCCAGGCAGGCGCGGGCGGCCGGGGAGAGTCCGCGGACCTTGCGATTGGAGCGCGCGGAGTAACGGGAGACGAAATGGTCGGTGAGCAGCGTGATGTCCTCGGGGTGCTCGCGAAGCGCGGGCATGGTGAGCGAAACGACGTTGAGGCGATAGAAGAGGTCGAGGCGGAATTTTTCCTCGGTGACGGCTTTCTGAAGGTCCTTGTTGGTGGCAGCAATGAAGCGGACATTCAGTTTGATCGAACAGGTGCCGCCGAGGCGGACGAATTCGCGCTCCTGAAGTACGCGAAGGAGCTTGGCCTGAAGGGTGGGCGGCAGTTCCGCAACTTCGTCGAGGAAGACGGTTCCGCCTTCCGCGACTTCGAGGAGGCCTTTCTTTTGGGAGACGGCGCTGGTGAAGGCGCCACGTTCATGGCCGAAGAGTTCGCTTTCAAGGAGCGTTTCGGTGAGGGCGGCGCAATTGAGCGCGACGAAGGGGCGCGATTTGCGCGGGCTGTTGAGGTGGATAGCGCGGGAAGCAAGTTCCTTGCCGGTCCCGCTTTCGCCCAGAATCAGGACGGTGGAATCGGAGGGCGCGACGCGTTCGATGAATTGATAAACCTGGCGCATGCGCGGGCCGCGGCCGATCATGTCGTGCTGAAGCTGCACTTCGGCGCGGAGGCGCAGGTTTTCGCTGCCCAGGCATTCGAATTGTCGGGCGTTTTCGATAGCGACGGAAGCGAGGCCGGCGATGGCGGAAAGTAATTGCAGGTCGTCGTTGGAGAAGCGAGTGGCGGGATTGCGGGTGTCGAGATAGATCAGGCCGAGAGATTGTGTTGGAGTCGACAGCGGAACGCAAAGAAGAGAGATCCCGGGAGATGGCGCAGCGTTCGCCCGAGCTGAAGCGGAGATTGGTGGCTCTTCGTAATCCAGCACTGAGATGCGGTCTTCCACGACGCGTTGAGCGAGGACCCGGTTGAGATGCACGGGATGATCGGGGCCGGCGGCGCGGTCCCAGGCAATCGGAGCGGAAAATTCGCCGGTGCTGGAGTCGAGAAGGAGAATGGCGCCGCGTTCGGCGGGGATTACGTCGAAGAGCATGGCGAGGAGTTGCCATTGGAGCGCGTCGATGTCGCGCATGGAGCCGATGGCGGAACTGATTTTGAGAAGAGTGGAGAGGGTGCGGGCGAGGCGGACCGCCGGGGGAAGAGCCACGAGAGATTCGGGCTGCAGGTAGAGGAGATCTTCCGGCTTGAGTTGCTGGGCGGAGAGGCTGAGTGCGGCATGCTCGTCGAGTTGGACAGCGCTGCTTTCGGCGGCTGAGGTCGCCTCCGGAAGAAACAGGAAGGAAGAATCACCGATGGAGATCTGGTCGCCGAAGGCAAGAACGCGTTCGCAGATGGGAATGCCGTTGACGAAGGTGCCTGCGGGAGAATCGAGATCGCGCAGGGTGAAGCAGCCGGAAGCTTCGGTGATGGAACAATGTTGCGGAGCTACGGCGGGGTCTTCGAGGCGGACGGCATTAGACGGGTCGCTGCCGATCGAGACAGGAGCGGCGATGGGAAAGCTGGTGTTTTTCCAGGGGCCGCTGATGACGGTGAGTCTTGGGGGCACGTTTTCGGGCTCGAGTGGCCGGTATGGGCGCGTTACGGCTGAAGCTGGGTATTCTATCTCGGTAATCTTGAGGAATCTACAACGAGAGAGGCTATCCGAAAAGTTAGGGTGGCTATCTTAAGAGTTAGAGTGGCGCAGCAGACCCCGCGAGGGCCGCAGGAATCACGGGCTATCCGACCGTAAGCCATTACCCAGCAATGAGTTATAGGACAGTAGAGACTTAAATCCGGGTGGCTTGGCGGTCTGCAAAATGGAACTATTTAGGGAGGTGGAGACTCGCTCTTCAGATAGACAGGAGGGGAGGTGGGACCTGCGCGTAGAAGTATTCCGCGAGGCACGAGGAGGTATTTTCGAGGCTATGCCGTTGAAACTTCGCGGGATGCAAAAGGGTGGTGCGCGGCGGCGTGGATTGCCGACGGGATGGCATGAGCCTTGCATTCTTCCAAGAGCGTCGGGCAGTTAAAGAAAAAAACTGAGGTGGAAAATGAACTTCACAAAAAACATTAAGTGGCAACTGGTTCTTGCGGCCCTCGGCGTTTCCCTTTTCATGACGAGCGCGGTTTACTCGCAGGAAATCGACAACACCTATTTCGAAACTCCGGCAACGTCGGTTGGAAGCAATTTTAATACGCCGTCTGCAGCAGCGGTAAACACGGCAGCCAACAATGCGCAGATTGAATATGCAGCCCTAGCCCAGGCTTCGATTATTCCCGTGAACCAACAGGAGGAGGCCAGCGTGGCCAGCGTTCCGCGCACCCTTGGAACGATGGTAGCGATCGGCGTGCTGCTCATCGCCTGCGGCCTTCTGTGGAAGAGCGCCGCCAACCGCCGGAGCGACACCCTCAAGACTCACAATTCCTTATCCATGCGGAAGAACTCACTCCCCAACCGCAAAGCCCACGCCCTGCACTCGTAAGTGCACTTTGAACCTCATTCCGGGAGCCCGACGAACGCCCCGCTCCCGGAATGAGGCGTCAGGTTTCCTCCCGCCTCGATTCCCTCCTGTGGTTACATTCCTGAAGAAAAAAAAGGCAATTCCCTTCCGAGTTTTTTTTGTTTTGCGAGAGTGTAGACCTTTTCGGCGACGGCGAGATCCCAGGAAGCGATGCCGTTGGATTTGAAAAGGGTGATCTGCTGGTCGGAAGTGCGGCCAGGGACCTTGCCGGCGATGAGTTGATCGAGTTCGCGCACGGCGTCCCATTTTTTGGGTTGCTGCTGAAACGGGATGATCAGGTCGCCGGCTTCCTGTTTGGACTGTTCCATGGAATCCACGAAGATCACGGCGGCACGGGAAATAGCGGTGTCGTCGAGTTCGCGCTTGTGGGCATGATTCGCGCCGATGGCGTTTATGTGCGCGCCTTCGGCGATGTCGCGGCCGTCGAGGACGGGCTTGGCGGAAGTGGTGGCGGTGTTGACGATGTCGGCGCTGCGAACGGCTTCGGCGGCGGAAGCGGCGGCTTGCACGGGGATGCCTAGGCGGCTGGACATTTCTTCGCAGAATTTTGCGCGGCGCTCGGGGTCGCGGCCGAAGACGCGGACAGAATCCAGCTTTCGCGCGGCGGCGATGGCTTCGAGCTGGGTTCTTGCCTGGCCGCCGGTGCCGAGAATGGCGGCGGTCCGCGCATTCTGGCGAGCCAGATATTTGGTGGCGACGCCGGAAGCCGCGCCGGTGCGCTGCTGACCCATGAAGTCGGCTTCGATCAGGGCAAGGAGCGCGCCGGTCGAGATTTCGTAGAGCGGAACGAGGAAGCGGAGAGTTCCCTTCACGTAGGTGTACTGCTTCATGGCGATGAAGCCGGCTTCGGTGTCCATGGCCGCCATGTAGTGGAAGAAGCCGCCACCGGCGGGGAGTTCGAAGCGGCGGCGCGGGTGCAGGATTACCTGGCCGGCGGCTTGCTTGCGGGAGATTTCCTCGACGGCGTGCATGGCCATGGGCATGGTGAGAAGCTGGCGCACTTCGGCTTCGTTGATGTGGAGGGTCATGGAATGGCTCCGGGAGTTGTGGGTGGTGCTTGAGCGGGATGAAATTCGACTAACGTGAGGCTGGTGTCAGCAACCGTGCCATGGTGATGGTATTGGTAGCTGAGGATGCCGATGCCGGGAGAGATTTCCATTTCGGTGTCGTCGGGATTGGTGAGGTATCGCAAGAGGAAGACTTCGGCGGAACGCGAGGGTAGTCCTTTAATATTTGGCAAATTCTTCGTCTCCTGGGTAGCTACAACCCAGCAGTAATGATCATCGTCGCGGCGGACGCTTTCGGCGTCGCCGAATTTCATGCCTTTTTTCAGCGGCCAGCGGAACAAAAGATTGTCTTCGGAGAGAAACTTGTCGAGGGGCGTGGCGTCTTTTTCCAATTTTGCATAATCGAAATCCGGGGGCAACGAATCCAGGAAAATCTCGTGGCGTTTTGTTTCGATCAGAAGCCAGGGCATCGCTCCCACTTCACCGGTGGCCCAATCCAGATCGCGAGGGAAGCTGGAAAGGATGGCGATGGTGAACTCGGGCTTCTGGATGACTTTCTGAACGGTCATCTTGAGGGTGACATTCGCCTGAGCCTCTTTTTCAGTTTGCGGGTCGGTCCAGCCGACTGTGCCGCGATACAGCCACCAGGTGCCAGGATTCAAAGGCAGAAAATGCTCGGTTGAAGCAGGTTGCTGTGCCGTGATGGGCGAAGCGCTGAGCAACGCGAACAAAACAATGATCAGGCTGACCCCGGCGATTGCGAGAGGTGCGGGACATTTTCTCAGGAGGCGCATGATTATTTTTTAGGCAGTGCTTGTTTGGGCTTGGCTTTTTCGGATTTGGATGGAGTGCCGAGATTTTCGTCCTTGATGCGGCGGACGACGGTCTGGATCAGGCGAAAGTGGCGATCTTCTTTCCCGCCGAAGAGGCGGAAGAAGAATTCGGGCTGGCCTTTTGGGTCCTTGGCGATGCGGATGGGCAAGGCACCGCAGAGGTTGTTGTCGATGAAGGCGGTTTCGTAGCGGATCTTGCGGGTATTCCAGGTATAGACACGCAGCGTGGTGAAATCGCAGGGCAGGCCTTCCGGGCCGCGCGCGCCGGCGACGAGATATTGCGAGTGCTCCCCTTCGCCATCGGCGACGCGATTGAGTTCGAACCACGCCAGCGGCCGAATGTTTGCGGATTCGGTGCCTACGCGCACGGGTTCGGGCAGATCCAGGGAGACGAAACGGGCGACGACCCATCCGGCGATTGGGATGGTCTGATCGCCGGGCTGCGTGGTATTGGTGATGGCGGAATTGCGGACGACGCCTTCACCCGGAGGGCGAGTTGCAGTGCCGCGGATGAGGAACCAGTCTTCCCTCTTGGTTTCGGCGGGCTCGCTGGCGGTTTCTTTTTCGTCGGAGACCTGCACCCAGTCGGCGGTGGCGCGGCCAACGATTTCGACGGGCGCGTTGCGGGAGAATTGGTAGAGACGCGGCTCATTGCGTCCCGGCTGAACGCGCAAGTTGGTGGGCACTTTGGTACGGCCGCGCGCCTGGATAGGGATGGCGGAAGCCTGCTGGAGGAGTTTGGCACTACGCTGCCAGAGCTCCGGCTCCATGAGATACCGGCCGTCCACCCAACCGACCAGGCCAGCGGCGGTGCGGACCTTTACATTTTCGTTGTGGCGGGCGAGGACATCCACGTGGTCGCCGTAGAGAAGTACGCCAAGCTGCTCGCGGACCTGGGCGATGCTGCTCCAGAGCGTGACGCTGCGCTCGTTGATGTAGGCGTCGCTGAGCGATTCATGCTTGGGGCGGAAAAACCAGGGCAGCAGCGCCACCAGGCAAAGCAGCGGCACGGCGACCAGTAGCTTGCGTTTCATGATTCCTCAATAGTGATCCTGAAGATTGTACCTGAAACGGAGGCGTGGCCGAGGTGACACATAACACCGAACAACCGGTAGAATCAACGGCGTGGGATGAGTATTGTGGGGCGCAGGGGGAGCAATGAAATTTTTGAATACACTGCAGCCATTGGGGCTGGCACTTCTGCGAGTGGCATTGGCGGTGATTTTTATTTACCACGGATATCCGAAGCTGGTACGAGCCGATGCGGGGATGCGGGAGTTTTTTATTCAGCACGGATTCCCCGGGTATTTTGTGGGACTAGCGGGCATCCTGGAATGTATTGGCGGGGGGCTGCTACTGATCGGGCTGTTCACGCG
>JGI12635J15846_10002289_pt1 | contig 16745 bp, 13 predicted proteins | sample BlaSpr_A8_OM2_M2_FD_15846 | JGI IMG/M metagenome (IMG submission 15846) | reverse complement strand
CGTCCCGCATGGCGAGCGCTGGAATTATTTATCACAGCATCGGCCGCGCCACGGGCGTTCCGGAACATTTGTCGGAGATCGTCCAGCCGGCAGAAATGGATTTGCCTATTCCCGTAAAGGATTTCGCCACGGGCGCAGCTCGAGCCAGCTAGATTTGCAATGCAACGCCCAGCCCGATTTGGCGCGAACGCAGGAAGCGGCGAGTAACAGCGCACGTGGATTGCGATTCATATGCACGGCGGATGCAGAACGCAAACACAGGAGTTGAAAGTCTCCTGCGGTTGAAGCGGCCCGGCAGTCTCCCCAGATTGCGGGCCCGAACCTCATTCTAATGTTTAAGTCCATAATCAAGAGTCCGCTCGCACGGAACGCCGCGTGGATGTTTGTAGGCCAGGGCCTGCGGCTGGTGCTGCAGGCATTCTATTTTATTGAGATCGCTCGTTCGCTGGGCGTCTCCAACTACGGCGCTTTCGTGGGCGTTGTCTCCTTGGTCGGCATATTTTTTCCGTTCGGAGGCATGGGCAGCGGGAATCTCCTGGTCCAGAACGTCGCGCGCGAGCCCGATCAGTTCCGCAAATATTGGGGCAAGGCCCTAGCGACGACCGTGACGTTCAGTTCGATCTTGCTCGTCGTCGTGCTGCTGGTTTCCTCATTCGCGCTGCCGCGCTCCATTCCAATTTTGCTGGTCTTTCTCGTCGCGGCTTCGGATCTGTTTGGTCTGAACATCATCACCATTAGCGGCCAGGCCTTTCAGGTTTCCGAGCAACTCAACTGGACTGCCAGCCTGAACGTGATGATCAGCCTGTTTCGTCTGGTAGGCGCCGTGGCGCTGGCTGCGGTTTACACGCACCCCTCCGCCTTGCAATGGGGATACATCTATTGCGGCAGCACAGCGCTATCCGTGATCGTCTCGGTGCTACTGGTATCAAAGAAACTAGGTGCGCCGCAGCTCACTTGGCGCCGTTCGCTACGCGAACTTCGCGAAGGCTTTTATTTTTCCGCCGGCTTGAGCTCGCAAACCATCTACAACGATATCGACAAGACCATGCTGGCTCGCATGGGCACGCTGGATGCCACCGGTATTTACGGCGCCGCGTACCGGATCATTGACGTCAGCTTTTCTCCCGTTTCGGCCTTACTCGCTGCCACCTATCCCAGTTTTTTTCGTCGCGGTACGCGAGGCATTTCTTCGAACCTCACGTATGCCGGCTCGCTTTTGCCGCGCGCTTTAGGCTACACCGCGCTGGCATGCATTTGCCTCCTGCTCGGTGCGGGAATTATTCCGCGCATTCTGGGTCCGGAGTACGCCCGTTCCGCCGAAGCACTGCGTTGGCTTTCGGTTCTGCCCATGCTCAAGGCGGTGCACTATTTTCTTTCCGACGCGCTCACTGGAGCAGGGCATCAGGTGGTGCGCACCGCAATTCAAGTGGGCGTTGCCATTTTCAATGTCCTGCTCAATTTGTGGCTGATCCCCGCCTATTCCTGGCGCGGCGCGGCGTGGTCCAGCATCGCTTCGGACGCGCTCCTCGCCTGCAGCATCGGCGCGGCGGCGTTCATCCTGCTGCGTCGCTCACAAAACGTTCTGGGTAAGTTAGCCGCAAATGCCGAATCAGACTGACAAGCTTTCGCATATTCGGACGCATCATGCCGCAACCTTGCAATCGAATCGCTCAAAGTTCGGATGGAGATTTAAACCATGAATATCTCTCGTAAATATCTCGGCGACGTCTTTACGATTCTGGTGCTGGCTCTGGCCACCGGCGCGTTTCAGTCGTTGGTCCTGGAGACCGCCACCACCCGAACGGTCAATGAAGGCAATCCGCTGCTGCAGATTATTTGGGCGGCGGTTTACGCGCTCGTCCTGATCCGCGCGTTCCGGAACTTTCGCCCGATTGCCGCGGCCGTTCGAGCCAACAAGTTCCTCATCGCTCTGGTGTTGCTCGCAGTCGTTTCCGTTTTCTGGTCCGAGGATCCAGGCCTCACGCTCCGTCGCGGCCTGGCGCTGCTGGCCACCACCTTGTTCGGGCTGGATTTCGCGGTGCGCTATACCATTCGCAAGCAACTGCAGCTGGTCGCCATTGCCTTGAGCGCCATCGTCGCGCTTAGCGTGGTAGTGCAGGTGTTCTTTGCGGGCCTGGTTCCCGTCGTGGATAAAGCTTACCCCGATGCCTGGGTCGGCTTGTTCGACCAGAAGAACGTCTTCGCCAGAGTGGTCGTACTCACCGCAATTGTGGTGTTAGCCTCTGTTCGTCGATCGATGGCTGGCATCCTTACCGCCATTTTCACATTCGTGGCGGCGGTCGGGTTGATTATCGCTACGCAATCGATTACTGCTGTCGTGGCTCTGGTCGGTCTGCTTCTGGTTCTGCAATTTGCGCCAGCCTTGCGCTGGAAGGGACGAGTCCGAACCCTGATCGGGTTTTCCGCGGCAGCGATGGTTGTCCCAGCGATCTTCCTGCTGGTCCACTATTGGGCCCTCATCACCAATTTGCTCGGCCGCAACGGCACGCTCACGGGCCGCGCGCAGCTCTGGGCTATTTCTTTTTCCAGCATCGAGCTGAAACCTCTGTTGGGCTACGGTTACAGCGCCTTCTGGATGGTGTCCGAGGAAGCTCTGCGCATTAATGCCATGCTGCGTTGGACGGTGCCGCACGCGCACAATGCCTATATGGACCTCGCGCTCGAGCTGGGCTTGATAGGAGTGCTGCTCTACCTCGCTGCCTACGTCGTCGCGTTGTGGAGGGCCGTTGCATACATGCGCACGGATTCCGAAACCAGCTCGAAATGGCCGCTGGTTTACCTCTGCTTCATTTTGCTCTACAGCCTTACGGAAAGTTCTGTGCTCGTCCCCGGCTCGATCTTCTGGATGCTTTTCGTGGCCGCGGCGTGTACCGTGGCGCAGCCTGCCGGTGCTCTCGCCATGGAGCGGGCGGACGAAGTCGCACCTGAAACAGACCCCGGAAACGATCCAGATCCATCTTTCGCCACCAGCTAGTATGACTTCGCTCACCCCCAAACGAAAACTCGCCCTGCTGCTGAACATCCTCGCCCCCGCGCGCCTTCGCCTCTATTCCGTCTTGGCGGACCACTTCGATCTGCTGATCCTGCACGGCGGCAGCGAAGCGAATCGCGATTCGTGGCAGGACCTCGACAAAGCCATCCCCGACGCGCAAGTTGTCCGCGCCTGGGGCTGGCAATTGCATCACGCCAAAAAAGTTGATGGCGAATTGTTCGATGAAAAGTTCATTCATGTGACTCCCGGATTCGTTTGGCATCTCTTGCGTTTTCGGCCGGAAGTAGTCGTCAGCAATGAGATGGGGCTGCGCACGCTAACCGCCTTGGCGTACGGAACCCTGTTCCACAAGCCCGTGTGGGTTTGGTGGGGCGGCACGGCGCACACCGAACGCAAAATCGGTCCGCTGCGCAAAATCATTCGAAAAATCATTACGGTGTGGGCCCGCCACTGGATCAGTTACGGCCGCACATCCACGGAGTATCTGCTGCAACTGGGCGTAAAACGCGAGCGCATTCTGGAATCGCAAAACGCAGTGGACGAAGACCGCTTTCAGGCGCCAGCCGAACCCGCCTGGGAAATTCAACCGCGACCTGTCGTGCTGCATGCCGGCCAATTCATCGAACGCAAAGGGCTGGGTGCGCTTCTGAACGCAGCCGCCACGCTCCAGCAAGAAAATTGCGAATTTGCGCTGCTGCTAGTCGGCAGCGGTCGCGAAAAACAAGCCCTCGAACAGCGCGTCGCAGCGCTGGGCTTGAAAAACGTATACTTCCGCCCCGCGCAGACTCCGGACAAGATGCCCTCGGTCTATCGCAGCGCCGACGTCCTGGTGTTCCCCACGCTGGAAGACGTTTGGGGCCTGGTAGCAAACGAAGCGATCCTCTCCGGCGTTCCCGTCCTATGCTCGAAATATGCCGGCTGCGCTCCAGAACTTTTCGCAGCCGCGAATATCTTCTCCCCGGACGACCCGGACGAATTCGCGCAAAAACTGCGCGAAGCAATCTCCGGCCGGCTCCCAAAAACAGATCGCGCGCGCCTCAAAACCACCGCAGCGCTTGGCAGCGAGCTGGTCAAAGCGCTTTACAATCATCTACCATCGAATCTCCAGCCCGTCGTTTCCAATGCGTCGCAATCGAAAGTTCGCGAATCGTGATCGCAACGGACGCAAGAGGATGAAGCTATGACGGTCGTAAGGGGTACCAACAGCATCGGGATGATTGGCGCCTTTCTCGCAATATTTTCTGTACTGGCGGGCGACGGGACCAGGCTTGTTCCCAGTCAGCAGCCCATCCCGGCCAGCCTTTTCGGAATGCACATTCATCACTTGGTCAGCCCGAAGGGCAGGGAAGCACTCACTCCGTGGCCCACCGTGAACATTCCGGAATGGCGTCTGTGGGACGCTCACCTTACCTGGCCCGATATCGAGCCTACAAAAGGCGTATGGAAATTCGACACTCTCGATAAATCTCTGCAGCAGGCCCAAGCGCACGGCGCCGACGTGCTACTCACGCTAGGCCTCACGCCCACTTGGGCGTCGGCGCGCCCTCAGGAGCCGTCCGGATATAAACCCGGCTACGCCGCCGAGCCAGTGGACATTCAAGATTGGCGCGATTTTGTAACCGCCGTGGCCACGCGCTACAAAGGACGCGTCCACGAATATGAGATCGGCAACGAGCCTAATCTGCACCAGTTCTGGACCGGCAGCCTGGACCAAATGCTCGCCCTGGTCCGCGAAGCTTCGCCGATCATTCACGGCATCGATCCGCAGGCCATAATTGTTTCTCCCAGCGCCACGAAAGGCGCTTCCGGAGTGAAGTGGCTCGCCGAATTTTTGCAAAAGGGCGGCGGCCAATACGTGGACGTGATTGGATTCCACTTCTACGTCAATACGCAACCGCCTGAATCGATGCTTCCGCTGATCAAGCAGATTCAGCAGACGATGGCGGACAACGGAGCAGGCAGTAAGCCGCTCTGGGATACCGAAGCAGGTTGGCTCGATCCAAATCCATATCCGAACAACGCGCTGCTCGCCGCATATCTCGCCCGAGCATACATTCTGCAGTGGGCTGTGGGCGTGCAAAGATTTTATTGGTACTCCTGGGACAGTCACAACATGACCGTGGACTCCAGCGACCCGACCTTGGTAACGCTCACCCCAACAGGCCGCGCTTACGGAATCATGCAGACCTGGCTGGTCGGCGCGCGCATGGATTGGTGCAGCCAGGACAATAGCCACACATGGACGTGCGAGCTGAATCGCCAAGGCGCACTGCAATGGATCGTCTGGAATCCGGACGGACCAAAAACAATCTCCGTCCCGTCATCCTGGCATGCAAAAGACTTTACTCTGCTGTTGCAAGACGCGCAGCCGCTCAATGGCTCAAGTTTGGACGTCGGAACCAACCCCATCTTGGTGACCAGCGAATGAGCCTGCCGTCAAGGCTGCACATCGCTGCCAACGCCGCGAACATTACAACCCGAACCTCATGAAAATCGTTCTGGTGCACAACGCCTATCAACAGCCCGGAGGTGAAGACGTCGTCGTCGCAAGCGAAAGGCGCCTGCTGGAAAGCGAAGGCCATCAAGTGATTCCGTACTTCCGCAGCAACATGGAATTACAGGACGCTTCTGCTCTCGCCCGAATCGCCATTGTCCCGCGCATGGTTTGGTCTTCGCAAGCGCGCCGCGATTTTGCCGTGCTACTCGATGCGGAGCGGCCGGACATCGTTCACATCCACAACACATTTATGGTCATTTCGCCTTCGATTTATTCGGCTTGCAGCGAGCGCAAAATACCCGTGGTGCAGACGCTCCACAATTTCCGCCTGCTCTGCCCAGCCGCGAATTTTTATCGCGCTGGACATGTCTGCGAAGAATGCGTGGATCACGGATTGCTCCGTGGTGTCCGTCACGCCTGTTATCGCAATTCCGTAGCAGCCACGGCAAGCGTCGCGTTGATGATCGCGCTCCATCGTAAATTAAATACCTGGCGCGACGGCGTCACCCGTTTCATCGCCTTAACCGAATTCCAGAAGCAGAAATTCGTCGCCTCGGGGTTTCCGTCCGAAAAATTCACGGTCAAGCCCAATTTCGTGGACCCTGACCCCTGCGAACGAGCGAATGCCGGCGAATCCGTCGTCTATGTCGGGCGTCTGGCGGAAGATAAAGGCCTGCGTGTCCTGTTAAGCGCATGGAAGCAGCTCGGCACGCCCTATCCATTGCAAATCGTCGGCGACGGTCCCGAGCGTGCCTCGCTGGAAACGCAAACGCGCGATCTGCAACTTTCCGGAGTCACGTTTCGCGGCCGCCTCCCCCGCTCAGAAACCATGGCGGCGATCCAGAATGCGCGCTTCCTTGTCGTTCCCAGCACCTGGTATGAGACATTCGGAATGATCATCGCCGAATCTTTCGCTTGCGGTACTCCGGTGCTCTGTTCGCGTCTCGGCGCGATGGCGGAGATCGTCACGGATCAATCGACCGGCCTGCACTTCACTGCTGGCGACGCTCAGGACCTAGCGCACAAAGTCGAATGGGCCTGGCAGCATCCCACCGATCTTGCCAGGATGGGGCGTGCTGCCCGAGCCAAATACGAATCGGACTACACCGCAAAAAGGAATTACTCGCTCCTACTGCAAATTTATGAGCACGCGATGGCTGCGAATAACTAGCGCCCGTCGTCGCCGCACCCCACGCGTCGTCGTGAATCGAAGGAGTCTGGATGAGCAACATTGTCCTCAAGGCCGTTAATAAATTTCGCAGAATCTATCATCGGAAACGTCTCGGCAAGCGTTTCTTCGAGCAGGCGTCGCATACCCCTCAGGCTCCCTACAACGAGCGCCCGCGCGTCAGCGCAGTTCTGCAGCTGTTCAATAAGCGCCAAAATATTGAGGCCATCGTTGGCGCGTTGCTCAGCTCGCCCATCGAAGAAATCATCGTGGTTGACGACGGGTCCGGTGACGGCGCCCTGGAAGTCCTGGCACGGATGCTCACCGGCAAAAACCACTTTGTCATCCGCGCCAACGACATATTCGAAATTCGAACGTACTCGCGCGCCTTGGACTTCGCCCGCGGCGAATTCGTCGCGCTGCTGCAAGACGACGACATTCCGCCCGCCGACGGCTCCTGGGTCGAACAAGCTCTGGCGCTGTTCGATCGCTATCCCAAGCTTGCCGTGCTGGGCGGTCGCGATGGTCTCTCGCTAAAAGTCGCGAGTGGCAATGGCTCGGGTCCGGCCATGGCATACGATCTGGTGAATCACCGCAAGGGCCAGCCCGTCCGCCTGCCTTTCACTTTTGTGGACAGCGTAAACCGCGCACCTATTGTTTTGCGCCGCGCCGCCATTCAACAATTGGGCGGCATCGACAACACTTTCGCCCCCTATCAATGCGACGACGTGGACCTGTGCTTGCGCGCGTGGAAAGCGGGACTTCAAGTCGGCTTGTATTCCACCGATTTTGTTCGTGACGTCGGCATGGGCGGCATGCGCATCTTCAATGCCGATAAACTCCCCGAGCAAGCCCGGAAGAATTGGAAAATCATTTACGATCGTTACGGCAACGATGTCCGCAACGGCCACTTCGCCGCTCTGGTCGCTCGTGCTCGCAACTCGGCGCAGCTGTGACCCATGGACTCGCCAGCCATTCTCCACACCATTTCAGTTCGTCGCAATTCGTCTCGACAAGGAGCGCAATGCGCGTCCTAGCATGGCCCGTTGACAACGGCTCCAATCCTTACACTACCTTGGTCCATGAGGATATGGGCTCCGACGTCAACGTGGACCAATGGCCGGGAAATCTCCTGAAGAAGTATTCGGTCTGGCACATGCATTGGCCCGACCATCTGTTGAATGATCGCAATTTGCTGCGCGCGATCTACAAGACGTCCGGAATGTTTGCGGCCATCGATTATTTGCGTCTGCGCGGAACCAAGATCGTCTGGACCATGCACAATCTGCACTCGCATGAAGCTTTCCATCCCAGGCTAGAGCGCCTGTTCTGGCGCCGTTTTATTCCGCGTGTGGATGGCGCCATCAGCCTCAGCGCCGCAGGCCTGGAATTGGCGATGAACCAATTTCCGCGCCTACGCGAAATACCCACAGCGATTATTCCCCACGGACACTATCGCGCCGAATATCCGCCCAGCGCGGTGGATGCCAGACGGACGCTCGGCATTCCCGAGCAGGCCAAAGTGTTTATGTTCTTCGGCGCCGTCCGCGATTACAAGAACGTGGAGGCACTGGTTCGCGCCTTTCGTAAAGTCACCATACCCAACGCGTTTCTCTATGTCTCCGGAGTGCCCAGTTCTCGCGCCCTGGCGCAAGCGATTATGAAGGAAGCTGCGCAGGACAGCCGCGCGCGCGTGCAGTTTGGGTTCGTCAAAGTACGCGACGTCACCACCAATCTTAGCGCTGCGGATCTGGTCGTGTTGCCTTATCGCGAAGTGCTGAATTCCGGCTCCGCTCTGCTAGCGCTTTCCTGCAACCGTCCGATTCTGGTTCCCGCCCTGGGCGCTATGAGCGAGTTGCAGGCTGACTACGGCGACGAGTGGGTGCGCACCTTCAGCGGCCCCCTGGATGAACACGTTTTGGAAAAGGCCATGCAATGGGCGCAACGGACCCGATCTGCCGTCTGTCCGGTACCCGAAGAGTACAATTGGCGCAGCATCCGGTCCCACACCGTCCAGTTTTACGAGACGGTTATTTCGCACGCGCGAAGCGGACGCAGTTTCGATAGACAATCGTAAATGACGCCTAAGATTCTTCTGGTCACAACGCGCCGTTGGTTCGCAACCGCCCGGCTGGGAACGGCCCTTGCGCAAGCCGGCTGCCTGGTGCAGGCGATGTGCCCCTCGGACCATCTGTTGACCAAAGCGCGCGCCGTTCGCGGAACGTATCCCTATTCCGGGCTTCTGCCGCTCAAATCGCTCCGCGCCGCGATTGACGCAGCCCAGCCCGATCTGCTCATCCCCTGCGATGATCTGGCTGCAACGCACCTTCATCACCTGCACGCGTTGGCGGCGCAATCCGCCACGCCCTCGCCGGAAATTGTGGCGTTGCTCGAACGTTCGCTCGGCAATCCCGCGTACTTTTCGGCAGTGGATTCGCGCAACGCGTTCATGTCCTTGGCTCGCGCGCAGGGAGTCCGCGCACCCAAGACCGCAACCGTCACTACGGCCGGCTATCTGGTTTCCTGGCTGAAGGAAAACGGCCTGCCTGCGGTCTTGAAAGTGGACGGCACGCACGGCGGCGCGGGAACCGAGATCGTGCAAAGTTTGGACGAGGCCAAAAATTCGTTTCGCAAGCTCGATGACGGAATTCTGATGTCGCGGGTTGCAAAACGCGCATTATTTGGCCGCGACCTGGCGGTCGCGCGCTCCTGGCTGCAAAACGATAAGGCGGTCGTCAACATCCAGAGTTTCGTTCCGGGTCCCGACGCCAGCAGCTCCGTCGCCTGTTGGCAGGGCGAAGTCCTGGCCATGATCCAGTTCGAAGTTTTACGCAAAACGAACCCGAAAGGCTCGGCCAGCGTCCTGCGCTTGATCAATAACTCCGAAATATCCGCGACGGTCGAGAAAATGGTAGCTCGCCTCGGAATCTCCGGCCTGGTGGGTTTCGACTTCATTTTGGAAGAGCAAACAGGACATGCCCATCTCATTGAGCTGAATCCGCGTGCCACGCAGACATGCCATTTGCGCCTCGGCGACGGGCGCGATCTGGTTGGTGCGTTGCGTTCTAAAATTTCAGGGCAAGCCCTGCAGTCCGTGCCGCGCATGACGGACAACGACGTCATCGCTCTGTTTCCGCAAGAGTGGCAGAAAACGCCCGACAGCGAATTCATCAAGTCCGCCTTCCATGATGTTCCCTGGGACGAGCCCGAGCTGGTGCGGGCTGGTACGCAATATCGCGCGCCAAAGGGTGGCTGGCTATCGCAGGGCAAGTGGCGTGAAGTTCGTTCCAAGCTGTCCGTTCGTCGTGCCTGAATACTCCGGGTTTCGTCTGTTCGCATTTCATACCTAAATAGGGGGAGGCAAGAATGCAAAAACATGTTCTGGTAACGGGTGGTGGCGGTTTCATTGGTGGCCATCTAGTCGCCGAGTTTCGCAGACAGGGGAAGCGGGTACGCGCCGTGGATGTGAAACCGCTCGAGGAATGGTATCAACGCTTCGACGATGTCGAGAACCTGCCGCTCGACCTCAACGTCAAGGAAAACTGCGAGATCGCCGCCAAGGGCGTGGACGAAATCTACAATCTGGCGGCAAACATGGGAGGCATGGGCTTCATCGAGCACAATAAGGCGCTGTGCATGCTCTCGGTGCTGATCAATACTCACATGCTCCAGGCCGCACTCGATCATGGCTGCCAGAAATTTTTCTACTCCTCTTCCGCCTGTGTGTACAACGGCGATAAACAAAAGACTTTCGAAGCTCCTTCCCTGAAAGAAGAAGACGCTTATCCCGCGATGCCCGAAGACGGCTACGGCTGGGAAAAACTTTTCTCCGAACGCATGTGCCGCCACTTCCGCGAGGATTTCGGCCTCTACACTCGCGTCGCGCGCTTTCACAATGTGTACGGCCCCTGGGGCACGTGGTTCGGTGGCCGCGAAAAAGCCCCCGCCGCGATCTGCCGCAAGGTGATCGAAGCAAAGCTACAGGGCACGCATGAAATCGAAATCTGGGGCTCCGGCGATCAGACGCGCAGTTTCATGTACGCCGACGATTGCGTCAAAGGCATCGAGCTGATCACCCACTCGCAAATCCTCGAACCCATAAACCTGGGATCCACCGAAGCGGTCAGCATCAATCAACTCGTGGACATCGTCGAAGGCATCGCCGGGATCAAGTTGAAGAGAACTTACAACTTGAACGCGCCCAAGGGCGTCAACGGCCGTAACAGCGAAAATACCCTCATCAAGAAATATCTAAATTGGGAGCCGGACACCACCTTGCACGCTGGTCTGGAAAAAACCTACGCCTGGATCTACGACCAGTATCGGGCTCGCGAAAGAGGCGAAGCCGGAGTCGTCCGAGAATCCTCTGCGGTAAGATAAGATCGATGCAGGAACTCGGGAAAAAGTGCAGGTCATGGCTCTAGAGTGTGCGTGAGAACGCAGGAATATCTGTAGGCCGTCGTTTCAGCCGCGCGCGAAACACGGCAAATCAGGTGCGGGTTTAGCCCCTGGAGTACGGGGTCAGCGCTTCGCACACAGAATCCTTAGCCCTGACATCCGGTCGGGCAAATCGAGCGGCGCTGGCGGTCGCGGTTTTGGCTTGCAATCGTCACACCAATTCAAATGGGTCTCAGACCAACAGGGATAACGATGGAAATCGGAGAAATCTACAAGAAATTAAATACCGTCTTCGAGGATGTTTTCGATGACGACACGATCGTCGTCCGCCCCGAACTTTCGGCGGACGACGTGGACGCATGGGACAGCCTGACCCATATCCGCCTGTTACTCACCGTGGAGAGCACGTTTAACGTAAAGTTCTCGGCCTCGGAAATCGGCAAACTCAAAAATGTAGAAGGTCTCGCCGAACTCATTCGTTCCAAAGCCAATTGATCCCGAGGAAATTCATCCACCCACAATGAGTCTCGATCTCTTGCGATCCCTTTCCTGGCTGCCTGAGCCCCTGCCAGACTTCAGCGCACGCTGTCGCGCGGTCCTCGACCAAGACTCCGAAACCGCGTTGGGCCTGCGCCTCCAGTCGCTCGCATCTTTCGCGCTGAACGAAAATCAGCTGAATCATCTCGCACGCGCCATAGCAAAAGCGCAGAACTCCCACGCGGCGTTGAAACCACTGGTCCCGTTTCGACTGGGCATCCTCAGTAACTCCACGCTCGATTTCATCGTGCCGGCGCTGGTCGCCACCGCCGCACGTTATGGCATCGTTCTGGAATGCATCAAAGCCGATTACGACCAGGCGGTGCAGGAAGCGCTCTCGCCCGATTCCACCATGCATCGCGCCATGCCGGAGGCGGTCTTGGTCGCGGTCGATTATCGCGCCCTGCCTCTGCGTTGCAACAAGGGCGACGCCGCAGAAGCAGACCGTGCCGTTAGCCAATCGCTCGCCTACATCGAAACGCTCCGCGCCGGACTCAAAGCCAATGGCAAAACAGTTTGCATCCTGCAAACGATAGCGCCTCCTCCCGAACGTCTTTTCGGCAGTTTCGATCGCGCCCTCCCCGGTACCACCGCCAACATCATCCAGCGCCTAAATCTTCGTCTTGCGGAAACGATTTTTGGCTCCGCAGACATCCTGCTCGATGTCGCGAGCCTCGCTGAGACAGTCGGCCTCGCCGATTGGCATTCCCCAACCGAATGGAATCTCGCGAAGCTCCCATTCTCCCATCGCTTTCTGCCCCTCTACGCGGATCACCTCGCGCGCCTGCTCGCCGCGCTCAGAGGCAAAAGTCGCCGCGTCCTGGTTCTCGATTTGGACAACACCGTCTGGGGGGGCGTCATCGGGGACGACGGCCTCGAAGGTATTCAATGCGCGCAGGGCGACGCCACCGGCGAAGCCCATCGCAGCGTGCAGCGTCTGGCGCTGGAACTGCGCGAACGAGGCGTCGTCCTTGCCGTTTCCTCAAAAAACGACGACGAAACCGCGCGCCTCCCCTTCCGCAAACACCCCGAAATGCTGCTCCAGGAAGAACACATCGCCGTTTTCCAGGCAAATTGGAACGACAAAGCCACCAACATCGCCGCAATCGCCAAGGAATTATCGCTCGGCCTCGATTCCATCGTTTTCCTCGACGACAATCCCGTCGAGCGCAATCTGGTTCGCCAACTTCTTCCCGCGGTCGCTGTCCCCGAACTTCCAGCCGACCCAGCGCTCTATGCCAGAACTCTGGCCGCCGCAGGATATTTCGAATCCATCTCGTTTTCAGAGGAAGATGTTGCGCGCGCGCGTTTCTACCAAGACAATGCCAAGCGCGTCGGCCTGGAGCAGAAAGTCGGCGGCCTCGACGCCTACCTCTCCTCACTGCAAATGGAAATAACCTTCCAGCCCTTCGACGAAATCGGCCGCGCGCGCATCACGCAGCTAATTAACAAGTCGAATCAGTACAATCTAACGACCAAACGTTACACCGAACCCGAAGTCGCCGCCGCGCAGCACGATCCACAATGTTTCACTCTGCAGGTTCGTCTCTCCGACTCTTTCGGCGACAACGGCATGATCAGTGTCATCATTTGCCGTCCGCAATCGCACTTCGCCTGGGAAATTGACACGTGGCTCATGAGCTGCCGCGTTCTCGGCCGCCGCGTCGAGCAAATGGTCCTGCGCGAGATTCTGGAGCATGCCCGCCGCAACGGAATTCGCAAATTGACCGGCGCGTACCGCCCCACCGATCGCAACAAACTTGTCGAAGATCACTACTCGAAGCTGGGTTTCACCCTCCTCGGCACCGCTGCGGACGCGACGACCACTTGGGAATTGGACGTGGACGCGGCAGTGATAGAAGCGGCCCCCATGACGGTCCGCTCCATCGGCTTTATGCAAGAAACCAGTGACCTCGCGAATGACCGAGTCTCGTAGTAATTCCCCCGTGCGCTCCTGGGACCCCCAGCCAGCCACTCTGCCGCGGCGCGACTATTACCTGCTGCCCCTCATCAGCCTCTCCACCATTCTGCTAATTTTCGGAGTCTCGGAATTTCTCACCCGCGTAATCTGGGCCGAACAGAAAACCGCGTCCTGCACGATCATCGACCCCATCGCCGGCGATCACTTCAAACCAAACTGCACCGTGCGCACCAAAAACGCCGAAGGCCCGTGGACCACGTATCAGTACAACGAATGCGGATATCGCAGCGTCACTTCCTGCGGACCGAAACCTCCTGGCAGCATCCGCATCGCCATCCTCGGTTCTTCCGTGAGCCAGGGCCTCTACGTCCCCTACGAACAAACCTATTTCGCGCGCACCTCTGCCGAACTCAGTCGCAGCTGCAATCGTCCCGTGGACGTGCAGAATCTGGGCGTCCCCGGTTCCAGCCCCATCTACGCGTATCGCCGCGTGCAGGAAGCATTGGCGCTGCAACCCGATGTTGTACTCTACCTGCTTGCGCCCTTCGATCTGGAACAACGCATCGACCCGAAGGAACTCGCCGCACGCAACGCTCCCGCGCGCAAAGACGCGCCAGCCAAGCGCGCCGTGCAATTAACCTTGAGCCCCATGAAGCGCCTCGAAGGCACGCTCGTGGAAAGTCGCACCGTCCTCGTCGCTCAACATTTCCTTTTCCAGAACAGAGATACTTTTCTCCGCATGTACATGCTCTACGGTGATAAAGCCGATTTTCTACGCCAGCCCTTCACCCCCGCTTGGCAGCAACGCTTTGCCGACCTCGATCTAATCATTGGCGACATGGCAGACCGCCTGCGCGCCGTCGGCGTCCCGCTCGTCGTTATTCCCGTGCCATCACGGGCCCAAGCAGCTCTGCTTAGCTCTCCGCAACTTCCCGCAAACATTGATCCATTCGCATTCGGCCATCAGATCGAAGCAATCGCTGCCAAACATGGCGCCGATTCCGTCGACCTCATGCGGCCATTCAGCAATATCCCAAATTCACAGAACTTTTTTTATGTCGTCGATGGCCACGTCACCCCCGAAGGACAGAAAGTAATCGCGCAAATCCTCTCCCAAAGACTTCTCGATGGCAGCGTCCCAGCATTCGCTCGCTGCGCTCCGCAGCAGAGCCTGGCGCGGGAGCATTAACGGTGGGTTCAGCTTCTCCACAATTTCTAGCGTATGCTTTCGCGGTCATTCTGGTTTTCAATTTCAGCCGCTCCGTAGCTTGGCGCCAATTCGCTCTCCTCGCCGCCAGCGTGGGATTTCTCGGCTTCTTTTCCCTGCACCCGCTTGCGTTTCTCCCGCTGGCGGCATTCCTCGCGTACGGCTTCGCGAGCCTGCGCCTGATGCAGGCCAAGAAAGCAAATCTGTACGCGCCGTTATTGCTCTTGGGCATTGTCGCGTTCATGTGGCTCAAGAAATACTCGTTCATCCCCGCCGTGTTGTTTCTTCCCCATCCTTACCTCACGCTGGGCCTGTCTTACATCTTCTTCCGCGCTCTTCACCTGATTATCGACGCGCGTAACGGCGACCTGCCGCCCGACATTTCGCTGCTTTCCTACCTCAACTACATGTTGAACTTCACCACCCTGGTCTCCGGTCCCATTCAACGCTACGAAGATTTCGCCGCCATGCAACTGGCTCCCGTCCCACTGCCGCTGAACCTCCTCGTCGCCGGCGAAGCTCTGGAACGCATCATTGTCGGCTTCTTCAAGGTCAACGTGCTCTCGCTGTTTCTCTCCATGATCCAGGCGAGTGCTCTGAACTCGCTGCATGACAATGGCCCTGCCGGCGCGCGTATTCTGAACGGCGTCATCATCGCTGCGATCTACCCCTTCTATCTGTACTGCAATTTTTCCGGCTACATCGATATCGTGATCGGCATCGCGCGTTTTCTCCGCATCCAGCTCCCCGAAAATTTCAACCGGCCTTTCGCTTCGGATAATTTCATCACCTTCTGGAGCCGCTGGCACATCACCCTTTCCACCTGGCTGAAAACCTACGTTTACAATCCGCTGTTAATCGTCACCATGCGCCGCTGGCCCTCGCCCGCCGCCGAGCCTTTCCTGGGAGTATTAGCATTTTTCGTCACATTTTTTCTCATCGGCGTATGGCACGGCCAAACGTCTGTTTTTATTTTCTTCGGCGTTCTACAGGGGCTGGGCATGAGCGTCACGAAGCTTTATCAGGTGTTGATGGCGAAATGGATCGGGCGCAAACGGTATCGGGAACTGGCCCGCAACGGCCTCTACAACGTCGCGACGCGCGGGCTCACCTTCACCTGGTATGCATTCACCTCGCTTTGGTTCTGGTCCAACTGGAAACAACTCGACGCGCTCGCGCGCACATTTCATCCCGGGGAAATCGCTTGGGTCTGGCTGCTGATCTTTGTTGGATCTTCCGTGATCCTTGCGCTTTGGGAAGCGATGCGCGGCTGGCTGCTCAGCTTTCAGTTTCAGGGTCAGCCCTTGCTGCTGTCGCGCTACATACGGACGGCAGCGAACACCGCCTTGGTCGTTATCTCGATAGGAACAATGTCGCTCCTGAATGCTCCGCCGCCAGACATCGTCTACAAGGTTTTTTAAAACACACCGGGCTGGCGCTCACCCTGGAAACCCGGCATCTTCCGGGCTTTGAATTTGACTGTGCAGCGGCCGCGTCAGTGTTGCGGTGATCGCCGCAACGGGGCTGCCAACGAAGCCAGCCGTCTTCTAGCCAGATGTAGTCGTTCAAGTCCCCAGCAAATTAATCTGCAGTTTTTCGTACCCGTGCTCGTGCGCCCACAAATCCAGAGGTATGGTCGCCAGCTCATCCACCACCGGAACTGCCAGCCCCGTCTTGGTTAGATCGATACTCTTCAAATACATGTGGCACGTATCGCAAACATCCACTCGCACGTGCGCAATCTCCGGCGCGGAATAAAAGGCCATCTGCGGCTCTCTCTCTTCTCCGCACGCTGGGCAATACACTCTGCGAAACCCCCACTCATGCGCGCATAACATGCAAATCAGCGATTTTTTCGCACCATCGCCCTCGCTCCGCAGCACTCCCACGATCGGTTTCCCGCCGCACAACGGACAAGTCGAAGGCGCGCCATCCACAATCGTGTTCTCGCGCTGATCGGCAAGGTACTCCGCGTAAGGCTGCAGAAAAATCCACGCCAGCAAT
>JGI12635J15846_10002288_pt1 | contig 16745 bp, 9 predicted proteins | sample BlaSpr_A8_OM2_M2_FD_15846 | JGI IMG/M metagenome (IMG submission 15846) | reverse complement strand
GACCGACAGCGCGATCGCCGAACTCTCGAGCCAGCGGCAGGTCGATTGTGCGCGCCGCGGCCATGGCAGCCACCGACGCGGCTACGTACTGAGCCTGGTCCGCGCGGGCGTCGGGCCGCTCGAGAACCGGCGCGAGCAGGGCAAAGGCGCGTCCGTCCACCACGCGTGCTATCCAGTAGCGGCGCAGTGCGCTGGCGAACCGCAGCGTACGAGCGGTGCCGGCCGGGTCTGCTGCCGCGTGCTCCGCCGCCCGCCAGAGGTTTGCCTCGTCTGCGTCCAGCCGGGCCAGCCACTCCGGCTGGTCGGGGCCGTTGATGTACGTCTCCGCGGTCTCCGCGATCGACAGGAAGTGGTCACAGTGTGCTTCCGCGACGGCGGCGGCCTCGTCGGTTCCGGTCTCGAGGAGCCGTTCGGCGGCGAACTGCCTGATCGTCTCCAGCAGCCGGTAGCGAAGGCCGTCGCCAGCCTGCTCCGCCTGCACCAGGCTCTTGTCCACCAGCGAGCCGAGAAGGTCGGTGACCTCGAGGGGCTCGATGTCACTGAGGCCGCAGACCGCTTCCGCCGCGCCGAGATCGAAGCTCTCGGAAAACACCGCCAGGCGCCGCAGCAGCTGTTGCTCGGCGGCGCTGAGCAGCGAGTATGACCAGTCGACCGTGGCGCGCAAGGTCTGCTGGCGCTCGAGAGCGGCACGGCTTCCTCCGGTCAGCAGCCGGAAGCGCTGATCGAGGCGATCGGACAGTCCGCTGAGCGACAGCGAGCGCAGCCGGGCTGCGGCAAGTTCGATGGCGAGCGGCATACCGTCCAGCCGTCGGCAGATCGACACCAGCAGTGGCGCGGTGTGCGCATCGACCGGGATGGCCACGCCCTGCTCGGCAGCCCGGTCCACGAACAGCGCAACGGCCTCCGAGGCCTCCGCGGCCCCGGGCTCGGGGTCGTCCGATCCCGGCAGCGACAACGATGGCACCCGGTAGATGATCTCGCCGGCGATACCGAGCGGCTCGCGGCTCGTCGCCAGCAGATGCACTCGCGGGCATCGCCGCAGGATGGCGTCGGCGACCTTGGCGCACGCGCCGATCAGGTGCTCGCAGTTGTCCACCACAATCAGGACGTCCTGCGGCACGAGCGCGTCGAGCAGGGTGTCCATAGCCGGGTGGCCTGGTTGCACAGGCACACCGAGCGCCGCGGCGATGACCGGCGCGACAGCCTCCTCGTCGGTCACCGCGGCCAGTTCCGCAAGCCAGACCCCGTCGCCGATCCCGTCCAGCAACTCGGCAGCCACCTGCAGGCTCAGCCTCGTCTTGCCGCATCCGCCGGCGCCGGTCAGCGTCACCAGCGGCGATGCCTCGATCAGTGCCCTGACCTCGGCGAGTTCACGGCTCCGGCCGACGAACTTGGCCGGCTGGACCGGCAGGTTGTTCTGCAGCACCGGATTGCCGAGCGAGCGCAACTGGGGAAAGCTGGCCTGCAATCCCGGAGCGCTGAGCTGGAAGAGTTCCTCAGGGCGGCCAAGATCCTTCAGCCGGTGCGCGCCAAGGTCGGTGAGCACGGCGCCGTCGGGCAGCCCGTCGCGAACCAGCACTGCCGCGGCCTCGGACAGCACAATCTGGCCGCCGTGCGCGACCGCCGCGATCCGGGCCGCCCGGTGAACGTCCAGCCCGAGCATGCCGGTGGCTGCCGTCTGTGCCCCTTCGCCGGTGTGAACTCCCATCCGCACCCGCACATGCTCCCCGCCCGGCCAGGCGTGAGTCTCGAGGGCTTGCTGCATCGCGAGCACGGCTGCCGCGCATTGCCGTGGGGACGGGAAGGCAGCGAAGAAGCCGTCGCCGAGCGTATTCAGCTCCCGGCCGTCGCGGGCCGCCAGGGCAGACCGGATCAGCGCATGATGCTCGGCCAGAATCTGCGCGTAGACGTCCTGCCCGACGCGCCCGAGCAGCGCGGTCGAGCCCTCGATGTCGGTGAAGAGGAAAGTGAGCGTCTCCACCAGCCCAGCGTAGGAGCCTGACTGGCCGACTGGGCACTAGCCGAACAACGCTGCCTTAGCCGGCGATGCGGGGTATCAGTGCTGGTAGCGGATCCTGACGATGGCGGCAGTTGCCGCCTTGACGGTCAGGGCGATTCCCCCCTGCGATTCGGGCAGGTCATCCCACTTCCCGTTCCAGGGGGTGTCGCCGGTGATCGCGGCGCCGCCGAGCGTGGCGCTGGTCCGTGTAGCGTCCTCGCCCGGTGGTTCGCTCGCGAGCGTCATGAGCTGGGCGCTTGGCCGCCCCGGGCCCGGCGGGACGATCGTGACGTCAGCGTCGGCGGCGCGCGCCCCGTGAGTCTTGTTGATGATCGTGACGTAGTCCTCGCTGGCCGCGCCGACACAGTAGGCGGTCAGGTTGATGCCGTCCGCGTTATCGACCGTGACCGGCTTGACCTGACCCGCCGAGGCCAGGGTGAACGCCTTGATGCCGTATCCCTTCGGGGTGGCCTTGTAGCGCGCGCCGCCGGTAGCGGGATCCGGCACGATCGTGTCGGTGTACAGCCACTGCTTGTTGTGGAAATTCACGCCCGCGGCCCCGTGGGCAGCCCACCAGTGCAGGTAGTCCAGGGCCCACAGCGCCGACGCAAACGCGTTGCTCGCACCCGGGATGCCGCCGAGGTAGTCATTCGACTCGGTGAGCCGGTAGCGCTGGCCAGCGGCGGCGACAGCTGCGAGGTGAGTGGTAAAGAACCAGGGGTAGGGGGTGTAGGTCGTGCGGGCAGGCTGAGTTCCGGGCGCGGTGCCGTTCACCCATTCCGGGGAAAGCATGTTGCTGATCGCCTGCGCAGCGGTTGTCTTCCCCGGATCTCCTCCCACGTAGAGGTGCTGGGTGACGTCCGTTATCCGGCCGGAGCCGCGTTCATCACCGGCAAACCGCTGCGTCCACGACACGCCGGTGTCGGGGTTCGGGGTCCAGGTCAGCGGGCCGTAAGCCCCCGTGTCCGGTCCGGACAACGGCGCCCCGGGCGCGGCGTCGGTGACCGTGGCGGCCAGGACCTGCCAGCGGGCCCGGTAGGACGAGTACGCGCTGCCGGGTACCCCGGAGACCTCCTCGTAGATCGCAGGGTCGGCCGGACGACCGGCGTACGAATGAAAGTCGTGCCAGTCTGGCTCGTTACCGATGGCGAAGCTGGCCACATTGTCGCGGTAGTTACTCCAGATGTGGCCGGCGACCTGGGCATCGACCGTTTCCAGGTCGCGGATTGGGTTTGTGCTGCGATTGAGCATGCGAAGTGTGTAGATGACCTTCAGCCCGGCCACGCGGGCAAAGCCAAACAGGTTGTCGATTCCGGTGAAGTCGCCGTCTGCGCCCGCCGGGAACATGTTGTCCACCGACCCCCCGCCGAGCCGCAGGTTGCGCAGCCCCATGTTGCGGAAGAGGGTGACGAGCGAGTCGTTTTCCGGGCGGAACAGATAGCCTGCCACGCCCGCATTGCCTGGATTGAGCGGTCCCCGTTCGAAGCCCAGCCCGGCGAAATCGTCTGGCACCACCGGCCCGGGCGACTCGGCGTCAATCCTGATCGTCACCGGATGGGCGACGGCCGGCCCCGCGGGCTGCGCTCCGGCCCGCGGGTGGCGCCAGCGGTCCAGCAGCGGCCTCATCACCGAGGCCATGGCGGACGGGAAAGCGGGGCGCAGCAACTCGTCAACAGCATGACCAGGTCGTGCCCGGCATCGGGAACAGCCATTCCTCCGTTGGTCATCGACTCTGGCTTCCGGCAGAGACGACGGGTGGCGAGCCGCTGGTGCCCGGGCCGGCGAGGCTGCCGCCGGAGTGAGCAGGTATCCCTGGCGCGAAGGTGTGTTTGTCACGTGGGTGATAAGCAGTTATCCGTTTCGGCTAAACCGCGGTTGCCACTATTGCCTCCATCCTGGCGCAGGTTTCTTATCGAAGTAGATCGCCTGCCACATGGCCGTCAGAGACGCCTGGCCACCGCCGCATACCGAGGGCCGGCCTTCCCGTCCTGGACGGCGGAGAGCAAGGGAGCCGGCATGCACATTCGACTCAGCAGATCCCGCCTCTTCGCCGCCGTGGTGGCCGTGCTGTGCGCCGTGCCGATGCTGACGGCGGGGGCGGCCGGAGCTCCCGCTGCGCAGGCAGCCACCACGCCCACGCTGCCGTCGCAGGATCCGTTCTATACCTACACCGGATCGACCCCGCTGTCGCAGATCGCGCCGGGCACGGTGCTGAAGGAGCGCAGGGTCAGCCTCTCGATCGAGGGCCTCACGGTCCCGGTCTCCACCGCGCAGGTCCTCTACCGCACCACGGGTGAGCAGGGCCAGCCGACGGTCACGGTGACAACGATCATCAAGCCGCTGATCTCTTTCATCGGCACGAAGATCGTCGCCTACCAGACGGCCTACGACGCGCTGGGATCGGAATGCGATCCGTCGTACACCCTGCAGGGCGGCAACCCGAGCGACTCCACCGCACAAGAGGAAGAGCTCGCCATGGCCGCCTATCTGCTGGCCGGCTTCAGTGTCACGGTGCCCGACTACGAGGGCACGAACCTGGANTGGGGTGCCGGCCAAGAGTCCGGCTACGGAACGCTGGACGCCATCCGCGCGACGGAGAGCTATCTCGGGGCCTCCAGTTCCACCGAGGTCGGGATGGTGGGTTACTCCGGCGGCGCCATCGCCACCGAATGGGCGGCCGAGCTGGCGCCGAGCTACGCGCCTGGGCTGCACATCATCGGCGCCGCAGCCGGCGGCGTGCCGGTCGACTTCGCGCACAACCTCAGCTACATCAACGGGGACGACGACTGGTCGGGTGTCATCGCGGCGGTTCTGGTCTCGCTGGGGCGCGCGTTCGGCGTCAACATCACCCCGTACCTGTCGGCGTACGGCGAAGAGCTCACCAGCCAGGTCAGCAGCGAGTGCATCGCGTCCTTTGCCAGCGCCTACCCCGGCCTGACCGTCCAGCAACTGCTGCTTCCGCAGTACTCCAACCCGTTCGATGTCCCGGTCCTGGTCAGCATCCTCAACCACCTGATCATGGGCACCTCCGGCGGCACTCCAGCCGAGCCCCTGCTGCTGGGGGTGGGTGACTCCGACGGGACCGGCGACGGGATCATGATCGACGGGGACGTGGAGGCGCTGGCGCACGAGTACTGCCAGCGCGGCGTGCCGGTCACCTTCACCGTGTACCCAGGGCTGCCGCACAGCGACGCGGCCGTGCCCTTCGAGGCGCAGGCACTGGCCTTCCTCGAGGGCCGGTTCAACGGGGCCGCGGCGCCGAACGGCTGCGCCTCCATCGGCCAGGGCGACTCCCTGGCCCCGCTGCCCCAGCCCTCCCCCTAGCTGCAGCGACCTGGCGGTCACAGCCATATTCACAGCGGGGATGCCAGGGTCTGCTCTGGGGCGGGAATCGGGACGGAAGGAACGAGATGTCAGCAGACCTAGGCATCTTGCCGCTGCACGGCACGGCACGGCGCAGCCCGGCCGCCGAGGCGCGGTATTTGCATCCCTCAGCGCTGCCGCACTGGCGCGCCCTGCTCGGGTGCCGCTGGCAGGAGCACCACGCGAAGGTCGCCGAGCTCGGCCGTGGCGGCCGCGATGCCGTCCGCGACGCCGGCGAGGCCGACGGCCCGGACGCGCGCCAGGCGGCCCTGCGGCGGGCCAGCGCGCTGTGGCACCAGGCGGTCGCGGAGTGGCGCGCCCTCGGCGAGATCGAGGCATCGCTGTCGCGGCTGGCGGCCGGGCGGTTTGGCTGGTGCCAGCAATGCGGGGCCGCCATCACCTTCTCGAGGCTGGCCGAGGTCCCGCAGGCGCGGTACTGCCCCGGCTGCGACCAGTGACCGCCTGCTTTATACGGACACCACGACCATTACGGTGTGCCCGATCCTCACCTTGTCGCCTTTTCTCAGCAGCTGGTTTGCGTGGATGCGGAGCCCGTTGAGCGAGGTGCCGTTCGTTGAGCCGAGGTCCTGGACGTACCAAAGGCCGCGGACGAGCCGGAAGCGGGCGTGGCGGCCGGAAGCGAATTCGTCATCGATAACAAGCTCGCCCTGACGGCCCACGGTGAAGTCGTTGCCGAAGCTCTGGCGCTGGTCTCCGGTCTGGATGACCAGCGGCCGGGTGCGAGAAGCCTCGGAAGTGGTCTTGCCTGTCTGCGTGGTAACCGCGGATACGGCCACCATCCAGGCATGCTGCTCCTGTTCGGTGGCATCTTCCCAGGCTGGGAGGAGCTCGGTGTTGGCGCCACGGTGCGCTTCGTACGCGGTCTGTGCAAGGCGCTCGATGGGGCTGGTCACGTATCGATAATGCCAGCCAGAGACCGGAGCTCATAGATTAGATCGGACGCTCCGCAAGGCGGTCAGCATTTCAGCAGCCGTGGCGAAGCGATCTGCATTGGCTGGAGCGCATGCCTTGATCAGAAACTCTGCAAGGCCGGGGTTGAGGTCGGAGCGGACCGTTCTCGGGTNGGTCACCGGTTGGTTGAGCATCGGCATTTCATACGGATACGGGTGGCGGCCATCACAGANNAGCTGGTAAAGCAGCACACCNACAGCGAACAGGTCGGTCGAGACGTCCCAGCGGGTAAGGTCGCCGTCCGGTGGCTGGTATGGCGGAGTGCCCGATTGCGTACGGACGGGGTCTCCGACCCTGGAGGCTATGTTGAAGTCGAGCAGCTTCGCTCCGGTGCGCGTGAGAATCACGTTATGCGGTTTGATGTCGCGGTGGACGAGCCCGCTGTCTTTCAGTTTCATCCACTCGTGCGACTCAGCTTCGGGCAGGTCGCCTTCGCGACGTTGAGCATCCAGGTCCGCCAGGCGCGCTGAATCAGGATGAAAGGCAGCGAGCGCGTCTAGCAGATCGAGTGCGACATCCACTGCCTCCCGATCGCGAAGGCGCCTCTTTCCCCTGACAAACTCATTGAGCGACTCTCCGTCAACGAATTCGGTGATGAGATACCAGCCGCCGACCGAGGTCCGGCCGGCCCAGTAAACCTTCACCACGTTGGGGTGATTGATCTTCCGCAGGGCGCCGATCTCCCGGCGCACCGCCTCATACCCGGCGGCGCTGTCGAAGATCTTGAGCGCCCGCTCCTCATCCTCGACCTCATCGTGCACTCGGTAAACCTTCGAAAAGCCGCCGTGCCCCAGAAGGTCCAGAATCTCGAAGCGGCCCTCGAGGACGTCGCCGACAGCGTAGTCAGCGACCTTGGCCCCGGCCGAGGATCGCATCTCTGCTGGGTCAGGTTCCGGGAGCGCCCGGCTGCCGCTCGACGGCGATCCTTCGGCCGGATCGCTGCGGTCCCGGGATGTGGGCTGGCTGATGCGGCGGGTACCTCCGGCCGAGCCGGGCGGCACATGCTGGATTCCCCCGACGGCGTGCACCAGGCAGGGATGCAGCACGTAGGTGCCGACGTCTGGCGGGAAGTGGAACTCATCGGCATCGCCCATCGAGTAAAAGCGGCGCAGTCCGAGGTCGTCGACATATCCGAGCAGGCCGTTCTGCCACAGCACGGAGGCGAGGTCCGTCGCTTTCTCGAAGTGCAGATCCGCCACTTCCTGCAGAGCCTCGAGATCGGCGCGCGGGAACCGGTCGACACCGATCATCCGGACGAACGAGCGAACGTCCTCCTGCACCCCGCTCATATAAGCCTGGGTGCTGGTGAACAATTCGGAATAGTTGTGCAGGGCAGCGTTCTGCGGCATCAGGTCCGACGAGATCTGATTGGCGCACTGCGCGAGCTGCGAGTCACCGAACCGCTTGGCGCAGCGCTGCACCATTCCCTGGAGAGCAGCCGGCGGCAGTTCCTCGCGGCCAGCCTGCTTCTGCCGCAGGACTTCCTCGTTGAGCTCATTGCCGAGCGAGATGATGTCGCGCGGGATCAGCCTGGTGTGACTGAGAAGGTAGTCCTCGATAGTCCCGTCGCCATCGGGTCCCGGCCAGTTGCCGTTGACCCCGAGCCAGTCGCGGATCGTGGGAGCGCCGGTGGCCGGGCGTCGCATCAGCAGTGACGGCGGCAGCCGGCGCAGCTTCTGCTGAAACAGGTAGAGCAGCGAGCTCCGGTCCCAGGTCAGGACCCGTATATGCGGTTCGTTGTAGTACCGCGGCGCATGTTCTGAGCGGTAAACCGAAGACATGACGATGTCGCGGATACAGACGACGATGTGCAGGCGGCCGCCCAGCCTGTGATCCCGCAGCAGCCTCATGACCTGGTGGAACAGTCCCTCCTGGCATTTCAGCCAGTACATGGGTGCATGGCTGAACTCCTCATCGATCGCGTCCAGGTAAAAGTAGATCGGCTTGCATTGGCCGATGACTTCACCCAGCAGATCCTCGAGGTCATCCCAGAGCGGGTCGTCGAGATACGTAGATAGCTGATGGCCGGTGTGCCGCAGGTTGATGATGTCGCGCACCTGGCTGTAGATCGACCGGGGCCTGCGGAAGTCCTCGAGCAGCCGCGCGTACGAATTCTCAATCTCGTCGGCCTGCTCATCACGCAATTGCTGGCGCAGTTCAGGACGGCGCAGCAGATGAGAGGCCAGCGCCCGCATGATCGCGCGCTCCCAGATCTGCATCCACTTCTCGACCAGGACACTGTCCGAGAACCACTGGCATGCTTTGACGATGACTTCGGTCTTCGGCAGGTCCTGCTGCGGCATGGCGGCATAGACGGAGTCCTGATGGGCCTGGAAGTCCTGAAGGCGCCGGAGGTAGACCGTCTTGCCGGCGCCGAGCTTCCCCACGATGACCCTCACCATGGAGTCGTTTGCGCGGGTCGCGAGGTGGCCATAGGCAGGATCGCCGCCGAAATCGACGAACTCGCTGATCAGATCCTCGATGTCAGCGCGTGATCCGTCCGGATTGCCAAACGGCCCAACAGGGTCGAGCCGACGTCGTCTGCTGGCCATTTTCTCCCTCAATCGGGATCGTAGCCCTCTACAGGTAGTAAGGGCTAGCGCCCGGAACTGCGCTCGGAGGGAAGGACGTGCACTTCCGCACCGCCGGACGACCGGGCCAACTCGCGCAGGACTGGATGATGGCCAGCTCGCGCCGGAGTGCGCCGGGCCAGGAGCATCTCGGTCACCTGGTGCTCGTCCGCGAGGGCGGTGAGCGTGGCAGCCGGTGCCCCGTGCCGGACCAGGAACGGGCCGCCGAGCTGCTCGGCGAGCCTCGCGTAGCCAGCCAGCAGGGCCTCCCGCCCGGGAGCGGGCGGCGCCGACACGACGGCCACGGCCATGAACCTTCCGGCCAGCCTCGTGGCCAGCGCCGCGGCGCTCCTGATCAGCGGCTCCATACCGGGCTCGGGTGCGGCGCAGGCCAAGATGACCGGCGGGGCCTGGCTGCTCGCGGCGATCTCGCCGCCCCGGTACGCGGCCAGCCGGCCGTCGGCATGCTCGGCGGCGAGGCTGAAGGCCTGCTCACGCAGCTCGGCGAGCGTTGCGGGCGCGTAGCTGGTGCGCAGCGCCGGTTCGGCGGCCGCGGCCGGCCCGAGCTCACCACGGCGCGCCCGGTCCGCCAAGACCGAGGCCGGGGCGTCCACGAGTTCCAGCTCGTCGGCGAACGCGAGCACGGCCGCCTCGTCCAGCGCGCCGCTGCCCGAGTCGCCGTGCCCGCCGATGCTGCCGAGGTGCGCCGTGGTGACGACCGTGATGCCAGCCTCGGCGAGCCGCCGGGCGCCTTCGAGCCGGGTCTCGCCGGTACCGGGATCGGTCACCGACAGGTCATCGACGCAGGCCACCTCGGGCCGGCGGGCGAGGACCGCGTCGGTATCGAGCGTGCTGCCGTCGCCGATCAGCTCCAGTCCCTCCAGGGCCGCGCTCACCGCTTCCCGGCCCTGGCAGTCCACCGCCGCCACGACCACATCAGACCCGCGCGACCTGCGGCGGCGGGCTTCCTCGAGCATCGCGGTGGTGACCCCGCATCCGGGCGCGTATCCCAGGTAGACGCGGACCGCGCCGCGGCGCCGTTCCTGCCCCGGGTCCACACCGCCGGCCGCGCGGCTCGCGCCGCCGGCATTGTCGTCGCTCAAGAGCCTGGCCTGGGCGGGCGTGATGTGCAGGTGGACGGCCGGGAGCTGGTCCGCCAGGCGCTCCGCCAGGCTGGTCGGCCGCCTGGTCAGCCTCGGTGGCCAGCGGTCGCGCCGGGACGCCGCGGCGGCAGCCACGACCACGTGCCGCGCTCCGGTCTCGCGCGCCGCGTTGCTGATCGCCGCTGCGGGGTCGCCGCCCTCGGATCCGATGACCGTGGCGCCGGCGTCCTCCGCGGCCTGCCGGAGGGCGTCAGCAGCGCCAGCGGGCAGCAGCACCGTGCACGTCGCCCCGGTCGGCCTGGCCAGCCGGGTGCCGCGCCGAATCAGGGTCCCCGCCTGGTCCGCCGCGGTGAGCGCGACGAGCACACCTGGCGCCTCACGGCGCTGGGCGGCCGGGGAGGTGGTCAGCGTCTCCGCCACGGCCTGCAGCCCGATCTCACGCAGCGTCGCCAGGTTCGCGGCGGTGAACAGGCCCGCGAGCGCCGCCTCGGCCTGCTCAGGCGGGTAGATGTTGCCGTGCCCGAGCCGCTTCCGCAACGCCTCCGGCGAGCTGTCCACGAACCGGATGTCGTCGGCCTCCGCGAGGGCCGCGTCCGGCACGGCCGCCGCGGCCGGATGTCCCGTCATGGCCTGGACCGCGTCGGCGGCGCGTTCCAGGTCATACACGTCGACGGTGCTGAGCACGTCGATCCCGGCGTCCCGCAGCGCTGCGATCGCCTGCTTGTGCCGGCCGAAGTCGTCGACGAGGACCACCGCGGGCCGCCGTGCCAGCACCGCATCCAGGTCCATCTCCCCGGAGTCACCGGGCGGGCGCGGCGGGATGATCTCGAGGCCGCCGATGGCCTCCTCGGTGCGCGGGCGCCCGTGGGTCTGCACGTATCCGGCCACCACGTCCTCCCCGTGGTCCCGGAGTGCGCGCCCCTCCCGCAGCATGGTGAAGGTCTTGCCGGTTCCCGGCGCCGCGCCGAGGAACAGGTGCAGGGCCCCGCGCCTCGCGGGTTCCGCGTCGGCGAGCGTGGCGCCGATGCCGTTCTCCTCGCGGATGATCTGCCCGGTGGTGGCGTCGTAGGCGTACAGCTCGGCGTACCGGCCCCAGTTCACCGCGACATCAAGCTGCCGGGCCGCCTCCTCTTCGCCGAGGCTGGTGCGCAGCACGTCGGTGAAGAAGCCGGCCGGGAGGTTGCCGTCGAGGCTGCCGCGCAGCGCCCGGAAGATCGTGCGAACCAGCGGCGCCCGCTGCAGCGAGGCGCGGGCGAAGATCTCTTTGCTGTCCTGAATGCTCGCGCCGGCGAAGACGTGGCCGCTGGGCGTCAGTTCCAGCTCGTCACCGTCGAGGCGGGCGAAGCCGAGCAGCACCAGGGCGTCCACCAGCGGCAGCAGGTCGTCCACTTCAAGGCCCAGGTTGTCGGCCAGGTCGGCGAGGTCGGCCGCGCCCTCGTGGCGGCCCAGCAGAATCTCGGCGAGGCCGGACAGCCCGTCCACCGTGGCGTGCGGCAGCAGGGAATCGCCGAGCGTTCCGGACCCGGAGCCGCCGGGCTCGGCCGGGCGTCCCTCAGTCACCTGGTCACGCTGGGTCATCATCCGGTAAATCTGGTCGACCAGCCCCTCGAAATCCGGGGTGCGCCGGCGCCGCGGCCGGGGCAGCGGATTGCGCATGTCCGCCCTGATCCGCCCGGGATTGGAGCCCAGCACGAGGAGCCGGTCGGCGAGCAGCACCGCTTCCTCGATGTTGTGCGTGACCATGATCATTGTCTTGGTCGGGAACCGCTGNCCCTCCCACAGCTCGAGCAGCTCGCCGCGCAGGTTCTCCGAGGTAAGCACGTCAAGGGCGCTGAAGGGCTCGTCCATCAGCAGCGCAGCGGGCTCAACGACAAGCGCACGGGCGAAGCCCACCCGCTGGCGCATGCCGCCGGACAGCTCCTTGGGGTAGGCGGACTCGTACCCGTCCAGCCCGACGAGGTCGATCGCCCGCAGCGCCCGCTCGGTGCGTTCGGCCGGCGCCACTCCCCGGGCCTCGAGGCCGAGCTCGACGTTCTGCTGCACGGTGAGCCACGGCAGCAGCGCGAAGGTCTGGAACACCATGGTGGTGTCCCGGTTGGTGCCGGTCAGCTGCTTTCCGCGGAACAGCACCTCGCCGCTGGTCGGGGCGATCAGCCCGGCGATGCACCGCAGCAGGGTGGATTTGCCGCTGCCGCTGCGGCCGAGCAGGGCGACGAACTCGCCTTCCCCGACCGACAGGGTTATCCCGTCCAGCACCCGCAGCGGTCGGCCGTCGGGCCCGGAGAAGGACTTGTTCAGGTCCTGGACGCTGATCAGCGGGGCGGTCATGTCAGCGCGTATTTCGATTCGGCAATGGCGTAGAGCCGTCGCCACAGCAGAGCGTTGAGGCCGGTTACGTACACGGACATGACCAGGATGCCTGCGATGATCGCGTGGAAGTCGTTGCGCGCGGTCGCCTGGGTGATGAAGCTGCCCAGGCCGCTGGCGACGAGCACGTGCCCGTTGTAGTCCACGATCTCCGCCACGATGGAGGCATTCCATGCGCCGCCGGCTGCGGTGATGGCGCCGGTGATGTAGGCCGGGAAAATCGCGGGCAGGATCATCCGGCGCCACCGCTCCCGGCCGTGCACGCCGAGGTTGTCCATGGCTTCCTTGAGGTCAGACGGCACCGAGCTGGCCCCGGCGATCACATTGAACAGGACATACCACTGGGTGCCCAGCGCCAGCAGCACGACGCTGCCGTAATCCAGGCTGAGCCCGATGGCCAGGAAGACAACAATCGCGAACGGGTAGATAAAGTTCGCCGGGAAGCTGGCGAACACCTGCACGACCGGCTGCAGGTACTGCGCGACCCTGGGATTGAAGCCGATCCACACGCCGACTGGTACCCAGATCACCGACGAGAGCGCCACCACCACAACCACCCGCAGGAACGTCAGGAATCCGTAGCCGAACGCCTGCCCAAGGATCCCCAGTCCCTGCTGCCCTGCGGCGATGTACGCCACCATGCTGTACAGGCCGTAGCCCAGCACGGCCAGGACGACCGCCATGAACGCGACGTCCGCCGCCCGGCGGCGCGAAGCATGGCTGACCAGGCTGCGGTCGTCGATGCCGGTGGCCGCTCCCATCACCTGGTTGACGGGCTTGGCCAGGGCGCGGCGCCCCCGCCCGGCCAGCGCAGGCCAGCTGGAGCGGCGCAGCGCGCTAAAGACAAGGGAGCGTGGTTTGGTTGCCGCCTCGGTCTGCTCCAGACGGAACCGCTCCGCGTATGCCACCAGCGGCCGCCAGAACACCACGTTGACGGCGAGGATCATCAAGATCATGGTGGCGATGCCCCAGACAACGTGCCCGAGCTTGCCCTGCGCGACGGCGATGCCCACGTAGGAGCCCACCCCCGGCAGGGTGTACCGGTGCCCCGCGACGATGATCAGCTCGGAGGCGGTGAGGAAGAACCAGCTGCCACCGAAGCTCATCATCCCGTTCCAGACAAGGCCGATGGCGCCGCCCGGTACGTCGATGCTCCAGAAGCGCTTCCACCGGGTCAGCCCCATGAGCCGGCTCGCCTCGTCCAGCTCGCCGGACTGGGTGACCAGCGAGTGGTAGAAGGAGAACGTGATGTTCCACGCCTGGGAGGTGAACACGGCGAAGATCGACGCCGCCTCCAATCCCAGTTCGGACCCGGGGAATAGGGCCAGGAAGAACGTGACCGTGACGGCCAGGAAGCCCAGCACCGGCACGGACTGCAGGATGTCGAGGGCCGGGATCAGCACCCGCCGGGCGCGCCTGCTCCGCGCCGCTGCATATGCGTAGCCGAGGCTGAATGCGTAGGCGAAGAAGAGCGCGATGAACATGCGCAGCAGGCTGCGCGCGGCGTAGTAGGGCAGTTCCGCTGGCGACGTGTTGATCGTGGTCGGGCGGCCGTGCGGGATCGGCACGTGGGCGCTCGCGCCGACCCGGATCACCAGGTACAGCAGCAGGAAGATGACGACGCCGACGAGGGCGTCCAGCGGCCGAAAATGCAGCCGCCGCCGCAGGACATCCCGGCTCGGAAACGTTGGGTTGGCCGCCATGCCGCTCCGATCTGCACAACTTCAGCAGAACCTCACCATGATGCCGCACCAGCCGGGCCACAGTGATCATGCATTCACGTTCCTAACACCGTCGCCTGCCTGGCCGGACTCGCGGCGTGACGCCGGGCGGCGTTAAGGGATTGACGGTGCCGAAAAGTGGTTATATCGTCCACTTCTAATAGGAAAGTTTCCTATTAGAAGTGGTTGCTCTCTGGAGGCGGCGTGTTATCGTCCGGCCGCGTACGGCTCACCTGCCTGTTCTCCGTCCTGGCGCTGGCCGGCTTCGGGCTCGCCGCACCAGCGGCGTCCGCCCACACCAGCCTCCTGGCGAACGGCGACTTCGCGACCGGCAGCACCGCCGGATGGACGTGCTCGTCCGGGGACACGGTGGTGACATCGCCGGTCTACCCAGGCTCGACGTACGCGCTGGCCGGCACGCCGAGCAACAGTGACTACGCGCAGTGCAGCCAGGTTGTCAGCGTCCAGCCAAGTTCGTCCTACACGCTGTCCGGCTGGGTGGAGGGCGACTACGTCTACCTCGGAGACTCCGGCACGGGCACCAGCGACACCGACGCCTGGACACCGTCTGCTTCATCGTGGGCCGAGCTGTCGACCAGCTTCACAACGGGCTCGGCCACGACCAGTGTGACCGTGTACATCCACGGCTGGTACGCGCAGCCGACGTTCTACGCGGACGATCTGTCGCTGACCGGGCCGGCCGGAAGCGGCGGCGAAGGAGGCACCGCCCCGGACGCGCCGACCGGCCTCACGGTGACCGGCACCTCCGCATCTTCGGTCTCGCTGTCCTGGGCCGCTCCGTCCGGCACCGTCACCGGCTATTACGTCTTCGAGAACGGCACCGAGGCCGCCACCGTCAGCGGCACGAGCGACACGGTGACCGGGCTTGCGGCCTCGACCAGCTACACCTTCACCGTCGCCGCCTACAACTCCGCGGGCTCCTCGCCGCAATCTGCCTCGGTCAGCGCTACCACGTCCTCGTCCGGCGGAGGCGGCGGAGGCGGGGGAGGCGGGGGAGGATCCAGCGGGCTTCCGGCGCACGTGCTGATGGGGTACTGGCAGGACTTCACCAACGGCGCGACCCCGCTGACTCTCGCCGACGTGCCGACGAGCTACAACCTGGTCGCGGTCGCGTTCGGCGACTCGGACACCGTGCCCGGCCAGGTCACGTTCTCAATCGACTCCGGGCTGGCGTCGGCGCTCGGCGGCTACACCCAGCAGCAGTTCATCGACGACATCCAGACTTTGCAGGCCCGTGGCCAGAAGGTCATCCTGTCGGTTGGCGGCCAGAACGGCACGATTTCCGTCGACGACGCGGCGAGTGCGAGCAACTTCGCCAGCAGCGTGTACTCGATTATCCAGGAGTACGGATTCAACGGAGTCGACATCGACCTGGAGAACGGCGTCGACCCGACGTACATGGCTTCCGCGCTCGAGCAGCTGGAGAGCGACGTCGGCTCGAGCCTGATCATCACGCTCGCGCCGCAGACGGTGGACACGCAATCGACCGGCGACGACTACTTCCAGCTGGCCCTGGACATCCAGCCGATCCTCACGATGATCAACACCCAGTACTACAACTCGGGCACGATGAATGGCTGCGACGGAAACGTCTACGCGGAGGGCACCGAGAACTTCATCACGGCGCTTGCCTGCACCGAGCTCGAGGGCGGCCTGTCCCCGTCCCAGGTGGGCCTCGGCCTGCCGGCCTCCTCGTCCGCTGCGGGCAGCGGGTACGTCAGCCCCTCCGTGGTCAACGACGCGCTCGACTGCCTCGCGACGCAGCAGAACTGCGGCAGCTTCGTCCCGCCCACCACGTGGCCGGGCATCCGCGGCGTCATGACCTGGTCGATCAACTGGGATGCCTCGAACGGCTACAACTTCGCCGCCACCGTCGCGCCGTACCTGGAGACCCTGCCCTGAGCATCATGGTGGCGCCGTCGACCAGGCCATNAGGCTAAGCCCTGGAACTCACCTCAGGGTGATGCTGATTTCCGGTTGGGTTGACCGGGCAGATTCCGTTGGCGCCCGCGTCAATGGCGAGCCAGACACCGATGACCCGCGCTATCCGCTGCCGGCAGAACTTGCAGGTGCTGATCTCGGCCTTCACTGGTTGTGTTCCCTGGCTTCGCGATGCCAGATCTTGTAGTCCTCACCGATCATGTGCCGTAGTCCCTCGGCCGTGTCGGCGGTGATCGTGAACGTCGCCGACGACCCGATGCGCGCTGCCTGCCACTGCAGTGCCCCGCCGTTGTCACGGCCGACGATCACCTGATAGCGGTCACGCCAGATCGACTGAATCTCGGCTAACGCTGTGGCGTTCTCACGGCTCACGCCGGGAATGCGCCTGGGGAGCTCACTACCCTGTCGCATAACCCCTCCTAGTAGGGGCCATGGCACCGGACTACCTGATCCTTCGGCCGGTGCCCGTTCTGTTGAACAGGGTATAGAAGCTGAACAACACATACAACGTGAACAGGCACAGGGGGCTAATCCGTGGAACGACCATGGACGGATGCCGCGCAGTGAACAGCGACCCTACGAGCGGGTTACGGAGGATCTGCGGCGGCGCATCGGGGCAGAGGAGTGGCAGCAGGGGGAAGCACTGCCGACCGTGGCCGTGCTAGCGGATCACTACGGCGTGTCAGGC
>JGI12635J15846_10002287_pt1 | contig 16755 bp, 16 predicted proteins | sample BlaSpr_A8_OM2_M2_FD_15846 | JGI IMG/M metagenome (IMG submission 15846) | reverse complement strand
ATCAGCAGCGCATCGTTTCCATCCCGCACCCACTCGTATCCGGCTGGCGGCACTTCGAGCGCGAACAGCCAGTAGTCGGCGATCAGGTACGGAGCGGCCCAATAGGCGCGCGGCAGAATCTGCCCGTAACCCCAATGATGCGGGGCCCAGCCCCCGGGCCGGCGGTAAGGTCCTATGTGGTAGCTTCTCGCCGCCTGGAAATTGTGCTGATAGGCAGTGCGATCGACGGTCGCCGGACGAGCATTCCAACCGTGCGGCTCCGTTACTCGCGAATATCCGCGCGGACCCTCGTGCGCTTCCCCCGGAGCGGGTGCGGCACGTGCGCCGCCGCCGTGAGGCGCTCCCGCTCCGTGCGGGGGCTCCGCAAGCGCGCTCCCCATACTGCCGAGCAACAGCGCGGCCAAACTCAACGACGTACCCAGCTTGTTAGCATTCTTCATGGGATGAACTCCGTGGAAAACTCAGCGAATCCTAACACCGCGTACCCGTGAAAAAAATCTACGGACGATCTGATGTAAGATCTACACGCAGCGCCGCCCGCGGCGCGCACGACAACAAACGGGGTGACAAGAATGGGTGAGGGAGCCAGATCGATCACGCGGCGTGAGCTGCTCTCCATGATCGGCATGTCGGCGGGAAGCGCCGCTATGTACCAGGCGATGACCAGCCTCGGTTTCGCCGCGGACTCCGGATACAAGGGACCGGTTCAATTGAGCGCGGCGCCGGCGGGAGCGTCGGTGCTGGTGCTCGGTGCGGGCATCGCGGGTCTCGTGGCCGCATACGAGCTTCGCAAAGCCGGCTATCAGGTTCAGATTCTCGAGTACAACTCCCGTGCGGGCGGGCGCAACTGGACGATGAGAGGCGGCGATCGCTATACCGAGCTCGGCGGATTCACCCAGGAGTGCCACTTCGATCCGGGCCTGTACATCAATCCCGGGCCGTGGCGCCTGCCCTATCATCATCGCGGTATGTTGAGCTACTGCAAGCGCCTGGGCGTGCAGCTCGAGCCTTTCGTCCAGTGCAACTACAACGCCTACCTCCACCGCACCAAGGCGTTCGGCGGCAAACCGCAACGCTTTCGCACCATCAAGGCGGACTACCACGGTCACGTCGCCGAGCTTCTCGCGAAGACCGTTCAAAGCAAGAGCCTGGATGCCGCAGTCACCGTGGAGGATCAGCAACGGCTGCTGGCCTCGCTGCGCGAATGGGGCGCGCTCGACGGGAACTACCGCTACTCGGCGAGTCCGATGAGCAACGACCGGCGCGGCTTCGAGAAGGATCCAGGCGGCGGACTGAGTGGACGTCCCGTGCTCTCCGAGCCGTTGCAGCTTCGAGAAGTTCTCGGCTCCGGTCTGTGGGAAGCATTGACCTTGTGCGACGTCTACGACATGCAGCAGACCATTTTCCAACCGGCTGGCGGCATGGGCATGGTCGGTCAAGCCTTCGGCCGTGAACTGGCGCCCCTCATCCGCTACGACGCCAAGGTCATCGACATCCAACAGGATGAGCACGGCGTCAGCGCGACCTTCGAGGATACCGCGGCACCATCGCCGAGCCGCCACACGGTACGTGCGGACTGGTGCGTGTGCACCATTCCGCTGTCGGTTCTCGGACAGATCCCGATGAGGGTCGGCACTCCCATGGCGAAGGCCATCGCGGCGGTCCCGTATGCGGCGGCCGTCAAGGTCGGACTGCAATTCAAGCGGCGCTTCTGGGAGCAGGACGAGCAGATTTTCGGTGGAATCAGCTACACCGACCTGCCGATCAGCAATATCGGCTATCCGAACAGTGGCTACTTCAGCGACGGCAAAGGTGTGCTGCTCGGCGGTTATCTCTGGGGACTCGACGCCGCGGAGTTCACGGCGATGTCGCCGCAGGAACGAGTCGCGAAAGCGGTGGAATACGGCAGTCAGATTCATCCGCAGTATCCGGCAGAATTCGACAACGGGGTCGCCGTCGCGTGGCACCGCTCGCCGTTCACAATGGGATGCTTCGGCATGTGGACCGAGGAGGCCCGCGCGACCCATTACGAAGCGCTCTGCGCCATCGACGGACGCATCGTACTCGCGGGCGAGCACGCCTCGTATCTGCCTGCCTGGCAGGAAGGTGCACTGTTGTCGGCGCTCGATGCGATCGATCGACTGCACCGGCGCGCGGTGGCAGGAGGATCGCCCGCGTGAACTGCTCCCCAACGGTTTTTTTCGGGACGCTTCGCATGATCACCGGCAACTCAGGTCTCCGCACTCGCGTGGCTCGAACCGTCATCGGGATCGGCTTGGCATTCGCCACCGGCATGAGCCAGCCCAGTTGGGCCCAGGAAGAAGGCGTCGGCATGTTCAGCGCCCGCAATCTCAAGACCACCTCAGGGGCCGAGGTCTACCAGCACATTTGCCAGGGCTGCCACATGCCCGACGGCAAGGGCGCCATCGGCGCGGGCCGATACCCCGCGCTCGCGGGCGACGGCTCGCTCGCCTCCACGGAGTTCATGGCGATGACGCTTCTCGAAGGCCGGCGCAACATGCCCGCCTTCGGCGGCAACGGCGATATGGGATTGTTCTTCGCCGTACCCACGCTCAACGATGACCAGATCGCCGCCGTGATCAACTACGTGCGCTCGAGCTTCGGCAATCACTTCAAGGGCCGCATCACCGCCGCAGCGGTCAAGGCTCTGAGACGGCCCAACAACGACAAGCTCGTCCCTGCGCACTAGGACGCCACCGATGCTTCCGATTCGACTTCGACCACTCAGAGGACCCGCCATGATCAAGATAGTCAGCTCTCTAGTGCTCCTGGCGCTGCCGGCCCTTGCGCTCTCGCAGGACGTGATCCGGCACAAGTTGCCGAACGGCAGCACCTTCCCCATCTCCGCCGCGGTGGAAGTACCCGCCGGAAAGACGCTGGTGTTCTTGAGCGGCACCGTCGCGCCCGTCAGCGATCCCAAGGCGCCGAAGGACAGCACTGCCGCCTACGGCGATACCAAGACGCAGACCGTCGGTGCGCTGACCGCCATCAAGGCTTCGCTGGAGAGCCTGCATCTGACACTCGGCGACGTGATCAAGATGCAGGCATTCCTGGTCGGCGATCCGAGCAAGGGCGGGAAGATGGATTTCGAGGGATTCATGCAGGGCTATACGCAATTCTTCGGCACGCCCGCGCAACCGAACCTACCGGTTCGCTCCGCCCTGCAGGTGGCGGCACTGGCGAATCCCGGCTTCCTGGTGGAGATCGAAGTCACCGCAGTTCGGCCTTGACCCGACGCGCCTATTCGTCGTCCTCAATCGTGAACCGCGCATCGCCGATCGGCTTGCTCGCCGGCGCGCGGCGGCTGCCGTCCGCCCGGCGCGCGTCCTCACGCACGGATGCCCGCCAGGGTTGCGCCCCCTGGACTCGCTGGTACGCCAAGCGAACCGTAAGGTGGTCGGCTCCGATCAGCTGGCGGATCAACAACTCGCGATCTACGGCCTGCTCGATGTGGGGTTTGAGCGTTTCCGTCAGACCCAGCGCGAAGTCCTGCAGGTTCTTCCACTGCTCGAGGCCACGCAGGTAATCCCCGCAACTGCGACCACCCGATAAGATCCAGGTGGTGACGATGCACGCATCGAGGTCTCCCGGGCCGCTGTGCGCTCGCCCGATGCCAAGCCCGGTTTGGGCGATCACCGATTCGACCGCGAAGTGAATCAGCCGGTCACGGTCGCGATGCACGGTGTTCGTGCCGGGCAGTCGGCCCCGCTTCGGCGGATCGTCGCTCACAGCCCTTGAGCCTTCATAGTGGTCGTCTCTCGAGTGGTGCCCCCGCCCGGACTCGAACCGGGATGGCTGTTGACCGACGGATTTTAGGGACGTTTCGGGGCGGTCGTCACATTATCAAGGAAGTAAGGACGCGGCTCAAGATGGCCATCGCACGGCCCGGCGATCGCTTACCCCAGAATAGCGTGCTGGAGGGTCCATCAGGCGATGGTGCCGCCACTCGCGCCTGTCGAATTGTGTCAGCAAGGTCGTAACACTTGGTTACAAACGGCTACAGACTGCTCACAGCTAGATTTTTCGCTCTCTGGGATCATCCACGGCAGATCCCATTAGTCCAATTGCCGGAGGCATTGTGGGCAAGGTCCGGGCCGGCTTGATCGTAGTCGCTGTGATCCAGAGTCATTATCGACGGACTCCTCGCGCCTTCGCGCCGCCGCACGTTATGTCCGCAAATTGAATTTAACTTACCGTGATTCGCTCTGAGATGCGCATCGCGATGGCCGCTATTCATACTCTCTGGGGATCGCCTGCCTGGCAGAGTATCCGTACTCGCCACCAGACATGAAAAGGCAGGCAACCATGGATGACGCGAAACCTCGCACACCACCGGGTCCTGAACTTCCGCAACAGCTTGGCCCGGACTTCTACCGCGAGGCGCGACTACACATTGCGCGCCTCGAGGCGGAGCGATTATGCCGAGAGCGATTGACGTTAGGTGACATTGAAAGAATGGCCAAGATCCCGCTCGGGGCATCCTGCTCACCCAATGCTATACGGCGCGCAATTGATAGCGGTCATTCTCACAGCCCCGAGATCAGGCGGCATGTTAAGGAGGAGGCAGAGCCGGATGTTGTTGTTATGCGTGGTCGACGAGCCACAGATATGGCGGCCGAGGTTTAACCTCGCTCCAATTCGCGCTGGGGATTGATTCAGACATCAGAGTGCCGCATACCGAATCGCACAAACGCAACGGACGATCCAGTCCTAAGGAGATATGTCACCAGTCCACGCGGGGCGAGCCCGCGCCCGCTGCTGTGGTACTACTGCTTCAGCGAGGCTAGGTGCTCGGTCACCAATTCGCTTAATAGCACCATCGCAAGCGATTCGGGCATCGTTGCGGAGCCCCCGAACTGCGTCGTCTTTTGACTGGCCCCGTAGGTGACCGTGATCGCGTTGTCAAAGATCGCAAAGAATCCAAGGTATTCGACGCCATCCCTCGTGATTGAAACCGTCCCGTTTTCTATCTTTGTCATGGGGTTTCTGTTGAAAAGGTCGCCCCGATCGAATCCCGACCTCTCGACCGGTGCCATCCGCCTGACGTCCGACCACCCTCGCCCACACCAGTCATGGTGACTTCGTGGTACCTAAGTAATTCATGGGCCACCGCTTCCCCGGCAGCGCGACTACTTGTCAGGACCCGGCCAGGCGCAGACATACGCCAGCGCGGCATCCGTGTCTGTCCGCAGCCAGATGTCGTCGGGGTTGGATCGCTCCCATTTTGTAACGGTGCCATCCGCCAGATGATCTTCCCCGGATTCCATTCGGGATGCTCGCTTCCTGCAGTCGAAGACCATCACGGATATATCAAATAGCAGCCGTTTGGAGGGTTCACTCCGTGCGGGTGGCACTAAGCTCATATCGAGCTTAACTCGTGCGCGCCGGAGTCCCGAGGGCAGTATCTCGATGCTTGCAGCGTCAACCGAAACCGACACCGGAGCCTGCACCATGAACCACTGATCAGCGCTGGCTGTGCCAGCCATCAAGCCTAAAAGGCAGAGTACGATCTTACGTTGTTGGTTAGATTCCATTCGGGGGCGGCACCAGCTAGTCTTCGAATAGCACGCTATCAATACCATCATGCTGCTTCAATGCGCAATCCGCCGCCATTCAAATGTATTGACCTGAGTTCTATTGCTGGTCGTGATGCAAAGGACATTTATTGACTCCCTGCTGTGGCGTTCCGAAGGCTTCGGGATCGGGGTCATGAGTAGTACCAGGTAGTTGGTGCCCCCGCCCGGACTCGAACCGGGATGGCTGTTAACCGACGGATTTTAAGTCCGTTGCGTCTACCAATTCCGCCACGGGGGCTTCGGCCGCAAGTGTAGCAAAGCGCCCGGCATTGCCGGCGCCTCGGCGCACGGTACGCCTCAGGGCAGTGCGACGCGCACCGGCGCCGGCACGCACCAGATATCGAGCGGCGCGCTCCGCCCGCGCAGCTCGAACTGCGGCAGCTGGAGGAAGGCGATCGGCCGCACGGTCGCGTCCCCTTGAACGGTTTTCGCGTCGAGCGCGGCCGCCACGGTGCATGAAAGCAGCACCTCGCCAGCCCGCGCGCGTCCGCACAGTCGCGCGGCGACATTCACCGTATCGCCGACAAGCGTGGTGTGTCTCCTGCCCGGCGGCCCCAGCAACCCAAGCGCAACGACGCCGGTGTGCAGCCCGATGCCGATGCCCGTCTCGATCGAGTGGTCTTGGCGCCAGCGCTCGGCCAGCGCCGAAAAATCGCGGAGCATGCTGTGACCCGCGGCCAACGCGGCCCGTGCGCCCTTCTCGGCCGAGCTGCCCACGCCGAATCCAGCCATCATCCCGTCGCCGGCGACATGGAACACCTCGCCGCCATGCAGGCTGGTCGCGGCGGCGAGCACGGCGAAAAACTCATCGAGAAGGGGGACGATCTCAGCCGGGGCGAGCTTCTCGGCAAGCCCGGTGTAACCGCGTAGGTCGGCGAACAGCACCGTGACCCGAGTGGTCTTGGTCATCCGGGGGCGCGCGACTCGCGTGACGGTCATGGAGCTGGTGGCGCGAACCTTGGGAGGCACGTTTCGCATCCTTCAGCCTTCGATCGCTCTGGCAACCCGCACACCCTCTCCTGGACTAACCTGCATACGGCGATGCTTGCCGCCTGCGCAAGTATGCACGAACGCGCACTTCCGCGCTGCAAGGGACCATCGGCCCGCGCGTGGAATCACCGGTTTTACCTGGGATTACTGGCTTAGTTTGGGTTACGGGTTTCGCTTAGGGATCTCGAGTCCTCGCACCACGGCGGGTCTTGCCAGAAATGCCTTAAGGGAACGCTGTACGTTAGGGAATTCCGAGATGCCGACGAGGTCTCCGGCTCCGTAGAACCCGATGAGATTATTGATCCACGGAAACGTCGCGATATCCGCGATCGTGTACGTATCTCCGACGAGCCAGGGCCGCTCCGAGAGGCGCCGCTCCATGACGGCAAGAAGGCGCTTGGACTCGGCCACGTACCGATCGCGCGGCCGCTTATCCTCGTAATCCTTGCCGGCGAACTTGTGGAAGAACCCGACCTGCCCGAACATCGGTCCGACCGCGCTCATCTGGAACATGAGCCATTGAATCGTCTCGTAGCGTCCTGATGCGCTCTCGGGAAGGAACGTGCCCGCTTTCTCCGCCAAGTAGATGAGTATTGCGCCCGACTCGAACAATCCGAGCGGCACTCCGTCGGGACCCTTGGGATCGATGATCGCGGGGATCTTGTTGTTGGGGTTGAGCGAGAGAAACTCGGGCGACAATTGATCGTTCGTCTCGAAACGCACGAGATGCGGCTCGTACGGCAAACCGGTCTCCTCGAGCATGATGGAGGCCTTCACTCCGTTGGGCGTCGCCAGCGAATAGAGCTGGATGCGATCGGGATCTGCTGCGGGCCATTTCCGGGTGATCGCGAACTGATCGAGTGTCTGCATGATGTCCTCCTGAGAAACCTAAATTATGCATGCGCCAGGCCGCCTGAGTGGTTTCTCGTTCGAGGTCGGTGCATTCCTACACGAGGTTACGCGATTCACCGTTCGCTCGTGGGGGAGCGCTTGCCCAATATGGATGCACGGGCCCTCGGAGACGCGCGATGCAACTTTTGGGCGGACGCGGCACAGCTGCCGCGCGCGAACCGCGAAATCTCTGGGTGCAGGCGGAATCCATCGTCAATATCAGTCGCGTGGTATCGAACCTCGGCCGCGCGGAGAGTTTTTATCGCTCCGCATTGGGATTCAGTACCGTGTCCAGCGGACCGGTCGATCCGGAAGTGCTGAAGGCATTCGGAGCCGGCGAACGGAGCGCGCACGAAGTCCGGATGCACATCGGTCAGGAGGAACTCGTGCTCGTGCAATTCGACCCGACCGGACGGGATTATCCGGCGGGAAGCCGAAGCAACGATTTATGGTTTCAGCACCTCGCCATCATCGTGAGCGACATGGACGCGGGATACGCACGGCTTCGTTCCAGGGACGGCTGGCAGCCGATCAGCACCGACGGCCCGGCGACCTTGCCCGCGTCCAGCGGCGGAGTGCGCGCGTTCAAATTTCGCGACCCGGACGGTCATCCGCTGGAGCTCCTGTGGCTGCCGCCCAGCCGTGGACGGCCCATTTGGCACGAGCGGGCGCGCGCCGCGCCGTCGGATGAGCCCTTTCTCGGAATCGACCATAGTGCGCTGGCCGTGAGCTCGACGCGCCGCAGCCTCGCCTTCTACCGCTCTCTCGGGCTGCAGATTGCGGAGCGGTCGTTGAACGGCGGTCCGGCCCAGTCTCGATTGGATGCCCTGAACCCCGCACGCGTGCGCGTCACGGGACTTCGTCCCGCCTCCACGGCCGGGCCGGGACTGGAGCTGCTCGCCTATCGCCCCTCCGGGCGGGCGCGCGAGAGTTGTTCCAGCGTCACCGATCTGTCAACAGATTGGACCACACTCAGCGCAGTCATGGCGGGGAGCATGAATGACGGCACGGCCGCCGCGCCGCCGCTCCTCAGAAAGACCACCGCATTGAGCGACCCGGACGGACATCGCGTCGTACTCGTCAATCACGGCGTCGGAGCTCTGGCGCGGGCGGCATGACGCTCTATCCCGGCTTCGCGACCGGTGGATGACCGCGTCATGTCAAACCCGCACTACGATCTCATCGTCATCGGCTCCGGTCCCGGTGGCCCGCGGTCATCACAGGTCACTGGGAGGCATCATATTCATGTGCATGTGATACATGATCCAGAGCGAACCGGCGATGACGATACCGACGATCAGGACGCCGAAGGCGAGCGCCAGCGCATTGTTGGTGTTGTCGGGACCCGTGGTGAGGTGCAGAAAAAACGCGAGATGCACGCCCATTTGTCCGATGGCCAATGCCGCGAGCGCCATGGGCACCCCGAGCGGGTAGATCAAACTCGTACCGCTCGCGACCCAGAACGATGCCACCGTGAGAACGGCGGCAAGCCCGAGTCCGATGAGATAGTTGCGGACTCCGGCGGCAATGGCGTGCTCGCCCGCCTCCTGCTCGCCCGGCGCAGCGTCATCGGCGCCTTCGCCGCCGCCGACTGAATCAGTCTCGAGTTCGCTCATGGGCTGGTCCCCAAAAGATAGACGTTGGTGAAGATACCGACCCAAATGATGTCGAGTGCGTGCCAGAATAACGCGAAACACAGAGCGCGGCGCATGATGTCTGCGCGAAAGCCCTTGGCCCAGGTCTGCGCCATCATCGTTCCGAGCCACAAGAGACCGAGCGTCACGTGCAGCCCGTGAAGGCCGACCAGCGCGAAGAACGCCGACAGGAAGGCGCTGCGGGCAGGTCCTGCGCCGATCGCGATCATTCTGGCGAATTCGCTGACCTCGAGGCCGATGAAGCAGATACCCAGCACTCCGGTGATGAGATAGCTGATTTGAGTCCAGAACATGTTGCGAACGTTCGCGGCAATGCTCGCCATGCCGCAGGCGAAGCTCGAGAGCAACAGACAGGCGGTCTCGATCGCGAGGATTTTGAGATCGAACAGCTTCGCCGCCGCTGGACCGCCCGCGGTGGCGTGCCCCAGCACCGCGTACGCCGCGTAAAACCCGGAAAACAGGATGAAGTCGGAGAGCAGGAAAATCCAGAAGCCGTAGCCGGTGATGATGCGCTTCGATGCCGGCCCGGCATGGCCGCCGTGGGGCTCCGCTCGTGCACCGGGTGCGTGGGAACCATGCCCCTGCGGCTCTGCATACTCGACCGGAGTGATTCCCTTTTCGCGGCCCTCCACGAGAGCGATTCGAGCCTGGCGCCGAGCGCCGTCGATTCTCCCCAATTCTGCCGCCGACAATTCGTACTCGGAACGATCGCGCCAGGCGAAACCGACGAACGTGGCGAAGGCTCCGATCAAACCGATGATCACCATCCACCAGATGTGCCAGATCAACGCAAAACCGGTCACGACCGCGAAGAAAGCCGTGATGAATCCGGTGGGGCTGTTGCGCGGCATCTCGATGGCTTTGTAATCGGGCAAGTCCGTCAGCCGGCGCTGCTGGATTGCCTTTTGCTTGATGCCCCAGTAGGCCTCCGCTCCGGTTACGTTCGGCATCACGGCGAAGTTGAAGGCCGGCGGCGGCGAGAACGTGATCCATTCGAGTGTGCGTCCGTCCCACGGGTCGCCGGAAAGATCACGTAGCTTTTCACGATTGCGAATCGAGATGACGAGTTGGGCGATCTGAAACCCGATGCCGCAGAGAATGATCACGGCGCCCGCGAGGGCCACCAGCAGCCATGGATGCCATTCGGCGACATCATAGTGTTGCATGCGTCGCGTCATGCCCTCGAGGCCGACGATGTACAACGGCACGAACGCGACATAGAAGCCGATGATCCAGCACCAGAACGCCGCTTTTCCGGTCCCTTCGTGCAACCTGAAGCCGAATGCCTTGGGGAACCAATAGGTGTAGCCGGCGAAGGCGCCGAACAGCACCCCGCCGATGACGACGTTATGGAAATGCGCCACCAGGAAAAGCGAGTTGTGCAGCACGAAGTCGGCGGGCGGCACCGCGAGCAGCACGCCCGTCATGCCGCCGATGGCGAAGGTGATCATGAAGCCGAGCGCCCACAGGAGCGGCACCTCGAAGCGAACGCGCCCGCCCCAGAGAGTAAACAGCCAGTTGAAGATCTTCACGCCGGTCGGTACGGCGATGATCATCGACATGATGCCGAAGAAGGCGTTGACGTCGGCCCCGGCGCCCATCGTGAAGAAGTGGTGCAACCACACCAAGAACGACAGGATGCAGATCGCCATCGTCGCAATGACCATCGAGCGGTAACCGAACAGCGGCTTGCCCGAGAAGGTCGAGATGACCTCGGAGAAGACCCCAAAAGCGGGCAGGATGAGGATGTACACCTCCGGGTGACCCCATGCCCAGATGAGGTTCATGTACATCATCGAATTGCCGCCCGCGGTGTCGGTGAAAAAATGGAACCCGAGATAACGGTCGAGCAGCAGCATGGCCAACGTTGCGGTAAGAATCGGGAAGGCGGCGACCATCAGAAGGCTCGAAGCGAGCGCCGTCCAGCAGAAGATCGGCATGCGCATGAGCGTCATTCCCGGCGCGCGGATCTTGAGAATCGTGGTCACGAAGTTGACCCCGGTGAGGAGCGTGCCGATACCGGAGATCTGCAGGGCCCAGAGGTAGTAATCGATGCCCACCCCGGGCGAATACTTGAGCTCCGACAGCGGGGGAAACGACAGCCATCCGGCCTTGCCGAATTCGCCGATCACGAGCGACATATTGACGAGCAGGATGGCGGCGGCGTTGAGCCACAGGCTGACCGAGTTGAGCGTCGGGAAAGCCACATCGCGTACGCCGAGCTGCAGCGGCACGACGAAATTCATGAGGCCGATCACGAACGTCATCGCCACGAAGAAGATCATGATCGTGCCGTGCGCCGAGAAGATCTGGTCGTAATGCTCCGGCGGGAGGTAGCCTGCCGCATGGAAGGCGACGGCTTGTTGCGAACGCATCATGATCGCGTCGCTGAAGCCGCGGAGCAGCATCACGAGCGCCAGTACGCAATACATCACCCCGATCCGCTTATGGTCGACCGAGGTGAACCACTCGTCCCACAGGTAGCGCCAATGGCCCTTGAGCGTGATCCAGGCAAGGAGCGCGAGGATCCCCACGATCATGAAGAGCGACGCCCCCATGGCCAGCGGCACGCCGAAAGGGATCGCCGACCAGCTGAGCTTGCCGAACATTATGCGTGTTCCTCGAGTGGCATCGGTACCGCCTTCAGGGTGGACTCGTGATCTCGGGCGCACCGGCCGGTTCGGGGGCGGTGCCCGCGACGATCGCCGCGAAGAGCGTCGGATCGATGGATTTGTACGTCGTCACCGGCGCCGTATCGGCGGTTTGTGCCAGCCGGGCATAGGCGTCCCGATCGAGTGGCGAGCCGGACTCCTTGGCGCCGGCGACCCATTGGCGAAAGGCCTCCCCATCCACCGCCTTGACCTCGAAGTGCATGTCGGAGAACTTATCGCCGCTGAACATGCCCGAGAGGCCGCGAAAGGTTCCGGGGTTGTCGGCCTGCAGGTTCAACTGGGTGGTCATACGCGCCATCGAATAAATCATGCTGCCGAGCTGCGGCACGAAAAGCGCGTTCCAGACGCTCGCGGAGGTGATCTTGAAATGCACCGGCGTGCCGGCGGGGATCACCAGCTGGTTGACCGTGGCGACGCCGTCATCCGGGTAGATGAAGAGCCACTTCCAGTCGAGTGAGACGGCCTCCACCTCGATCGGCTTGGTCTGGCTGTCGAGCGGGCGGTACGGATCGAGTGCCTGCGACCCGAAGTAGGCGATGCCGCCGAGGAAGGTGATCACCAACGCCGGTATCGCCCAGATGATGAGCTCGAGACTTCCGGAAAAATCCCAATTCGGCCGGTAGGTCGCTCGCGTGTTCGAGGCACGAAACCACCAGGCAAAGGCGATGGTGGCGACGATCACCGGCACGACGATCGTCAGCATGATGGTCAGGGCATCGAGAAGAATCAGCTTTTCGGAGGCTCCGACGGGCCCGCGCGGATCCATCACGCCGCTGCACCCTGACAGGGTCAGCGCGAGCGATGCGGCCGGGACGATTGCTTTTCTTGGAACCACGCTCGATCCCCGTCCAGAGGAGCGTCAGTAAGGTATCACACGGTGGAGAATAGCGCTGTCAGATCGTGTTTCAGGCGTAACCCGGGCTCGATCAAAAAGGGTAATTCAGGCCGGTGAACACGGCAGCGCCCTCGCTGCCCCAGCCGATGTCGACGTAGCCCACGACGAAGGGGCGCGCGATACCGCGAAAGCCCATCCCATATACCTTGTGCAGCTGATCGAATGGCAACGTGCTGGTACGGTCGAACACCCGGCCGACATCGACGAACGGCGCAAGCTCCAATTCCACCGAGGTCGCGACGGCGTGGAACGTCATCAGGTCGCGGCGAAACTCCACGGAAGAGGAGAACGAATCGCGATCATAGAATCGACCCTCGCCGAAGCCGCGCAGCGGCTGGGTGCCGCCGATGACGGTATCCGCACCCCCGATGCTGGAGAGTGCCCAGAACGGCACATCGTGCGCCGTCGGCAAGTAGCGCAATCCCATGTGCATCGCGATCACCGCCTTCGCCGCTTCCAGCGGAATGAACCCGCGGCCGTCGAATCCCGCCTCGGTGTAGAGGGAATCGTTGAGCACGCCGTTGCGGCTCGCCATACCGCCGTAGGCCACCACTTCGGCGCCTTTGGTGGGAATGGTGATGTCGTCGCGCGTGTCGTACACGATCGACAGTCGATTGAGGAATTCTCGATTGGTGCCCTCGCCCAAGATATTGCTGAAGCGCGTTTGGATCGAGGCAATCTTCGCCAGCGTTCCCGGCAGCACATCGACGTTCTGAAAGCGCCCCGTGTATTGCAATTGCCATGCGTGGGTGATGTTGTAGCCGGCTTGAGCCTGCAACAGCTCGTATTGCGCGGTGTAGTCGGTCTCGTTGATGGCCGGCGATTCGTTGCCGAGGCCGTAGAAGCGCGGTGTGCCGTCCACGTCGTAGATCAGGCTTCCATTGAAGGACCAGCGGTCCTGCCGCGTGCGTCCGATCTGATACTCCCCGTCGAATTCGCGCTCCACGCGCTCCTTGATGCCGGTGACCACCGACCATTGTTCGTCCGCGGAATCATAGCTATAGATGCGCCCATGCACCCCCCAGCCGAAATAGGGGTTGTAGATCAAGTCCGGCGCGATGATCTTGCGGATGTCGTTATTCTGGTCCGTCACAATTATCGTGGGGATGATGCCGAGGGTCGTGCCGGCATCGGGGTCGACGGCGATCTCGGGCACAGGAATGAATGGCGCGGTGCTGGGATCGAACCAACGGGTAATCGCCGAATACCAGGGTTTGGGCTCGCCGGGGGGCGTGGCCGGCGGCCCCGGTGCCGTGGGTCCCGTCTGGCCGGGCGGCGGTGGCGGCTGCGCAGGTGTAGCCGGCGGCGTGGGAGGCTCGAGCTGAGCCAGACGCACACCGTAGGTTCCGTCCAAGGGTCGGTCGGAGGCCTCGTCCGCGCGTGATGGCAGCGCAACACCTGCCGCCAGAGTGATCCAAAAGCACGCCGATGCCCAATACACCAAGGCCCGATCCGGCGGATTGCTCACGCGCGCAACCTTACCCACGCAGCCGCGCGAAGCATCCCAGCAACCGGTCGATATCCTGTGAGGTCAAATTACCCATGGTGGAAATGCGGAACAGGGTTTTCGACAAATCACCCTGGCCTGCGTAGATCACGAACCCATCTGCCTTCAAGGCATCATGCAGCGCTGTGTAGCTGACGCCCGTGGGCAGCCGGTAGGCACGCAGAACCACTGATGACTCCTGCGCCGGTATCGCCCCATCGATTCCGAACTTGGCAAGTCCCGCCCTTACTTGCTCGGCCAGGGCCGCGTAGCGCCGATGGCGGGCGGCCCTGCCGCCTTCGTCGGCAAATTCGCGCAACGCTTCCACGAGCCCATAGTAGGCATGGACGGCAGGCGTGAACGGCGTGCCTCGCTCATCCTGCAGCCGCGCGAGACGGCTGAGATCGAGATAATACGTACGGGACGCGGCCCGCGCCAGCGCACCGCGGCGCACGATTACGAAGGACGCACCGGGCACGCCGTGCAGACACTTATTGGCGGTCCCGGCGACGGCGCAGAGACTCGCATCGCCAAAATCGAGCGCCTCGGCGCCGAAGCTGCTCACGCCGTCGACCATGAGTCCCACGCCGCGAGCGCGGCAAATCTCGCCGAGGGCCGTGAGCTCGTTGAGCCGGCCGGTGGTGGTCTCGTGGTGCACGATGGCGACGTGTGTGATCCGGGACGCGCCGGAGCTTGCATCGATCCGGTCGGCGATCGCGTCCAGATCGGGTGCGCGCATCCAGTCGCCGCTCAGGCGCTCGTGGGAAATTTGGTACTGCGCACAGATCTGGGCAATCCGCTCGCCGTACACGCCGTTCTCGACCACCAGGACGCGGCCGGACTGCGGAACCACGGCCGCCGTCATGCATTCGACCGCACCGGTCCCCGAGGCCGTGATCAGCACCGCACGCCACTCGTCCGGATTCAAATCGTGGACCGAGAGCAATCGCGTCCGGATCTCGTCCTGAAGATCGAAGAATTCGCTTTCGCGGTGGCACAGATCCGGCTGCATCAGACTGCGCCGCACGCGCTCGGTGAGGGTGACGGGACCGGGATTCAGCAACAGCATCATTGAGCTCCGAGCGCAGGTTGAAAATGGCGCATGAAGCGCGACTTCACGTCAGGTGGGGAAATCGATGGTCGCGGCAAATCCTGCGGCGTACCGGGCCGGGTGAAGAGCCGCGCGAAGCGTGCTCCGCCGCGGGCCGGGGCCTCGAGCCACCGGCCCATGTCCTCGACTTCCCCGATCTCGACCGTCTCCGCATAACCGCAGGCAGCCGCCACGCCGGCGAAGGATACCAGCGGGGATACCGTCCCCTGCCCGCCCGTGGAGTCGTGCACCCCATTGTCCAGCAGCAAGTGTCTCAAGTTCGGCGGTCCATACGCTCCCACCGTCGCGAACGCGCCCATTCGCATCAGCGCCGCGCCGTCTCCGTCGAGCATCAGCACCTCGAGATCGGGCCGCGCGCGTGCAAGACCGAGGGCCAGCGGCACCACGCAACCCATCGAGCCCACCATGTACAACTGGTTCGCTCGATCCGCGATCGCGTAGAGCTCGCGCCCGCAATAACCCGTGGAGGCCAGGATCGCCGTCGATTCCGGCGTGCGGGCCACCACCTCGCGGAGCGCCTCGTAGCGCGACGGCCGCTCCCGCGCCGCCCCAGCGCCCCGGGATTCGGCCCGACGGTCGACTTGGGCTGCGGGGTAATCCCGCGCGAGCCCCCTCCCCGGCTGCAGTGCAAACGGTGCAACACTTCCCTTCTGCATCAGAAGCGCATAGGGCCGCCCGGTCGAGTCCATGTGAGCCGTGGCACGGTCGAGCGCCGCCCCGACCTCTTTCGCATCGGTCGGGAACAGCTCCCAGGGGATCTCCATGGTCTCGAGCATCGCGGGCGTAATCGGTCCCATCAGCGCGTGTTGCGGCTCATCCGCGATCCCCGGCTGTCCGCGCCAAGTGACGATGAGCAATTGCGGCAACCGAAACGTCCAGGTGAGCGAGGTCAGCGGACTTACCGCGTTGCCGAGGCCGGAATTCTGCATCATCGTGATTCCGCGCCCATGAGACAGCCGGGCATCCCCTCCGAGGGCAATGCCGGCGATGAACGCCACCGCATCGCCTTCATTGGCCATCGACAGGTAGTGGAGCGAGGGCTCCTGCAGCACGAAATTGATGAATGGCGACAGGAACGAGCACGGAACGCCCGCGTACCAGCGAAATCCCCGCTGGCGCGCGGCTTCGACAAATTGACGAGCTTCAATCATGGTGCGGAGCCGGAGACTCCGCTCCCGGCTCACTGCCGAACTGCGACTGAGCGTGCGCGAAATCCACCGCGCGCCGCAGATCGTCGAGATCGTTGACCCCGCGCCAATGCCCGTGCACATACAGCACCTCGATGGACGCTCCGCCCGCAATCAGCGCGTTGAGCAACGCAGGCATGTCCAGCCGGTCGAAATCGGGCCGCGAGCGCAGCGCCGCGAGCGTGGCCTTGAGCGTGGCCAATCCCTCCCGGCTGACGTGCAACATGCCGATCCAGCGCCCCTGCGCCGGCGGGTCCATCGCCTCGGGCTC
>JGI12635J15846_10002283_pt1 | contig 16770 bp, 15 predicted proteins | sample BlaSpr_A8_OM2_M2_FD_15846 | JGI IMG/M metagenome (IMG submission 15846) | reverse complement strand
GCCAGTGGCCGAATATTCGACCACTACAGGCAGCTACGAGGGCTGGCGGGCATATCGAGCCACAGCCGCCGGATGATCCTGGACATGATCGACAGCGCCATCCGGCTCGAGCAGGAGTCCGGCAGCGACGAGGACGGCCGAGCCTAGGTCGGGGAGCGCATGCCTGCCCGCTGCACGGCGGGCTTCCCGCTGTGCATCTGCGCTCAGGCCGGGTTCGCGCCGTCGGCGTCCCGGCGACGGCCGCTTCTGCGTAAAGAGTGCGTTGTTGTCGACGGAACATAAATACTGACGCACGCGAACCTACTCATGTGTCGGCCATGCACTCCGTTCTGGTCCAGCCCCGCCATGCGCTCGGAGAGGCGTTCACACAGCGTCTCTATGACGAATAGCTATCCCGTGGCCAACACGGCAGCAGAAACGCAGGAGAATCCGCTAATCCCCACATACCATCCTGCCTGCGCCGGCCGCCGGAGTTGGTGGCCCGGAGTCGTAGGACGGCCGGCAACGGCGAGCCTACGGGACTGTGCCGTCGAGATTTGATGGGCTGCCCTTTAGGTGATGCCTGTGCGAGTTGTATCAGGGTTGGTGAGCATATGTGCCGTAGCGGTCGGGGCTCTTCTTGCGGTAGGTGGCCCGGCGTACGTGACTGCCGGGATTCGGACTCTTCTCGGGCACAGCGGCTTTGTCCTGATCGCGTGCGTGTTCGCTTTGCTGGTCTACAACCTTGCGCTGTCCGGTGGGGCCTTCCGGGAGCATCCGGAGCAATCCAGGCCGCCACTGCATCGGTTACCTTTCCGTATTTCGCCTCTGACGTTCCCGTTCGGCGGAGACTGCAGCGGTTCGTCTAGATGGTTTAAGGGGCACGGTGATCGGTACCGCAAGGTTCAGCTTTCCTGCAATTCGGGTACTCCCCAGATAGGGAACCATTTTTTGACGTCTGGCTCTATCGGTAGCGTCTCGCGCAGTGCATCCTTGATCTGGAATTCAAGGCGATTGTCTCTGGTGTCTCCGTTCAGGGGGGCAAACGGGTAGAACGTGCCCCGTTTATAGAGATAGACAAGAGCGATCCGCGATCCGTACGTATCACGGAATATAGTCAGCGAGCAGAGCAACTGCGCATCGAGTCCGGTTTCAACGAATTTCGCTGTTGCAGTCTTCATATCCGATATTAGAGGGCGCAGCTGCTCGGATGGATGACGCAGTACAAGCCAAGAGAAGCCATAGGTATCGTCCCTGACCTCTGGTGGCATTGCACCGCTTCCGTACTGGTTCAGTGCAGCACGAATCGTATATTCCACATTACGGAAGGCTGGTTCGTCGGTTGTGCGAAAGCAGACGCAGGAAACTCCAGCGGGCGCGAACCGAAACTGCTCGGCAAGCATGGGGGCAGCGACTTCCAGCTTGCTCAGTTTGTCTAGCGGTGCTGCCTTTGAGGCGGCTACGCGGCGCCATATTGACATTGCTGTCTCCATTCATGGTCATCGATGACTGGCCTTACTGATAGCCAAGGGTGAGTACGATCGTGTGCCGAACCCGCCGGCGAATGATGGTGATGGCGATCGTCTGGCCAGGACGGTGCTGCGCGATGATCTCGTGTACGTCGGCGGGGGAAATGATGGGCTGGCCGCTTATCGCCGTTATATCGTCGCCGGCCTGGAGTCCCGCGTCGTCGGCGGGGCTCCCTACCAGTACGGTGCCGATAACAGCCGGTCCGGGCAGGCTATCTGCCGTGTACTCGATTCCCATGTAAGGAACCGCTCCGGCTACAGGGCCGGCGAGTTTGTCCGCCACGCCTATGGCATAGGAATTGATTACGCCCATGGGGAACACTGTGTCCCATGGGGTTCCCGGGATGGCGATGCCCAGGAGCGGCAGCTGGCGGCTGCGCCCGGCGAGGACGACTGGGCTGCCAGGGCGTATTGGCTGGCCGGACTGAGTCCTGACGCCCAAGATGTCCGTTCCATCAGGTGTCTGCGCGAGGACCTGGATGTCGGCCTGAATCACTGTCCCTGGCCGACCATACTGCGGGTATATCAGAGCCATCTGTGACGCATCGGTCCCCACGTTCCCGTTGTTGAGAGTCTCGATGATCCAGGAGAAGCCGCTGGGCGCCGTGCCTCCTGGGAGCTTTACGACCGCCAGGCATAGCTTGCTGGCGATGAATCCCTGGCAGGTGATCTCTGCTCGGTAGCTTCCGCCTCGGTAGGTAAGCCAGCCCTGCGCGGAAGACGGTGGATGCGGCGGGGTGGGCAAGGTGAATAGATAGAGGCCAGATATGTCGCCGGGGCTCCCCCAGTCGAAGAGGGTGGCCCGCAGGACGTTCTTCCAGCCAAGGACAACGGGATCGGTGTAGAAGGTGGACAGCGGCCCGATAAGGGTCGCCTGGGTGGCGTCCCCTCGCGCGTAACCGCTGAGCCTGAGGCTGCCCGTGATGAGGGAGTGGTCGTACGTGAGCTGCGTCGCGTTCGATGCGGCCGTGTTGATGTCGGCGAGGCTCATCGTGACGGCTAGGAGGACAAAGAACGACAGGCCGACTGTGAATGTTCCGACCTTCCGGACTGCCCGCCAGCAGGGTGGCAGCAAGAGGAGTGGAAGCAGGAATAGCCAGGGGCCGAAGGCGCCAGGGGCTTGGGGTTTGGGAGCGGCAGGGATCTGGGTTGGGGCAGGAAGAGGGCATTGGAATATGCGGTCTGCGAGTACAGATACTGGACCGCGCGGTGTCTCCGGCCGGCGCGCCTCGTCGGTGCTGGCTGAGTCGCGGGCCAGCCAGCGGAAGGCGTCATTGTCGTGATCGGTAAGCAGGCCGTAGAGCACGTGAGCGGGCGTAATCTCTGAGTCACCGAGGTGGTAGGCCAGTGCCGCACCAGTCTGGAACGCGTCCGCGAATTGCAGGGTCACGGTCGCAGACAGGCCTTGGCCGAGCGGTACGAGTTGTCCGCCCTGGTCGCGCTCGGCGAAGGGAGCCACGTCCGGAGGGTTCAGGCGGAAGCCTGCCTCCGTAAGGTGTCGCCATGCGGTATGGTCCGCCGCAGCCATCGCTCCCATGAATGCGAGGGTGGTCAGCACGCTGTCCCCGTGCTGATTGCTGTCTCCTCGGCTGCCGGTTGATGCGATGAGCGCCAGGACCTCACTGCTAGGGCCGGGGCCGAACTTTCCTCGAGCCCTGGTGGGCAGCGGTCGAACAGGGCTTTTCCCGGCAGGTGCCAGACTGGTCGACGGCGGAAGGTCCACCGCGAACACACGCTCGCTGAGCAGGGCGATCAGGGCATGGATGTCATGCGATCCTGAGGTCATCCACCGTGTCGCGTCGCACTCGCTCCTGCACAGCATCCCGTAGACCAGGTGTGCGGGTGTCAGGAAAGTATCGCGGAGTTGCGTGGCAAGTCGTTCCGCCCATCCGATGGCGGCAGCGGTCGCCTTGGTGACAATGACCTGATGGTCGAGGTCGAGGGCGATCGTCGTCCTGCCCAACTCGATGCTCTCTTGCGAGGCCGGCATGCCAGCCTCGCCGAAGTGCGGGATAGAGCGCAGATCCGCGCCTACCACGAACGAGGTCCAGTCCGCGTTATCGGTCTCAAGGATCGCTGTCGTGAGGTCAAGCGTAGTGACGGGACGTCCTAGGACGCTAGCTCGCATCGCATGGTCAACGGCACGCTGGAGAGTAGGGCCTGCCGGGATGGCGAGATACCGGACTGGTGTCCGCGTCCTGCTAGCGGCGAGCTTCGTGCTAAAGACCGGGAAGTTGTCGATGCCGGGCCCACGGGCTGTCAACGAGGTAGTCCATGATGTCCAGGTGGGTTTCGCGTCTGCGGGGCCGGTCGGCGGCAAGCTCGTCCATACGGTCATGTTCGCCCACTTGTACGGGTGCGCATGACGATCCTCGGGCCGGGCTGCCAGGTGTGCGGCTACGGCATCCCGCAAGGCGAGCGCCGGATGCCGGCCGAGTGCGGTTTCCAGGGTTACCTTGGCAAGGATGTGAGCCGATGTCTCGTCGTTGTCGATCACCGACTGGCCGCCGAGCACCACCCGGGCACCGCCGAGCAGGCATGCGGTTGGCATTCCGACGGGATCCTTCCCGGCCCTGACCGTGACCTCGCTTGCCCAGCAGGACCCCAGCACGACGGCCTGCGGCCAGCGGATAGCGCGGGCTTCCGGCTCGGATAGGGATCCGTCTTCGAACTCGATGTATCGGTTGGCGGGGCTGGCGGCGGTGTGCCCGTGGTTGGAGATGACTGCGATGCGCGGGGCGGGGGGTTGCCTCAGCGCGTAAAGAAAAGCTGCCCGGCCTGCTGTCACCCTGACCGTCAGCCGTGCTGGCTCGTAGCGGGCGAGCCCGCGCTGGGCGTTGAAGGCGCTGCTGAATTTGGTGGGACCGAAATGCCCAACTACCACGCAGCCGGCCGAATGAGGCTTGCCGGTCCAGTCGGCCGCCGAGAAGGAGACGAGGTTGGGCATGAATACGACTGCGGCGTGATCGGCGATCGCGGTCCCGTCCTGTAGTCGCAGGCCCGCGAACGGTACGCTGGACAGCGGGCCGTCGGGGACGACAAGAAGGATTGCGGGTTCCTTGCCTGAGGACAAGGAGCGCAGGACGCCAGCCAGTTCAGGCGGCAGGAGCGCCGCCGCGAGTCCGGCCCAGACGGGGTGGCCCAGCTCGATGGTCCGGTGCACCATCGAAACCCAGTACTCATCGCCGGAGGCCAGCTGATCCAGCAGGCCGGCCGGCTGACGCATCGCCGTGACCCTCCCGGTCGGCGGAGGTACGGCGGGGAGCAGCGCGTGGTGAAGCTTGATCCCAGAAGGTGCCGCCAGGACCGTTGTGATCCGCCACCCGTCGCTGGCCTTGTCGCAGCGGTAATACAGTGCGGCGCGGCCGGTGACAACCTGGCGGATCCGGGCGACATCCACTGGCTCGCGAAGCCGCCGTAGTGCCTCATCGGAGGGGCTGTCGCCCGGTGGCCGGCCTGCGTCCTGGCTCGCGCTGATCGTATCGGCCAGTTTGTTGCGGTGGACTGATTCCAGCAGCCACAAGGCGATCTCGGCGGCCTTGTCGCGTTGCCAAATTACGTGCTCTGCGAGCACGCGGAAGGCCTCCGAGTACAGAGTCTCCCTGGACACCAGCAGTTGTGCGCGAAGTTCGTCCTCGCGGAGCCGCCCTCGGTCGTATTCCATTGCCTGCAAGCCCGTCAGCAGAGCCGTCAACATGCCGAGCTCCACTGCTGCATCGCCTGCAGCGAGTCCGCTGCGTAGCGCGAGCAATGCTCCACTTGCGGCAGCGAAGCCTGCCCGCGGTCGGTACTTCCGCTCTCGGTAGATCGCGGCGGCAGCCGAGTATGCGGCTGCCGCTTCGCGAAATCGCCCCTGCTCGGCCAGGATGGCGCCAAGTCGCTCCCGCGACGCTCCCTTTACGAGCTGTAGGCTGACCGCCTCCTGGGCGGTCAAGTCCGACTGCGCGGAGTCCTTGCCGAGCGCGTCGATGAGCCCTTCCACCCGTACCGCGAGGGCAGCCGCGAGATCGGCGTCACGTCGTTGCAGCGTGAACGTCTCAGCGAGGATGTCCTGGGTTATGGTTGCGTACTGGCGATCCCAGGCCAGTAGCGTCCGGGTACGGCCTGTCCGCCGCCGTGTCCCACTCGCATTCTCCAACTGGCTGAAGCCCTGGCCGGCGGCCCCCTGTATCCCGGACTCCGCGCGCAGGGTACGCAGCCGAAATGGTACATGGCGACCATTTTCGCGGCACAGTGCCTCGGTCTCCGCGAAGGCTGAGCTAGCCGCATCGTTTCCGGTGGCTAGGTCGAACAGGCCTTGGGCGGCCCGCAGGCATGGCTCGCCCGCCAGTCCGGATCGCCGAGCATCGTCCAGGATGGTTTCGGCCTCATCCAGGGCACCGACACGGAGGTTGTAGTCGACTGCCCGGGCGAGGCACCAGGCGCGGAGGTGCGTCTGCTTCCGGCTCGCGAAGTACTGGCTCGCCGCGTCGATCCCTGCCCGGACGGAGGCCATTGTCGTGGTGGACTGCCATGTAGATGTGAGGCATCTCCTGGCGAAACGGCGGGAGCGTCGGTGGAACGCGACGCTGACCGGGGGCCGGAAGCCCGCGTCTGTCGCCTCGAGGACGCGCACCCGCCCGTACACCTGTGACCTGATCAGCCAGCCCCAAATGGCGGCCACCACACACGGCGTCGCGCGTTCAGCCAATGGACCGGGAACCAGGATCAAATCGATAACCGCCAGTGCGGCGAGGAATACGACAACCCCAACGGGAATCCGCTGCGCGATGGAAACTTTCAATCGTGACCGCCGCGGCGTCTCAGCCCGACCTGTGCGCAGGATGATCACGCACAGCAAGAACGCGATAAGCGTGGGGTAGAAGCGGGAGACGTGGTGGCTGAGCAGAAACTGCTCCATACCGTCTGCGGTCTGAACCGAGGCGGCCGGCACGTCAGTACCGGCCGATACGGTGACCCACCACACTCCAGCTGCAATCAAGGGAAGCAGGGCCACCGCATCGTAAGTCCAGCGGCGCAGGAAGCTGAGAACCCGGTACGGGAACGGCATGAAGAAAACCGTCTTGGTGGCGCGCCACAGGGCGTAATCCCACCACTCGCGATCTCTCCGCACCAGGCCGTACGTGACATCGCCCTGATCCAGGCCACTCAAAGTAAGCCACCCCCAAAGACATGCCTCTCCTAGCTTCATAACGAATAGGAAGCGCGTGGAAAACGCACCGCTATGAGAGAGTTGTCTCGCCTAGACTTCCGTAACAGGTGTCGCGACGCAAGCCATAAGCAAATTTCATCTTGCCGGTGCATCATTTGTAACCAAGAAGAACGGATGATCATGACAGTCGTGACTCATGTTGTGGAGCTCATCCCAGGGGAACGCTATGTCGTCTTCCGCGGCACGCAAAGCAGCGAAACGCTTGATGAGTTGATACCCGGCGGAGAAGCTATCGAGGAGCTGCGAATACTCGCCTACGCACAACGCAACAAGGATGTCCTCGGCCCTGTCAGCGAGCAAGTGATCATGGGCATGGCGGAGGCTATCGCTGGGGGCATCGGCACTGACGTCCTCTGGGGCGAATGCCAGGCGCTGGGACGCTACGTGAAGGAAAGACGCGCCAGCAGGCGTAAGCCGGTCGAGCAAGTCGAGGAAGCTGCCCAATTGACAGTCGAGGCGATGCGGGCGCCGGACGTGCCGGTGACGACCGTCCCGTCGCCGAGCAGCTTGAAGATCTCTGGCACTGCTGGTGAGGGATCACCATGGAAGATCGAGTGCGAGGCGGACGGCAAACCCATTGACGCCCACGTCGAATCGATCGGCGCCGGTGCCGTTGTCATCGACATCAGAATCGGCTGACGATCTTTAAGACGTGCCATGCCGGATTCCCTGGTGGTGCTCCAACGACCCCGATAAGGACCTGGCGGCAGGATCACAGGCTTGTGCCTGAGCGACGCTCCGCTTGCTATCTGTCACCTATGGCCTGGTGGATGGCGCTACTGAGCGGCCCGTGCCGCGCAGGCGCTGGGCCGGTCCTGCTGGGTTTTGCCCCTCACATCCCGTAAGGCCGCGCAGGCGGAGGAGGAAGCTCCTGGGAAGCCTGACCTGGCTGCGTTGTCGTACGCCCGTCGGCGCGCCGCGCTCCAGTGGTGAGTTCCCCGTTATGTTGCCTCTGGCGTGCAGTTCTTCGGGCCTTCCCGATAATCCCCGCTGATACCAGGATCACTGCGAGCACTGCCATGGCTAGCGCGACCGGCAGTGGCACGCCATATACGATTGTCAATTCTGCCTCCGGGAGTGCTCGCCGTGTCAGGAATCAGCGCGCGGTGCGGCTGGGGTAATCCAGGACATCTTCCAGTCGCGCTGGCCGCCGAATATCTGGAGATCCCCATCCTGGCTGCGCAGAGTGTCGCTCCAGAGATACCTCAGCAGGGCCAGTTGCCAGGCACCGCGCATGCTGCCGGTGTGGATGGTGAACCTGGTAACTTCCAGCATGGCAGTGATGCGGTCAGGGCCGATGGCAGGCGTGGCGGTACCGCCCTTGAGCACGACGAGCGCGACCTCCCACCACCATCGGTGCGCCGCAACTTCACCGGCCTCGCCTTCATTCCGTACGACAAGCCGGGCACGCCGGTTGTAAGGCTTCGCTATGTCCCCTGTCATTGGCTGCAGCACGATTGAAGCTGGGTGCCGCTTCCGCTTCATCGGTCCAACCCAAGTGGACGCCTCAACAGGCGGAACACATTGGACTGCCGCGTCGAACGCATCGAGAACTCCCGATGTGCCCAGGGTCAGCTTGTCAGCGCCGATAACGAGCGGTGCCAGCAGAGAAGCGGGGGCATCCCAGGCCTTCATGAGTTTCCCCCTGCCTCGCCACGGGTGGCTTTCGTCGGCGAGAGCCACTGTGCTCTGGGGTCCTCCCGGCCGATGAGGCTCCGCAACCGGTCGCAGAATGTCGTCGCGCAGAGCTGGGTGACGAGATCCGCCATACGGTTACCGGCTGGCGCGACGGTCAGGATCCCGGTGACCTGTCGCTGTCCGTCAAGGTCAGACAGGTTGACCGCGACCCGGCTGTCCTCGGACAGCCCCAGCCGCCATGCACACGCATCATGCGCTGCCGCTAGGACCGGGAAGCCAACACGGGGAAGGATGCGAAGTATCTGGTCTTTGGTGAGGTTCGTCCGGATCTCGAAGGCGGTCGGCACGCTGTCAAGGGCCGCCTCCCGGGTCGGCAGTTCCGCCTTGGCGAGCCCGAGGCGTGAAAGCAGGACCTCCGCATCCTGTGCGTCTCCGGCGCCAGCGGTGAATCCGTCGGCGATGGTGTCGCGGAGATAGTCGTGCAGATCTCCGTGTACCAGTGCACCGTCGCTCATACGGTACCGCGGGGTCCGGATCTGGACGAGAGCGTCGTACTCCTCCGGCACGCACTGTACGGTCAACTGCCAGTCGTAGATCACCTTTGTCGGGTCCGAGCTCCTGAGGCCAAGCGTCACGCTCCAGAGGTGCAGGGACGAGCGCTCGACCCACAGGCTGGCCGGCATGTTAAGAAAGGCATCGACAATAGCTGAGCCGCGTCCTTTCATCCGGGCGTTTGTCCTGGCGCCGCTGGCCCGGAGGCCGACCGCCGCGCTCCGGACTACGGCCCCGGCGATAATCCCCCCATTAGTCATCCATGGCTCGTCCGCAGGCGGCAGCAAAGAGGATCGCAGGTCCACGGGTGCCGTCCTGGTCTTAGTGTGGCGCTTGTCCAGAAAACTCACGATTTACCCCGAAGTGTTGATTAATGATTTCCCGCCCATTTTGGTCACAGATCATAGCCGTTCAAGCTGCAAAAAATAGAGCAAGTCGGGAAAAAGAATAGCCTGGGGCCCACCGATAAAGTAGAGGTTATTTGTGCATATCAACACGCAGGATGCCCACTGGGTCGGGACGAGCTTAGCGGGGCTGAATGCGGAAAGGAAGCTGTGACAGCAGGCTTCCCAGCAGGCTCGGCCTGCGCAGAACTTACCCTGCCGAATGCGCGGCTGATGCAACGCGACTCGAAGCGCCGTTAGTACCGGTAGGAGCGTCTATTCGAGTGTGGCGAGCTCTTCCTCGCACCTCGTGCGGTGAGCGCCCACTGCGGTGCTGAGGACGGTCAGTGCCAACCGGTTCTATCCGTATCGGGACTCTCTGTGATTTGCTAGTCACAGGTGCTGTGGTGGTGAACGGGTCCAGTTTTGCGTTACCTTCCCTGGCTCCGCCGATGGTTTCCGGAGGGCGGATGGCGAGCTTGCTTGTAGTAGCTGAAGGAGCGCTCACTGTTACGTTTCCGCTCGTCGCGCTGGTCTTTACCGCAAGTGCGAACAAGCGCGCCCAATACGATCGTGTTCTCAAGTTTGTGGCTGAGTCCGGTACCTCTCCGATCGCGGATGACCGGCATACGATCGGCTTGGTCTTCGAGCCGATCGAGAAGCTGACAGGCGATAAGGTCGTGGTGCTGTCCGAGGAGCAGATCGCGGCCCTGTTTCGGGTGCTGTGGTACTTCGAGCGGGTGAATGCGATGTACCGCTCACTCGCGCCATGGCTATGGCCGCGTGTCATCACCCGCCCTCAGGCGATCTTCCCCGACTCCCTCGGTGCGTCACTCTTGACCTGGTTCGGTTACGTCAGGAAGTACGAGCTGAAGGACATCGGCGGCGAGACTGTCGATGTCCGTGGTACCGATGAGGGGTTGATGAACCTCATGAAGGCCCTAGCGTGGCTCCACTGGAGGCGTGAGACTTCATGGTGGCGCAGGCGGCGGAACCTGCGGGCTGCCAGCGTTCCCGGTTCATCAAGACCCGCGGAGCCGGGCCGTGAGGCAGCAGGCCTGAACCCGGCATCCGGCTGATGACCGGACCTTCCGCTTGTATCGGACGAAATCGGCGCCGCTTGCCAGCAGGCGTGCGCGAATGAGTGCGGCGAGTTCACGAGCTTGGTACGAGCTGTCCAGATGCCGGCTGGCCGTTCTGCTCCAGCCGGTCACATACTTCGCCCCCGCAGGTCGCGGGTCAGCCTCGACTGGCTGCCAGGTTAAGGATATTCTTTACCTGAGGAGCAGCGCGGTGCGGGCGGATGGAGTGGGAGATCCTGATGACCACCCAGGTCGAGGGGTTCCTGGATGAGCTGTATGAGTCGGACCGGGACAGCCACCGGCTGGTGAACCAGGCGATCTTGGTGCTGGAGCAGAACGGGCCGGGTGAGGGCCGTCCGCTGGTGGACACGATCACGGCGTCTCGGATCGCGAACATGAAGGAGCTGCGGCCGCCGTCAGCGGGCAGAAGCGAGGTCCGGATCCTGCTGGTCTTCGACCCGTGGCGGTCGGTGGTGTTGCTGGTGGCCGGGGATAAGTCCGGGCAGTGGGAGAAGTGGTACCGGTCGGCGATCCCGCGGGCTGAGCAGTTGTATGAGGATTACCTGGCCGAGCGGCGGAAGGAGACGGGTTCATGAGCGGTGTGTCGCGGTGGCGGGATTCTGGTCACCTGGAGCGTGCGGTGGAGACCGCGGGCGGGCAGGAGGCGTTCGGCGCGGCGGTCGCCGCGATGATGGATGATGCGCGCGGGTGGCGGCTGGCGGAGCTGCGCAAGCGGCGCGGCCTGACCCAGGTGCAGGTAGCTGCGCGGATGGGGGTGTCGGTCGCCCGGGTGTCGCAGATTGAGCGCGGTGATGTGTCCACGCAGGATGTGCTGAACCGGTTCGTCGCCGCGCTGGGCGGGACGCTGAAGCTGATCGCCGACTTTGGCGATGAGCAGCTCAAGATCGCCTGATCCGGTGGCCTGGCCTGTCAGGAACCGCTGGGTAGCGGTATCCGGCCTACTGGGTACCGGTTCCCAGGTTCCGCCTGCGTGGGCGACCTGCCGGGTCGTGGTGGTCTGGTGGTATCCGAGGGCGTCGGTGATGACCGGTGCTCGCGCGTCGAGCACGAGCTGGCGCGGCGCGGAGATGCGGGCTTCGCGCAGAGGCAGGCCAAGGGGCGCTGACCTGCTCGCGAGCGTGGGGTAGCCGGCGGGCCGTTTCTGCGGGGTGGATATGTCAACGCCGAGCAGTACGCATGTGGGGCACAAGACCCTAAAAGCAGCAGCGAGCAGAGGACCGGCGCTGGTGACGCGGGTTGCATCACCTCCGGTACGGCGTAGACACCGCTCCAGGCTGCCGAAGCGGCCCGCCGGGGGCAGGGGCAGGACTACCTGGACGCGGTAGCGGCCTCGCGGCTATCCCCGATCGGCAGTGCGGCCGAGCATTGCTGCGGTGATCGGTCCCAGGTATGCCGCCGCGTGAGGACCGCCCTTATCGAGGTGCTCCGGACCGGGATGAACGCAGAACGAGCCGGCACGGCCCCGGGCCTGGTACTGGACCGGAATCCCGATGAGAGCCGCGGCGCTGGACAGTTCTGGCGCCTACAGTTACACGCCAGAGAGCCCGGCTGAGAGAGGCGGTCGCCGACCTGCGGGCGCAGTGGCAGGAGAACGCGCTGCGCGAGTTCATCTCCAACGAGGACCTCGATGTCCGGCGCTGCATTCTCCCTGGGCTGCAGCTGAACCCCACGAAGCACCCGGCCGAGTTCCGGAAACTGGTCACCGAAGCTGTGCGCATCGCGCGCGGGCACCCGACGAAATACATCCGGCATCGCGTTGAGCATCAAGTGCGCTGACCCCGCCATTCCCTTAACCGCCCAAGACATGAGTGGCCACGCCATCCAAGACGGCCTGCCTCAAGGAGCTGAGGCAGGCCGAACTGGATGATCTGCAAACGCCCGCGTGCTTCGGCTAACTGGCTACGTCGCGCACTTGGCCCATGCCGAGTCGCGGCGGCACTCGCCAGGCTGCTCCCGGCCGCGCGCGGCCCGCCAGGCGTGACAGCGTTCTGCTAGCTGCTAGTTGATCAGGTGACCCCCACATTCAGGTAGAAGTGACCAAGCCTGAGATTCAGCGCGCCGCCACCGGCCCAGTGGACGATGAAGGCGAGCACGATGATGGCCAGGACGACCAACACAATCCAAATGAAAAACCATACGATGCCGGGAATTTCCCACCGGGCTACGGTTCTGGATCTAGCCACGGCTCGCAGCTACCCGCATTCGCCTGGTCTATTCGATCAGAATCATTGTCCAGTACCTACGTAATCGCTCCATCGCGCAGCGTAGAAAGAGGAGGCCAAGTGTTGTCCGAATATCGGATGACTGTCCACGCAAATGTCCACAGCTGACCCGTCCAGGTTGTGCGGCAGGGCGTGACGCGCTGCATCAGGCTCATCGCGAGGCCGGGTGCGCGTGGTGCGGTTATCCTGTCGCCCGGATGTTAGAGGAGGCACCGCAGATGACCGCCGAGTACTCCCAGGGCGACGAACCGCTTCTCCCTATGCTTGCCCTCAAGCTCGACGCCCTGCGCCAGGCGGTAGCGACCGTCGCACCGTCCCGGCTGCCCAAGTTCTTCCAGGAAATCCAGGACGCCTTCGGCCAGGCCGACGACGAAGACAGTGTCTTCCCCATCCGGCACTTCTACCAGCGCTGGGGCGCCACAGTCGCCATCGAGCGCCGCCCAGCGGTGGCCGCCCGGCTGCATGCCGCCGAGCGAGCGCTCGCCGATCCCGACGCCGGAGTCCGGGACCGGGCCGTCCGGGAAGCCGCCGATATCGTCCAGGCCGCCTACCGTGAGGTCGCGGGTGGCTGACTGGCACTGGGAGCCTGTCACGATGACCTGCTCGACGGGCTGCCGCCGCTGCTCTGAAGGCAATTCGGCAGCTTGCCGAGGAACTGACCGTCCGCGAATCAATCATCTTCCTGGACGGTAAAGGGTTCACTGGGGATCCGTCAGGGCTGCGGACCGTCCAGCACGGTCCGCTGATGCTCGTCTACCTGACCGATGTCCGCGGCGAGCGCGCGGTGATCGTCCAGGTGAGCTGGATCGACTGACGAGCACGAGCAAGTCCTGATCCGGGATCCTGCCGATATCGGCACCGATGAGAAACGCATTCGGCTCCGCGCGGACCGCGGTGAGCCCGAGACCCGTTAGTGGGCTCAGCGACCGTTCTCGCGGGTGCTGGTCTTCCGTTCGATGTCAGCGAGCTTGGGCTGACCAAGCCTGAGCAGGTGGCGCTGGCTGGGGGCAGTCTGCCGGGAGCGGGTCGACTTGGAGCACTGACAGCTGGACTATTCCGGGCCAAGGTGCCGATGCCCGCGCCACACCGGCCGTACGAGCTGACGGTTGACGCGATGCTGAGCTTCTACCGCGACCTATCCGCCGAAGCGGCACGGTTTGCGTCGAGGCTGGCGATGTGGGAGCGGCTTGACCAGACGGCACGGGCGCTATGTTGTATGGGCACCCGGTCGGAACCATCATAAGGCAGACGTGCTGACTCGCTGAGACGAGCGGCCAGAGCGCCTATTCCGGTGCTGTGCCCACGTCAAGTTCACGGCGCGGGCTGTCGAACGAGCTGAATGTCCGGCGTAAGGCGCCACAACCGGTTCCACCTCGGAGAGTCGGACCGACGTTACCGGTCTCGGCGCTAGTTCTGATCGGCGTTTTCGCTGCCGAAGGTGTAAGCAATCCCCGTCGCCGTGGTTGTCGGACACCACGGCCTCGGGCAGACTTGCGCGATGAACAAGCGGGTGGCCGCGAAGCTGCGCGGCATCAAGGCTGTGACGAAGACGATGGGGGCGGCTGGCATCTCAGCATGGTTGTTCGGAGGCGGGGGCTCGACACGAGGATCGGCCGGATCACGCGCGAGCACGGCGACATCAAGTACGTGAGAGTCTCGCGTGGGGGCGGCGGCATTTTGGTACGGCGCGCGGGTCCGCGCGGGGTCCCGCTGCGCTCCCAGCGCAATGTACACCACATGCGCGCAGGTCACGATGTGGTGATCGCAGACTTAAACCCGATCCCGGCCGGATCGGAGAATCCTCCCCAGTATCCGGATTGCAAATATCCCTGAGTCAACTGCAGGCATCACGCCTATCCCTCCCTATGAGACATGCGGCACCTGCTGTTGCGGGACGTGTTTGCGTTATGGTGCCAGGCAGCTGCCAAATCCTAACTGCAAGAGCAAAACTAACGATACTGCCGACCGACATCCCTGCTCAGCGGCTTGGCCTGCGAACTCCGCCTGCAGAAAACTCGCACCATGATCAGGTAGAGCAGTCGAAAGGACAAAAGCCGCAATCTATTCCAAATTTGAAGCGACGTGGAGCCGACTGCCGTCTGCTGCACCGGGCGAGCGAGCAATATTCACTCCGCAGTTCTGGTAAGTCACGAGATAACCGGGCTATATTATGATCCTGCTTTCCCTGGGGGGTGGGCGATGGAGGCTCGGGATTTCTGGGTCCAGATTGGCGTGGGCAGCGCGCCCGGCTATGAGGTAAGTCTGCGTACGCCTGATGGCGGCGAGGCGGCTGCGCCCTTGCGCCTGCCGGTAACTATCCGTGAACTGGAAGCACTGGCCGGCGGCATCCCCAATGCCGTGATCGCTTCCTCGGCCTCGGTCCGCCGCAGCATTTCCAGTGACGAGCAGCCTGTCCGGCGGCTGGGCGCCATGCTGTTCGACGCGCTGCTCGCCGAGGGCGGCGGCCTCGGAACGTTCGCGGCATGCCGGAGTCAGGTCGACCGCGATGGCGGGCAGCTACGCATGGTGCTGCAGATCCGGCCACCTGAACTGGAGCGGCTGCCATGGGAGTTCCTGTTCGATCCCCGCGAGGACGAGTACGTCTGCCTGAATACTCCTCTGATCCGGCGTCCGCAGGTGCTGTTGCCCGCGCGCCCGCTGCAGGTGACGGCGCCGCTGCGGATCTTGTGCATGACCGCGCGCCCCGTGGATCAGGAGGCGCTGGCCACCGCGGACGAGGAACGGCGGCTGCGGGATACATTAAGCGATCTCGAACAGTCGGGCAGGGTCGAGCTCGGATGGGTAAATGGCCAGACGTGGCGTGACCTGCGCCACGCGATGCGACGCGGACCGTGGCATGTGTTCCACTTCATCGGCCATGGCGGCTTCGACTCAGTCGCGCAGCAAGGCACGCTGGCCTTGGCCGACGAGGGCGGCGGGAGCACGTATCATCTTGGCGCCGACGACCTGGCGATGCTGTTGCGCGGGCACCCTTCGTTGCGGCTGGTCCTGCTCAACGCCTGCGACACTGGCCGCGCCAGTGCCCTCGATCCGTTCTCGAGCGTGGCCGGCGCGCTGATCCGGCGGGGGATTCCCGCAGTGCTGGCGATGCAGTTTGCGATCACCGACCGCGCGGCGCTGGAGTTCGGCCGCACCTTCTACGAGAGCCTGGCCGACAGGTACCCGGTGGATGCCTGCGTGACGCAGGCCCGGCAGGCGATCCGGCTTGCGTTGCCCGGCTCCCTGGAGTGGGGAACCCCGGTGCTGTACATGCGTTCCGCCGACGGTGACCTGTTCGATCTCACTGATAGCCCGGTCGGCAGCCACGCCGACCGCCCGGCTGCGGAGCAGGCGCCGCCCGCTGAGCAAGAGGAAGTCCCGGCCGCGCCGACGACCTCTGACAACGGAAGGCTTGCCGGGCTGTACACAGCTGGCCTGTCCGCGCTGTACACCGGGCGCTGGGACGAAGCAGTCGAGGCGTTCCGTGTCCTGCTGGCGGACGGCTGTGTATATAAGGACGCGGAGCGCAGGCTCGCCGAGGCCCAGCGGGGAAAGCGGCTGGCTTCGCTGTACGCTGCCGGATGCGCCGCCGTCGACGCCGGAAACTGGGCTGACGCCGTAAACCAGCTAGGCGCGGTGAGCGCTGCTGAACCCGGCTACCGCGATGCTGAGGAATTGCTGAACCGGGCGCGCAACGAGCAGGCCGCGGCACCGCTGTACGCGGAAATCGCGGCGCTGCATGATGCCGGGCAATGGCAGGCGGTCGTGGCTCTTGGTGAGCGGATACAGGCGCTGATGCCGGATAAAGCAGACCCGGACGGCTGGGTCAGCTCGGCCCGAACCCAGCTTGAGTCGGCCCGGCCTCAGGGTGAGTCGGCCCCGGCCGAGCGGGTGGAGTCCGGGGCCCAGCCTGAGTCGGCCAGGCGAGGCCCTCGCGGGGCGTTGCCAGCGGTGCGCGTGGTCAAGATGGCAACGATTAGCGCTGGGGCGAAGGTGCACTCAATCGCGTTCAGCCCTGATGGCGAGCGCCTGGCGCTCGGTTGCGGCAAGCACCAGGTCAGCGTCGTTGACCTGACCGGCCGCCAGCGGCTGAAGGCACGGCACGGCTCCGGCGAGCAGGCCGTGCGGGGCGTTTCCTACGACCCGGCGGGC
>JGI12635J15846_10002276_pt1 | contig 16787 bp, 16 predicted proteins | sample BlaSpr_A8_OM2_M2_FD_15846 | JGI IMG/M metagenome (IMG submission 15846) | reverse complement strand
TCACGCGAGCCACTTCGCCAGCCCGTGAATTGGAAGCTTGCGGAGCGGCGAGCATGTCCGCGGGAACAGCGATACAGAATGAAAGGAGCAGCGTCAAGGCAAAGGCATGTGGAGAGCTTGTTTTCATTTGAGGGACACTCCTGGGCTAAAGTTACCTACCGTTGTTACGGGAGAGTATCAAAAGTGTCAATTAAAAAGGGATTGGCGTTGCGCAGTCATAACTGTCGCTTTTAATGTGGGCGGGTTTCGGTGGCCATCTAGCTACCGAGGCGAAAAATCACAGCGGCCATATCATCATGCTGGCGGATGACGTCCGTGAAATCGTGCACCGCCGAAAAAATACGCCCCAACAGTTCTGTCGGGGAAGAGCCGGTGCTCTTGTTACAAACACTCATCAAGCGCTCAATACCAAAATCATCGTAGCGGGCGTTCTGAGCCTCGATAATCCCGTCTGAGCAAACTAGGATGGAATCTCCCGGCTCCAATTTCAGCGTTAAAGTCTCGTACTCCGAATCCACAAAAAGGCCTGGCGGGACGCCTGACAGATCCAGGACCCTGCAACCCTTCGCGGAAAAGTAAAGCGGCCCGGGCATTCCGGCACTGGCCAAGCTCATCTCCAGAGTTCGCGGATCAAAAACGCCATAAACGATCGCGGCGTGGCGTCGCAGTCCCCCACGGCTCATCAAACGTCTGTTGAGCGCTGATAAGATTTCACTCGGCGACTGATCGGTTTTGTGCACGCTGCGCAGAATTCCCACCGCCAAGGCGGCGTACATCGCGGCCGGCAAGCCTTTGCCGGAAACATCGCCCACGTAAAATCCCACGTTACCGTTGTCCATCGGAAAATAATCGATGAAGTCTCCGCCGACGATGTCCACCGGCTGAAATTCATGAGCGATGATTACTGGTCCGGCGCAAAGAACTTCCGCGGGGAGCATTAGGTTTTGGACTGCGCGCGCTTCTTCAAGCTCCTCCTGGCGGAGCCTTTCGATAGCACGAGCTTCGATTGCGGGCGAAATGGTGAGCATGAAAAATTGGAGCGTGAATTACCGCGAAAGGGGTTTCCAACGGTAAGTGGAGTTTAGCAAAGTTGCCGTTCGCGCTGGCGACCAAAACATAAGTTGTTTCCTACGCAATTCCCATGCAAGCAAACCTTGCCGCCGCGCCTTTGTAAGATGAAAATTAAAATATGCGAGTTCTAGCCCTCTTGTTGGTCTCCTCAGCGCTGTTGTTAGGCGCGTATGTTTTTTATTTAAAGAAATTGCCCACTACGGACAGTGGCACCGCAGCTACGCAGGCAATCAGCCTCACCGGAGTGCGCAGTGACCTGCTGCAAATCGCGCAAGCAGAGCGTGCCTACGTGGCCTCCAACGGGAGTTGCGCAGCGCTACCTGATCTTGTCTCCTCGAATATGTTGGCGATGACCAGGAGTGAACGCGAAGGCTACAGTTACTCGGTGGAATGCTCCAACGCGGAATTCAATGCTATTGCGCGGCACGCGCCTGCGCCCGCGGGCTCGCCCATTCGCTACCCTAATCTCGTCGTCGACCAGAATATGCAGGTTCACGAAGTAAACTAACCGACTGACAGCCACGGTTTATCGCCGCACATATGCGCGGAACATTCCTTGCAACCTTGGGTTTTTCGTTGACTGGACACTGATTCGCCGGGATGCTCGCGTTTCGAGCTAGCGTTGTTTGTGCCCGGGCGCAACCGAGGTCCACGAGAGCAGCCGTGTTAGAATTGGGCCTCAATGCACCCTGCAATACCGCACCTTATCGAGCTGCAACGGGTTGACCACAACGTTGGCGCGTTGCGCGCCGAAATCGCCAGCTATCCCAAACGGATTCAGGAAGCAGACAGCAAGCTGAGCGGGGCGCGTGCGGCTGTCGCGGCAGCCAAAGAAGCGCATACCAACGCTAGCAAAGAACGGAAAAAATTTGAGTTGGACGTCGATCAATGGAAAGACCGGGCACGCAAATATCGCGATCAGAGCGGCGCGGTCAAAACCAATGAGGCCTACAAGGCGTTGCTCCACGAGATTGCCAACGCCGAAGCGGAAGTAGCCAAGGCTGAAGACCGCCAGCTTGATGTGATGATGTCGGGTGAAGAGTTTGAGCGGCGCGTGCGGCACGCCGAGGCGGACCTGAAGGAAGCGGAAACCAGCGTGGCGGCCGATCGCAAGGAAATCCATTCTCGCTACGATGAAAAACAAAAATTGCTCAAGGCGGCATTAGCGGAACGCGAGCGCATCGCTGCTCCAGTGCCGAAAGATTTGCTTGAGCTGTATGAGCGCATCGCGAAGCGGCACAACGGAACCGCTATGGCTCAAGTGCGTGACGATCAATGTCGCGGATGTGGGATGCGCGTGCTCCCGCATATCATTCAAGAGCTGCGCCAGGAAACGAACGAAGAGGTCTATCGCTGCGAGATGTGTGGCCTGATTTTGTACACGCTGGATCCTATTCCAGTGGCAAATTCCGGCTCAGGCTCAGGTAGCGACAAGACGTCCACTACCTCGGCTATAAATTCCTGATGATTCGCCGCCCGCCCTCTTCACGTGAAACCGGATTGTTTGCAGGTTCCGAGCCGGAGGCAAAACCGCGTGCCGCCGCCTTTCAAGCCAACATCGACGGTGGCTCTCGCGGGAATCCAGGACCGGCGTCCTATGGCGTAGTGGTGCGCAACGAGCGCGGCGAGATCGTCGCGAAACTAAAAAAATATATCGGGCGCATGACCAACAATGTCGCCGAGTACTACGGCCTGATTGCCGCACTCGATTATGCGCAATCCCTCGGCGTGCGGGCGTTGCGTGTCGAAAGCGATTCCGAGCTGCTGGTGCGTCAGATGCACGGGCATTACAAAGTAAAGAGTCCGGATTTGCGTCCGTTGTTCGAACGCGCCAAAAAGATGTCGCAGACGTTTGAATCGTTTCGCATCGATCACGTATATCGTGAGCAGAATTCCGAAGCTGATGCGCTTGCGAATGAAGCCCTGGATGAAACATCGGGCAGGCCGAAACCATCCGTTACGACCAAGCCGGAAGTTCGCCCGAAGCTGCCTCGAGAGATGCAAAGCACTCCTCGCAAACTTCGCGCGCAAGTCCGCAATGGTGGATTACATCTTCTTGAACCGTTGGATTTGCCGGAAAATACGGAAGTCGAAATCCTGCTCCGACCCGCGCCTAAAGGTTAGATCACGGAACTACTTCAAAGCATACGAACGGTACAGGGTGTCGCGCTGCGCGGGCACGAAACCGGCGTCGGAAATTATGCGGCGCAGTTCGCTTTCGTTGGTGCGGTTTTTAACGCCCGCCGCGAAGACCACGTTTTCTTCAATCAATATGCTGCCGACATCGTCTGCGCCAAACTGCAGCCCGACCTGGCAGACTTTAACCCCAGGGGTCAGCCAGCTGGATTGAATGTGATCGAAATTATCGAGATATAGACGGCTTACCGCCAGCGTTTTCAAATAATCCACCGCAGTGGCTTCGGGTACTTTTTTCCCAAGTGGGGTATTGTCCGGCGCAAACATCCAGGGTATGAAAGCCGTGAAGCCGCCGGTATCTTCTTGAATCCTGCGCAGGCGTTCCAGGTGGTTTATGCGGTGGCGCAGCTCTTCGCCGCAACCAAACATCATCGTCGCGGTGGTGCGCAAGCCGAGCGAGTGCGCGACGCGGTGCATTTCTTCCCAGTCATCACTGGTACATTTCAGCCGCGCGATTTTGGACCTGATTTCGTCATCCAGAATTTCCGCGCCGCCACCGGGTATGGATTGCAAACCTGCTTCCATTAGCCTCTGAATCGTTTCGCGGACGCTGAGCTCGCTGACTTCCGCAATACAAAGAATTTCCGGCGCGGAAAAGCAATGCAGATGCACCTGCGGATAACGTTGCTTCAAAGAACGCAGCAGATTTTCGTAATAGCTGATCTGCAGATCGGGATGTAAACCGCCCTGCAAGAGAACGCCGGTACCTCCCAATTCCAACATCTCGTCAATTTTTTCGTAAATCGATTCGAATGACAGAAGGTACCCATCTTTTGCGCCCAACGGCCGATAGAAAGCGCAGAAAGAGCAATATTCGGTGCAAAAATTTGTGTAATTGATGTTGCGGTCGATCTGGTAGGTGACTACGCGCGGGTCATTCTTTTTAAGGCGCATTTGATGCGCGGCCATTCCAATGCCCAGCAGGTCATCGGATTCCAACATGTCCAGCGCTTCTTGTTTTGTCAGGCTCAAGTGTTTCCTTGCGTATGTTTATTCTATCGAATGAACTCTGTGAATCCGAACCCTGTTTGCCGTGCTTCCCAAAAAGTTTATCGCGACGCATACCGAGGGGTGTTGATGGTAGCCCATTCGATGGCTTTGGCTCTTGGTATCAGTCCCAGTTTGGCTGCCAGGCAATAATAAAGTTCAAGGCCGGCGAGGTTTTCGCTGTCTAACGTGAAATCGATATTCTCCTGCAGATAATTTAGCAAATCGGCTGCAGGCAAATCTTCTTCCACGCTTGCGGTCGCGCTGATCTCCGCAAGGTGCGCGACGCCGTATTCTTTGGAAGCCGCGAAATCGGCAACAACTTCCGGCGTCACCGACTCACGGCGCCCGGCCCACACCGCCAAAACCGCTGGCAGGCCGGTCAAGTGGCGCCATTCCTGCACGACATCGTACACATGTAGTGTTTCGGTCGCATTGACTCCGGCTTTGCCGGGATTGCATATCAACTCGCCGTCTGCGCCGAGCGTCGCGCTACCGGAGATTGAAATAGCCAGCCGCAGCGCCGGATCGCCGATCAATAGCGCGGCGTCGGCTTCCTCAAGTATGGTGGCTGCGGAGTCAAATGTTTCTTCGAAAAAGGCTGGCTTAATCTGCCAGTGCTCCGAGCACAAAATCCGCGTCAATGCCTGGGTGCTGCGGGAACTGCGATCGAGCGCGATGCTCTGTACTTGTTCGATAGGCTTGCGCGATACGATCAGCAGGCTACGCACGCGTCTTTTTGCGGCGATCGCCAGGTCCGGCAGGACCACCAGATCTTCGATTCGTTGAAACTCGATGGCCGGAATGATGGCCACATCAGCCCGTCCATCGCGAAGATCATCGGCGCATTGCGAAGGAACGGTGAACGAAAGCTCGTATTTGTCCTTGAGAGCGCCATGAGTAAATCCGCGCACCAATGGCACGGTATTCAGGTATTGCACGACGGAGATGCGAAGTTTTCTCAAAATGGCGGACGCTCGCGGAAGATTTAGTATAACAGCGAAAATTTACGCCGTGCCGGCAGTCTTCTGTTGTAAAACGTTCGGGATCGTCGGAGGCTTTGAAAATGAAGAAATATGCTCGCGCCGTATGCCTCATGCCGGCTTTGCAAATTGCGGCAATGGGCGGCGCTGCCGAGCATCCTGACAATACCTCGACCGTCATCGGGCCCATTTCCGTCAAACAAATATAAAATCGTAAGAGCTCCGTCCTGAAAGCCAGATGCGATAAATCGTGGTGCGCATAGACGTCCATCGTCGATGCCGCTAAAATTTGACGCATGCTTCTTGAATCTGGTGTAGCCCATCCCGTTGCCGTGGAAGAGGCCGCGCGTCTGGCACGCGATCTTTACGGCCTCGATGTTACGGCGAAGTCCCTGCCGGGCGAATACGACGATAATTTCCATTTAGTTGCGGCTGATGGCGCGCAGTTCGTGCTGAAGGTGATGCATCCGGCGCGCGAGCGTTCGTTCATCGATTTGCAGTGCCAGGCGCTGCACCATCTGGCGAAGCACGCTGAAACCGTGGTTCTACCGCGGGTCGTTCCTACACGGGGAGGCGAGCTACAGACGGAAATGACGGCTGATGGTGTGAAGCGCTTAATGTGGCTGCTGACGTTTGTGCAAGGCACGATGCTGGCCGAGGTTCGTCCCCACAGCGAGGAACTGCTTAGGAGTCTGGGGCAGGTGTTAGGCACGATCGATGCTGGCCTGCAAAATTTTTCTCATCCTGCCGCACAGCGTGAATTGAAATGGGATTTGTCCGCCGCCGGATGGATCAAAAGACACGTAAACGAAATTGCCGATTCGTCACAACGCTCGCTCGTCGAAAAATTCCTGACACTTTATGATTCGGAGTTCGTCCCTGCGCTCCCGCGTTTTCGGCGCAGCATAATTTATGGTGATGCCAACGACCACAACGTGCTGGTAAGCGATCCGTGGCCGCTGCCTCGCAAAGCGGTGAGCTTGATTGATTTTGGCGACATGCATTACGGGATAACCGTTTCCGAAATAGCTATCGCCGCGGCCTACGCCATGTTAGGGAAAAAAGATGTACTGCGGGCAGCCGCATCGGTCATCGCGGGATATCACGAGATATTTCCGCTGCAAGAAGTCGAGATCGCGGCTTTATACAACCTGATCGGCATGCGTCTGGCCGTCAGCGTTACAAATTCTGCGCATCGCAAGACGATCAAGACAGAAGACGCGTATGTCACCGTCAGTGAAACGCCCGCTTGGGAAGCGCTCGAGCGCCTCGCCAAAATTAAGGGGCGCTTCGCGCACTATACATTCCGCCAAGCGTGCGGACTTGGCGCCGTTCCGCAGAGTGAAAAAATGCGGCGATGGCTCGAAGAAAATGGCCGGCATGCGGCCTCTTTATTCGATGAGGACTTGCGAACGGCTCCGAGTATCGTCCTAGACTTGAGTGTTGGTAGCGAATTTCTCGGTGCCGAACCGCACGAATCCGAAACTCCTGCATTGACCACGAAAATTTCCGCGCTGATGGATGAAGCAAAGGTGTCCATCACCATCGGCCGCTACGACGAAGCGCGTTTGCTGTACACCTCTCCGTTGTTCGGCACGGATGCAAACCCGCTGGAAGAGCGACGAACCATTCATCTGGGGATGGACCTATTCGGCCAGCCTGGCACCTCGATCCTGGCGCCACTCGACGGCGTAATTCACACGCTGGCGAACAACGCCGCGCCTCTCGATTACGGTCCGCTGGTAATTTTGCAGCATGACGCTGGTGACGTCGGAGCATTCTTTACTTTGTATGGGCACCTCGCCAAAGAATCGCTGGCGCGCCTGAAAATAGGGCAGCGGATCGCTCGCGGAGAAAAATTCGCGCGCGTCGGCACATCCGAAGAAAACGGCGGCTGGGCACCCCATCTCCATTTTCAAATTATTCTAGATCTGCTTGAACTGGACGCGAATTTCCCGGGTGTCGTTTTCGCTTCGCAGCGCGAGGTTTGGACCAGCCTTTCGCCAGACCCCAATCGGCTAGTCGGTATTCCGAAGAACCGTTTTCCGAAACAGGATCTCACTATTCAAGAAACACTGACTGCGCGGCGCGAGCTGCTGGGCAAAAATCTAAGCATCTCCTACCAGAAGCCTCTGAAGATCGTTTGCGGCTGGATGCAACATCTTTACGACGAAACCGGACGCGCTTTTTTGGACTTTTACAACAACGTGCCGCTGGTGGGCCATAGTCATCCTCGCGTTGTGCAAGCGGTCCAGAAACAAATTGCGTTACTCAATACCAATACGCGGTATGTACACGACCTCGTGAACCGGTATGCCCAGCGCCTCACGCAACATCTGCCGGAACCGTTACGGGTGTGTTTCTTCGTCAATTCCGGCAGCGAAGCCAATGAGCTGGCGCTCAGACTCGCTCGCGCACACACAGGCCGCGAGGACATCATCGTTCTGGAACACGCCTACCATGGGAATACCTCTACTTTAATTGACATCAGCCCTTATAAATTTGACGGGAAGGGCGGCAGTGGCCGGAAACCGTGGGTTCACGTGGCGTGCATGCCCGATGACTATCGAGGAAAATACCGCCGCGAGGATGCGCAAGCGGGGCCAAAATACGCGGCTCATGTGGGCAAAATTCTGGACGCCATGCGCAAGCAAGGACATGCGCCAGCTGCGTACATCGCGGAGACGCTTCCCAGCGTCGGTGGCCAAATTGTTTTTCCGCCAAAATATTTAGAGGAGGTGTATGCGCGCGTTCGTGAAGCCGGAGGCATGTGCATCGCCGACGAAGTGCAAGTTGGTTTCGGCCGCTTGGGTACACACTTCTGGGGTTTTGAAACGCAAAATGTGATTCCTGACATAGTTGTTCTGGGAAAGCCCATCGGCAACGGCTTTCCACTGGCTGCGGTAATCACTACGCGGGAAATCGCGCGCTCCTTCGACAATGGCATGGAATTTTTCAGCACCTTCGGCGGCAATCCAGTTGCCTGCGCGGCGGGATTGGCGGTGCTAAAAGTAGTGGAAGAGGAGAATTTACAAGAACGCACACTTCGCGTGGGCAATTATCTGAAGGAATCTCTTCTCTCACTTCAAGGCCAGTNTCCGATCATCGGCGATGTGCGCGGCTCGGGTTTATTCCTGGGTGTTGACCTAGTTTTGGATCAGGTAACGCGTTCCGCGGCAACTGCGCAAGCGGCATACGTAGTAAATCGTCTGCGCGAATGCGGCATCCTCACCGGAACCGACGGCCCGTTTAACAATGTCATCAAGCTACGCCCGCCGCTGATCACTTCCGAAGGCGACGTCGATATTTTCACGGAAATCTTTGGAGGCGTCTTGGGCGAAGATTCCGCGAAGCCCATATAATATACCTTCCGTATATCATATTGTTAGTTGACAAACAGGTAATCAAGCGCATACGCTGAACGCGCGATGGAGCTAGACGCTTCCCTCTCCTGGCTCGCGCTGGCGCTGACTCCTGGCCTGGCGTGCCGTTTGTGCGCGCGTTTGCTGCGTAAGATTGGATCACCTGATCGCATATTTCACGCCTCCCTCACAGAACTGGAGTCGTGCAGCCTGCCCGCGCGTGCGGCGCAAGCCATACATAATAAGGACGCTTTCAAACGCGCGGAAAAGGAATTGGCAGGCATCCGCAATATTCCCGGCTGCCGCCTCCTGAACTGGACCGAGCCGGAATATCCTCAAACGCTGCTGCAAATTTATGATCCGCCCGTCCTCCTTTATTTGCGCGGCGATCCGCAAATATTGAACATGCCCTGCCTCAGCATCGTAGGCACGAGGCGGCCCACGCTTTACGGCTCACAAATGGCGGAGCGCCTGGGGCGCGATCTGGCCGCGCGCGGTCTGGTAATCCTAAGTGGCATGGCACGCGGTATCGATGCCATCGGCCATCATGGGGCTTTGGCGTCAAACGGTCGCGCGATCGGCGTGCTGGGCACCGGCATTGACGTTTGTTACCCGAAAGAAAACAAGAAGCTCTACGAAAAAGTTTTGGAGCGCGGCGCCATCCTGAGTGAGTTCCCCCTTGGAACGCATCCCGCGCCTGAGAATTTCCCCATCAGGAATCGCATTGTGGCAGGCATGCCACTAGGGGTGATCGTGATCGAGGGGGCAGAGTTTAGCGGGTCCTTAATAACAGCGCGCCTCGCCATGGAATTTGGCAGAGAAGTCTTTGGCGTCCCGGGGAATGTCACGCAAGCGGTTAGCTACGCGCCAAATATGTTAATCAAGCTAGGCGCCAAGCTGGTGGTCGAGGCCGAGGACGTGATCGAAGAACCGCCTACGCCGGTGCGCGCCGCGCTGGTAAAAGCGGAGCGTCCCGAAGCCGAGCAACGGAATTTACTCGCGGCCGCAGCTTTGGGAGCCTCGGAAAGAAAACTCTACGAATTGCTCGTAGTTGAGGAAACCAGGCACATTGACGAACTGGTGGAAAACTCTGGCTTGAACTCTTCGGAGGTTCTGGCTACGCTTTTTGACTTGGAGATGAAAGGCGTAGTCCGGCAATTACCGGGCAAACAATTCAGTAAAGTTATGCTGTAGCTGGATTTAGAAGGTAAATGAGGTTAGCAATTCGGCGCGATGCGCCGCGAGAAAAGCACCCGGATGCGCAATCTCAGCATCTGCTAAGGTAGCGAGAAGGACACACTCCCCTGCAGTCGACCCTTCCTGCGGAAGATTACGGAGTTACAAAGGCAACATGGCTCGTTCGCTCGTAATTGTGGAATCGCCGGCAAAGGCGAAAACTATTAACAAGTATTTAGGGCGGGAATATACCGTCAAGGCCTCCCTTGGTCACGTCTTGGATCTCCCCAAAAAGACGTTGGGCATACTTCTACCCGGCAGCGAAAACGGAAACAAGAAAAAGAAAAAGCGCAAGACCAAGGCAAAAGCGAAAGACGGCGAGAAGGTTATCGAAGAGAAGAAACCGCCAAAACCGGTCGTGGTCACCGCGGAAAACATTTTTGAGCCTACGCTGGAAGTTATTCCCGGCAAGGTCAAGGTAATCGCGGACCTGCGCAAGGCGGCCGAAAACGCACCCAACGTTTATCTGGCTACTGACCCTGACCGCGAAGGCGAAGCTATCTCGCAACATCTTCTGGATACGCTGGCCACCAAGAAGTCGGATCGCGCCAAATATCGGCGAGTGATGTTCAACGAAATTACGCCTAAGGCTATTAAGGCCGCTTTCGCCAAGGCTGGTGACGTGAATGGCGATCTGGTGGACGCGCAACAGGCACGCCGTGTTCTTGACCGCCTGGTGGGCTACAAAATTTCTCCCATACTTTGGAATAAAGTACGCCGCGGCCTGTCTGCCGGCCGGGTTCAAACGGTGGCGCTGCGGTTGATCGTGGAGCGCGAAGTTCAGATTCGCGAATTCGTGCCGCAGGAATACTGGAGCATCCACGCGATGCTCGAAGCCGGCGAGCCGCCCATCTTCGAAGCTAAGCTTTTCAAACACAAAGGCGAGGACGTTGAAGTTTCGAATCAAGAAACGGCCGACAAAATCGTTGCTGCCGTTAGTGACACGAAGTGGGAAGTTGCGAACGTCACGCAGAAAGAAAAGCGCCGCAACCCGCCTCCGCCATTCACGACTTCCAAGTTGCAGCAGGCCGCTTATAACCGGTTGCGATACACCGCTAAACGCACCATGTCGCTGGCTCAGAAGCTGTACGAAGGAGTCGAGCTTGGCGAAGAAGGATCGGTCGCGCTGATCACTTACATGCGCACCGATTCCGTGAACGTTTCGGCGGATGCTCTCGCGCAAGTGCGGGAAATGATTCCCGAGCGCTTTGGTTCGAATTATCTGCCGGAAAAACCGAATTACTACAAATCCAAAAAAGACGCGCAGGAAGCTCACGAAGCGATTCGGCCGACCGACGCCATGCGCGCGCCTGAAGATGTTCGCAAATATCTGGAAGACGATCTTTTCAAGCTGTATCAATTGATTTGGCAGCGCTTCGTGGCATCGCAAATGCTGCCGGCGATTTTTGATCAAACCACGATTGATATTACGGCCGGCTATTACACTTTCCGCGCCAACGGCTCGGTACAGAAATTTGATGGTTACTTGCGCGTTTATCAAACGCCAGCAGCAATCGCCGACCGTGAGGAAGACGAGAAACCCGACGAAGGCGAAGGCAACGCTTTGCCACGCGTCACCGAAGGACAAGTTCTGCGCCTCGACAAAATTCGCCCGGACCAGCACTTCACCGAGCCTCCGCCGCGTTACAACGACGCCACGCTCGTGAAAGATCTGGAAGAAAAGGGTATCGGACGCCCGTCCACGTACGCCTCCATCATTTCCACGCTGGTGGATCGTGAATACGTAAAGAAAGATCAGGGGCGCTTTACGCCCACAATGCTGGGGGAACGCGTCAGCGTCTTGTTGATTCGCAGCTTTGAAGACATTTTCGATGTCACCTTTACTGCGCGTCTGGAAGACGAACTGGACGAAATCGAAGAGGGCAAGCTTGGTTGGCGCACGGCTGTCGGCGAATTCTGGGATAAGTTTGTAATCGACCTGGATAAAGCCGACGACCAGATGCTTTCCTACAAAGCCGGCATTCCCACCGGGAAAAAGTGCGAAAAGTGCGGTGAGGGCGAATTGCTGGAGCGCATCAGCCGTCACGGATTTTTCCTGGGCTGCTCGCGTTATCCGGACTGCGAATTTATCGAGGACCTGTCGCCGGAACTTCCTCCAGGTGATGAAAATAAAATTGAATACTGCGATAACTGCGGCAAGGAAATGGCTATCAAGCGCGGACGTTTTGGCGTGTTTCTGGCCTGCACCGGCTATCCGGATTGCAAGACGACGCGACGTCTGGTGGAAGGCACGCGAATCGCGCGCCAGCCAGATGAGCCCTTGGATGAAAAGTGCACCCTGTGCGATTCCGGCCTGGTAAAAAAACACGGCCGTTTCGGCGAATTTATAGGCTGCTCAAATTATCCAAAATGCAAATACACGCGTCCCATCACCATGGGCATCAAATGTCCCAAGTGCAACGAAGGAGAATTCGTTCGCCGGGGCAGTGCCGGAAAAGGTGGACGCGGCCGCCCGCGCGTTTTCTATGGTTGTTCGCGTTACCCCGATTGTGATTTCACTACTCCGCACATGCCCATCGCGGAACCCTGCCCCAAGTGTGGCGCTCCGTTCATCGTGGAAAAGCGCAGCAAGATCGGAACCGTGCGCACCTGTCTGAAGGAAGGCTGCGACTTTGAGGTTCTCGCTCCGGAAGCGCAGGTGCCGGTAGCCGCGGAAGAAGCAGTTCCCGAACCGGCAAAAGTCTGAGTCTCCTCGTCAGTTCCACTCTGGGCATACAGCGTTCTGAANTCCCGCACACATCCAAAGGTTTAGGTATGATTTTNCATGGAGTTCAGCCTGCCCGATGAAACAAGCGATCGAAAGTTATCTCGAATATCTTGTTTCGGTTAAAAATTCTTCACCGCATACCATCTCGAATTACGGTAAAGATTTACGCCAGTTCGTGGCCTTTCTCACGCCGCCCGGTATGTCACTTCCGGCGCTCGGCGCGATAAACCACGGGATCATTCGTGAATTTGTAGCGCACTTACACGAGCAAGGGCTCGAAAAGACTTCCATTGCGCGCAAACTCGCGGCTTTGCGTTCGTTTTTCAAATACTGCGTGCGCGAAGGAATGTTAAACGAGAGCCCGGCACGCCTGGTGCCCACGCCCAAATTGCCGAAACGCATACCTTCGATTCTTTCCGCGGAAGAGATGAATAGTTTTTTAAATCACCTTGCGGAAATGGGCGGATCGCTGCCCAAGGGTAAAAACAAATCTACAAAGGAATGGTCACCTGTAGAAACTCGGGCGTTGCGAAACCAGCCCAAGCTTCGCGAAGAAGGTTTATTGCTGCGCCGCGATCGCGCTTTGCTGGAACTTCTTTATGCGGCAGGCTTGCGCGTCAGCGAGTTGACGGGCCTGGATCTCGTCGATATTGAACAGAAGGAGCGCGTGCTCCGCGTGACCGGCAAAGGCAACAAGGAACGCATCGTGCCGTACGGCAATAAGGCCCAGGAAGCTCTAGATAAATACTGGCCGCTGCGCGAACAACTTCTGCTGCAAACTTCCGGTGGCTACGCCAGCAGTACCGCCACTCCGTACAGCGAAGCGGTCTTTTTAAATTACGCCGGCCGGCGCCTTACGCAACGCTCCGTCGGCCGCATCGTCAAAAAATACGTGCGCCTGGTAAACATGAACTGGGATTTACATCCGCATTCCTTGCGGCACGCTTTCGCCACGCACCTGCTCGCCGATGGCGCCGATCTGCGCGCCATTCAGGAGTTGCTGGGGCACCAATCGCTTTCCACTACACAAAAATATACTCATGCATCCATCCGCCAGCTCATGGACATCTACGACAAGTCTCACCCGCACGCTTAGGCGCGCCTTAAAGACAAACAATCAATCCTATTCATGCGCCTTCATGGCGTGGGATCCGTGCGTGATTGCGCCACCGGCACGCAATGCCGCCGCGACGACTACGGCCTCGGCAATTTCCTGATCTGACGCTCCTGCTGCGCGCGCCCGGTTCGAATGAATCTCGATGCAGTACGGGCATTGCGTGGTGAAGCCCACCCCCAGCGCAATCAGTTCCTTGTATTTCACAGGAATTGCACCATCTGCCATGGCCGCCTTGTCAAAGGCCCAAAACGCTTTCATGCTTTCGGGGGCATTGGCGTCCAGCAGTTTTAGTTTGGCGAGATTTTTCATGTCGTACATGAGTTGGACCTCCGAGTCCTTACACATTTGATGCACGAACGCTCCAGATTTCTTCGGAACAGTTGAGAATCGCGCGAATTATAACTGCACCACGCTTAGTAAAGCCATTTTTGATACCGCGCCTATGAAGCTAGGAGAGTCAAATTTGGGCGACTCAGTTTCGGCGTTTTCAGGCATCTCACAGGGACTTGATCACGCGATCGATATTCTGCGGGCGGCGTCCCTTATGGAACAGGTGAACGCACCAGCATGGGCGTATCATCAGCAAATGAAGCGAGACCTACCTGTCACGTGTTGCACAGAATGTGGCGCCGTTGGTTACAACATGAGGGTCGCAAACGGTCGTTGTTGCAAAACCATTGGCGAACACCGCTGCGGCGGTGTTAACGCCATTGCCGTCAAAACCCTTGATTGGATCGAATGTATTCACTGTCAAGCAACCGGATATTACCGGAACAAGGAATGTCCGAAATGCAAAGGTGCCGGGTATCTATTCGTGGGGCTTATAGGGAAAGAAACCGTGGCTTAAACGCATGCGTGTCGCTACGACGAACGCTTCAGTTATTTACCGAACAGGTGGGAATTGCGGCCGAGGTCAGTTTAAGCTCGTTGACGGAATCGCCGCGCAAATCGTATAATCATAGTTTGTCCTTAGAGGGCGGAGGCTTATGTACGCGGTAATCAAAACCGGGGGCAAGCAGTACCGTGTCGCGCCGGGCGATACTATTCGAATTGAACGAGTTAGCGGTGATGTTGGCGAAGTTGTGAATTTTGGATCGGTTCTCGCGGTGCACACGGAAGATAAAAAGGTACTTTCCGGATCGGACGCTTCCAAAGCCAAAGTGACCGGGAAGATCGTGCAACAGGGACGCTCCAAGAAAGTGACTGTGCTGAAATTCAAGAAGACCAACCAGTACAAGATTTCTCGCGGCCATCGCCAGAATTACACGGCGGTACAGGTCAGCGACATCTCGCTGTAGCTGGAAGTACAACTCTAAAATTATTCACTGGGATTTAACGCAAGTTTCCCGAAAAAGGATTTCACCATGGCACATAAGAAAGGCGGCGGCTCCTCTACCAACGGCCGCGATTCACACGGTCAGCGGCTTGGCGTGAAGCGTTTCGGCGGAGAATTTGTCAACGCCGGAACCATCCTCATTCGCCAGCGCGGCACCAAGCATCAAGCTGGCGTCAACGTCGGACAAGGCAAGGACGACACGCTTTACGCACTGGTCACCGGCATCGTCAAGTTCCAGGACAAGGGCCGCAACGGGCGTTTTATCAGCGTGCAGCCTGCCGACGAAGCGAAATCTTCCGCGAAATCTGCGACGAACTGAACGGTATCGGCACGATGAATTCAAGCGGACTTCGGTCTGCGATTTTTTTGCGGTCCCGGTCATCCGGGACCGTTTTGTTTTTGCAACCAATTCTCCGCTAAGAGCTCAAAGGACGTTTCGTGTTCGCTGATGAAGCAAAAATATTCGTAAAGGGAGGCCATGGCGGCAACGGCTGCGTGGCGTTTCGTCGCGAAAAATATGTTCCGCGTGGCGGCCCTTCCGGCGGGGATGGCGGCCATGGCGCGAGTATTTATCTGGAAGCCAACATTAATGACAACACGCTGTTGCGTTATCGCTACAACCGTGAGTTCAAAGCCGACCGTGGGCGTCACGGCGAAGGTTCCAATTGCAGCGGTCAATCTGGCGAAGACATGGTGCTGCTCGTTCCGGTAGGCACGGTGGTCTATGATGCGAAAACGAATGAGACCATCGCGGACCTGGCTACGCCTAGCCAGCGGGTTCTTGTCGCGCACGGCGGCCGCGGTGGCCGAGGCAATCAACATTTCGCCAAACCGTGGCACCAGGCTCCTCGCGAGCATGAGGAAGGTCAGGACGGCGAAGAGCGTCACCTGCGTTTGGAATTAAAATTACTCGCCGACGTCGGCCTGGTGGGATTCCCAAATGCCGGCAAGTCCACATTGATCTCAGTGATTTCCGCAGCGCGCCCCAAAATCGCGAATTATCCCTTCACCACGCTTGAGCCAAATCTCGGTGTAGTGAACGCCGACGGTGGTACAGGCGCGCACGGAACGGAATTAGGACGCACGTTTGTAGTTGCTGACCTTCCCGGGCTGATCGAGGGAGCACACGAAGGCGCCGGCTTGGGCATGCGCTTTCTTCGCCACGTAGAACGTACGCGGTTGCTCGTCCATCTGATCGACACCAGCGATTCGAACGAGGACGATCCGGTCCACTCTTACGAAGTTATTTCAGGTGAGCTGGCGGCTTTTAGCGAAACTCTCACGGAAAAGCCTTTGATTGTGGTGGCCACCAAGCTCGACGCAACTACCGACCGCACGCGGCTGGAAGCGCTGCGCGATTTTTGCCGACGGGAGCATCTCGAATTCCATTGCATCTCCGCCGCGACCGGCGAAGGCGTAAAAGAACTGGTTCGCTCCATCGCCGACGCTTTGGACAAAATTCCGCGGCACGCGCCCGATACTGCCCATGCGCTTGACGCTGCGGATGATCGAATGTCTGACTCCTCGCCAGTCATTCCTGCTAGTGCTGGCGAGCACGAAGCGCATTTGCCAGTAGTAAGCCGCGACGAAAAATCATGAGAGAATTACAACATGGCGCTCAAACCGCAGTGTGGGCGGCAATGTTAATCCCGGAGAAGCATTGACCACCGCGCAAGCCCAAAGGACCGCTGCAAAACATCATCCACGACGCATCGCTGTTTTCGGCGGGTCATTTGACCCCATCCACAATGGCCACCTGGCCATCGCTCGC
>JGI12635J15846_10002275_pt1 | contig 16790 bp, 17 predicted proteins | sample BlaSpr_A8_OM2_M2_FD_15846 | JGI IMG/M metagenome (IMG submission 15846) | reverse complement strand
AACTCCATCGTCGAGCGATGTCGTTGGAACATTCCTCAGCACGCTCTCCTGATACGACTGCCGTTCGCCTTGATAATTGAAGAAGAAGAAGAGGCGGTTCTTTAAAATCGGCCCGCCAATGGCTCCGCCGAAAAGATTCCTCACCAGGTGTTGCGGCAAGTTAGGCTGGGCGGGATTGGCTTCCAGCTGGGATAATTTCAGGAAGTAGTCGTTGGCCTCACCGACTGTGTTCCGGTTGTACTCATACAACACGCCGTGAAACAAGTTGGTGCCACCTTTGGTGACCATGGCAATTTGCGCGCCCGCGGATCGCCCTTCGGTCGCATCGTAGTTGGAAGTGGTGACGCGAAATTCCTGCACGGAATACGGCGTGGAGGGCAAAACGCCTTGGAAGGCGTAACCGTTGAATTCGTCATTGACGCTTACGCCATCGAGTGTGATGTTGTTCTGGTCGCTGTGCTCACCGTTTACCGAGCCGGCGCGCGTGTCGTAGCTGTCAGTCAGAATATTTTGGCCATTGTAGACGACGCCCGGTTGTAGGCTGAGCAGCAGCGGCAATTGCTCCGCTTCCATCGGCAAGTTTTCAATCTCATTCGAGCCCATGGTGTGACCGAGGCTGGCATCGGTCGTGTTGAGTGGCGCCGCCTGCCCAGTGACCTCCATTATCTGCGAGGCCGCGCCCAGCGCTAGCCGTACGTCCGCCGTCGCGGGCAGGGCCACCAGCAACTGGAGTCCGGTCTGCACATAGGTTCGAAAGCCATTGGCCTCTACCGCTATCTTGTACGTGCCTGGCAGCACGGAAACGAACTCATACGCGCCTTTGCTTGTGGTGGTGGTCTCACGAGCCAGGTTGGTATCTTGATTCGTCAGAATTGCTTTGGCTCCTGCCACCGCTGCGCCGGAAGGGTCCGTGACCGTACCGTGCAACGAAGTTGTGGCCTGACCCCAGGCGGACAGGCTCAACCACAGGCCAGATATTGCGACGGCGATGAGCATGACTAAGTTTCGCGGCATGATTTCTCTCCTTATTTCGGGAACACGGACGATCTTCTACGAGCTTTCCCCTGTGCGTTTTTTCCGATTCCGATACTCTTCTCTTCTTGTCTCAAAGCGGGTTGTGTCAAAACGGGTTGGGTTAAACGGTTCACGATCTTAAATCGGTCTCCGCGGTAGGTGGACTTCACGTACTCTACGGGCTGTCCATTCTGACCGTACGAGGTGCGCGTGAAAAGAAACACCGGGCTGTTCCTGGGGACCTTGAGCAGCTTTGCTTCCTCGCCGCCCGCCAGCCCGGCTTCCGCCACTTCGTCGGCCGCAACAATATGGACGCCGTAACGTTCGGAGAGCGCTTGATAGAGTGACCGGCTCGGGTCAAATGACTGCAACAGATCGGGACACACGCGTAGCGGAAGCCGACTCCATTCCAGGCCCATGGGCGAAGTACCGGCCATCCGCACCCGCCGCAGGCTGATCACTTTTTCGCCGGGCGAAAGTTGAAGCACGTCGGCTACATCCGGACTGCTATTGCTCACTTCGAACGAGAGCACTTTCGAGCGCGGCCGTGATCCCGAGGCCTGCATTTCCTCGCTGAAAGAAAGTACTTGGCGGGAATTCTTTTCCAGCTTGATAGCGGAGACAAATGTCCCCTTGCCTCTTTGGCTATAGGTCACTCCCAAATCGCAAAGCGATTTCAAGGCTTGCCGCGCCGTCATGCGGCTAATCCGCAGACGGCCGGAAATTTCCTGTTCTGAGGGAATCGGTTTTCCGGGCTTTAGTGTGCCCGCACGGATCCGATCGAGAAGATGCTGCTGAATCTGGTAATACAAGGGGACGACACTGTGCCGGTCAAGTGTGGGAAGGTCCACCTGGCGCTCCAGTTGTATAGACAACTAGGTCTTTTAGTACTAATGCGCAGCCGCTGTCAAGGATTTTTTGAGATGAGGGGAAGGATTCCTTTTAGCGAGCAGGAAAATAGAGGTGGGCCACGCTCTCGGCTAGAACGGGGGCGTCGAGGTCGGCCCGATTCGAGAGAACAATCACCGTGAGATGGTCATCCGGAAAACGCTGAATAGCGTTTCGAAACCCTACCGTTTCACCGTAGTGACTGTAGCGGCGATGCCCGCGGTACGGATCGAGAAACCATCCGAAACCGTAGAGCGGTGCCAGGGTGCCATCCAATTGCCGCAGCGGCGCTCCGTTCGCCGCCCTCGCCGGCGTCAATGCCGGTTCCATCTCTTCTGCCGAAAGCAGGGTGTGATGGGCTAATGCGCGGTCCCATTTCTCCAAATCGCCGAGCGACGTATATACTCCGCCATCGCCCAGCGTTGCCGAAGTTGAACTCTGATCGGTCTCGGTCCATCCCGCTGCTGTCCTGGTATGTCCGTAGGCGCGATGCGGGACTTCGTTCTTGCCCTTCTCATAGGCGAGCGTGGCGGTCATCCCGAGGGGCTGAAAAATTCGCTGCCGGAGAAAATTCCCGAAACTCATCCCCGACCGTTTCTCCACCACCATGGCGAGCAACACATAACCCGAATTGCTATACGCCCAGCGAGTACCCGCCCCGAACTTCGTTGTTGTCTGCCGTTTCAGCAAGTCCAGCACACCGGCGTCCCTGATCTGCGGGATTTTGTCGTCGGGCATCCCCGCATATTCTTTCGCCATGATGTCTTCATAATCGATCAGGCCCGAGATGTGATTCAGCAACTGACGAATCGTGATGGCCTTGCCGTACGCGGGAAAGTCCGGAAATACGTCGGTGAGGTGGTCTTCATAGTGCAGTTTGCCACCGTGCACCAGTAGCATCACCGACACTGCGGTGAACTGCTTCGTGAGCGAAGCCAGCCGGAAGTTCGTTTCCGGCCCGACCTTGCGCAAAGTTTGCAAATCGGTCACGCCATAACCTTTACGGAACATCGGCCGCCCATCCTTAATCACCAGCACAGCGCAACCAGGATCGTGCGGGCTGGCGAATTTCGAGAATAAGCTATCGATGGCAGTGGGTGACACCTGACCTGGCGCGAAGCTAGATCCTAAGATAAGCGCCATCCGAACCACGAACTCGGCGAGCACAAAACGCATGATGGTCTTCGCCCGGTGGAAACTTCTGCCATTTCGTTGGGGTCTGCTGTGCCCGGCCTGTAATGTCATATTCGCCTATGGGCCATCGATTAGAAAGATGTCAAGGCCTACCATAGAGGAGGGGGTAGGGCTCAATCAACTGCCTGAGGCGACCACATCCACTTCGCCCTACGGTTCGGAGGCATCCAGATTTAACGTGAAGGATTGGTGACGGCCATTAGTTCTGATGGACCGAGCGGGTAGTGAGCCGGGTTTGAATGACGCGCTGTTCAAGCACGCTGGCGAGTCAGGATCACGCGGCGAAGCGCATCGCCCCCGCAGGAGTTCGAGAAATGATGTTGGCGTATCGCCAATGTAGGCTGGGGTGCGGACACGACGCAGAACACCGAGCTCCCGAGGCGAACCGCCACAGCGAAATCCTTAAATTGGCCAGTGGGTTCCATGTCTTTGTCGGCGATAGCAGCGTTCGCACATCCCTCGCCACGCTCTCCAAGCTTTTCTGCCTCGATACATCTTCCGTCGGCGAGGGCGACCCAGAGAAGCGGCGCACAGCCATAGCGCCGATATGATATGGGAGACTTATATTGCATGAAGAAAATTGGCTTCCTCTCATTCGGTCATTGGACACCTTCACCGCAGTCACGAACGCAGTCGGCGGCTGAGGCACTCTTGCAGTCCATTGACCTCGCCGCGGAGGCCGAGCGCCTGGGAATGGACGGAGCCTACTTCCGGGTTCATCACTTCGCGCAGCAACTGGCATCACCGTTTCCGCTACTGGCGGCGATTGGTGCTAAGACCAGAAAGATTGAAATTGGCACCGCAGTGATCGACATGCGGTATGAGAATCCTCATTACATGGCGGAGGACGCCGGGGCTGCGGATCTAATCTCCGGCGGTCGACTGCAGTTGGGAATCAGCCGCGGTTCCCCCGAGCAGGTCATCGATGGTTGGCGCTATTTTGGCTACCGCCCGAATGAAGGCAAGGACGACGCAGATATGGGCCGGCGCCACGCCGAAGAATTTCTTGAGTTGCTGCAGGGCAAGGGCTTCGCTCAGCCTAACCCACGTCCGATGTTTACCAATCCGCCGGGGCTGCTGCGTCTTGAACCATATTCTGCGGGATTGCGTGATCGAATCTGGTGGGGGTCGGCTTCAAACGCGACCGCAGCATGGGCCGCGAAGCTAGGAATGAACCTGCAGACCTCAACCCTCAAATTCGACGAGACCGGCGAGCCGCTCCACATCCAACAGACCGCGCAGATTCGCGCCTTTCGCACCGCCTGGAAGGAAGCCGCTCACACCCGTACTCCGCGCGTTTCTGTGAGCCGCAGTATTTTTCCGTTGCTCGATGACCGAGATCGTGGCTATTTCGGACGAGGCGCGCAGGAAGCAGAGGACAAAATCGGGTTCCTTGACGAAAACACACGCGCGATCTTCGGTCGCAGCTACGCTGCTGAGCCAGATATTCTCATCGAGCAGCTCAGGAAAGACGAGGCGATCGCGGAGGCCGACACGCTATTGCTAACCATTCCAAATCAACTCGGGGTTGCTTACAATGCGCACGTCATGGAGGCAATTCTGACCACGGTCGCTCCAGCCCTCGGTTGGCGCTAATTTATCGTGCCGAATAGGCCAAAGTGCCTGGTTCACGCAGAAGTTCCGAGGACAGAACTGCCCAACTCTTTTTGCTCTCCTTAACAATCAGCCTACTGCGAAGAGACAGTGGTGGGTCCTTTCCGGAGGAGACAATCTCACAATCCGCATCTTGGCGGCGTTTCAGGATGTCGTGCGCCCACTTCGCGACGGCTGCGGCTTTTCGTCCCGGTCGCGTACTCGCGACAATGATTCCAATCTTCAGCATTTTCCACTTTCTCCTTTCCGATGCGGCCCTCAGGTAGGCCCCCTCGAATTCACTAGTCCAATTTGTCTGTTTCGCTCTTTGCGGCGGGACGCTGGGGGCTTTATTGTTTGCCCATCCGGCTTTGACATACCAATCGACGCCGACTGCAGTTCAAAGCCAGGATCCAATCCGTCCATGTTGTAAGCTTTCGGCAAATAGAGGAGGCTCTTTATGAGGCACGGACCGCATCTCTTCGGAAAGACGCTAGGGCAGGCATTCGGCGTATCCGACGCGCAGACTCTCCTCCTGAAGTCCGACAACGTTACGCTGGCGGCAATCACGTATGTGACTTCATCGACTGGGCAACCTAACGCCACGAATCCGCAGGCGCCAGAGAAGGGATTTACCATCCCAGTTCACCTCGCTCAACCCATCTCGCTCAATTGGGCCTCATGGGTGGACGATCGATACACGCACACTCCTCACTGGAGACGCGGCAGCATCGGGATATTCGACTTGGAGTCGCTCCCGCGAGTGCTGCGCGATACCCCCTTTGAGGTGATTCACTTCAATGTCCCCCGAGCGACTCTAAACGCGTTCACCGAGGACGCCGAGCTTCCAAACGTCGGAAGCCTGCGATGCCCAGAGGGCCAGCCCGATCCAGTTCTCTATCATCTTGCGGAAATGATTCGCCCGTACGTCGTTCAGAAAATCGAGCTACCTGGGTTGTTTCTAGATCATTATCTTCAAATGCTGTGTGGCCGCATTGTTCTGACGTACGGTGACGTCCCGCTACGCCACGAGCCTTATAAAGGTGGTTTTGCTCCGTGGCAAAAAAGACGGGCCCTCGAAGTATTGGAGCAGAATCTTTCAGGAGATTTGCGACTAAGCCGGCTTGCGACGGAGTGCGGTGTTTCCAGAAGCAATTTCTGCAGATGCTTTCGAATCACATTTGGCACGTCGGTGCACAAATTCGTGGTCAACAAGAGAATCGAACGTGCGCAAGAACTACTTCGGCACTCCAACCTTTCCATCGCTGAAATCGCACTCGAAGCAGGCTTTTCCGACCAGGCTGCGTTCAGCCGTACATTCGCGGCGAATCTAGGGGAGCCTCCGGCACGCAGGCGCGCGGAATACAAAATTCGTATTCGAGAGCTGAGGGAATCACAGCCAATAAAACAAGCTCAACCTATTGTTGAGGAAGAAGCGAAAACGATTTTTCCGCCACCTGGTTCAAGCCCAACGCTCCACAGAAGTGCCTATGCGCTTTCACGCATAGGACGAATCGCCGGCCCTACATTTCAATGAAGCCGCGTTGCAAAGCAATCGTCACGGCGTGAGTTCGATCATTCGCTCCAAGCTTGGACAAGATGTTCTGCCCATGATTTTTGATCGTGTGCTCTGAGATACCCAACTCAGCCCCGATGATTTTGTTCGAGCACCCTTTTGAGATAGCGCGAAGCACCGAGAGCTCTCGTTCGGTCAGGTCGTCGTCGGTGGCGTGCAGCGCGATCTCCGAGGCTATTTCCGGAGGCACTCGTTTCTGTCCCTTCATCACAGCTCTCACGGTATCGACCAACTCGTCCTGTAATAGGCTCTTGAGCAGGTATCCCATCGCGCCGGCTTGCAGAGCGCGGTAGACCTGAACATCTGCTACCAATGTTGTGAGGATAATCACCCTGGCGTCAGGCTAGACGCCCCGGATTGCCTTGAGAGCATCCAGCCCATTCATGTTTGGCATTCTCAGATCGAGGAGCGTAACGTCAGGTAGGTGCTTTTTGAATTTTTCGAGACATTCTCTTCCATCGTTCGCCTCGCCCACGACTCGCATATCCGGTTGGCTATTGATCTCCCCAGCCAGTCCAGACCTCATAAACGGATGGTCGTCGACGACCAATACAGTGATGACGCTAGCTCCAGTCATTCAAGATACCCGTCGTCCTCACTCATCAGAGATAACCAACGCGGGAGACGGAACTGCTTGCATCGGTAGGCTCTGGACGCTGGTATTTTAACCTCTACGGTAGTTCCGATTCCGCCCTGACTTTCGAAGCGGATATTGCCGGCGAAAGTGGCTTTGCAGCCTAAATTTTCCAGAGTATATTAGGAAGTCGATGGAGTTACTAGACATAGGAGATTAACTCATGATGCGCCCGCTCGCTGGTGTGGTCGTGTTCCTGCTGCTCGGTCTTGTAGGTAACTCGTCAGAGGCGCCGACGACGACCGCCGTCAAGCCGCCCGCGATCACAGTTCTCCAGAACAGTCCAGGTCAAGCCGATGGGCTCATCTTCATCGCGCCCAAGGGCGCGGGCATCGGCGGCGGCCCGCAGCCAGGTCCGGTGGGTCCGGAAATCGTGGACAGCAGTGGCCGCGTCATCTGGTTCTCCCCGGTGACGAACGGTCAGGTCGCCGCCGACTTCCGCGTTCAGTCCTATCGCGGCAAGCCGGTGCTAACGTGGGCGCAACAGAGCAATTTCGGAAAACTCGCCGGGGCTACATCGGTGAACTACATCGCTGACGACACGTATCACGTTATCGCCACCGTGAGGGCTGGGAACCGACTCAACGCTGATGCTCATGAATTCTTGCTCACGCCGCAAGGCACGGCCCTCGTTACAATCTACAATGTCGTCACGGCAGATTTGTCCTTGGTTGGTGGATCGAAGAACGCGCAGGTGTGGGAGGGATCGATTCAGGAAATCGACGTTTCCACCGGTAAAGTGATCTTCGAATGGCACAGCCTGGGCAAGGTGGGGTTCGACGAGAGTTACTGGTCCCTGCCCGACTCGTCGACGGCCTGGGATTACATCCACATCAACGGCATCGCACTCGACGACGACGGCAACTTGCTGCTTTCGGCACGCCACACATCGACGGTCTACAAGCTCGACCGTCATACGGGCGAAGTGATCTGGCGACTGGGCGGCAAGAAAAGTGATTTTCGTTTCGGACCCCAAGCTGCTTTCTCTTTTCAGCACGACCCTGTGGTCGCAGGGCCTAATACGCTCCGAATATTCGACAACGAGGTGAATCCCAAGCCGGTCCAGCCCGGGTCACGTGTCATCTGGCTGAAACTCGACCCGTCGGCAAAAACGGCAACACTGATCCGCTCCCTCGATCACCCCGATCATCTTTCAGTACTCTCGCAAGGCAGCGCCCAACCGCTGGATAACGGCAATACGTTCGTGGGATGGGGTGAGCCGGGCCGCTTCTCGGAATTCGACTCCAACGGACGAATGATTTTCGACGCTACTCTACCGAAGGGCTACGACACGTACCGTGCCTACCGTTTCCGCTGGCCGCCTAAATAATGAAGATGACGAGTTTCATCGGCGATCGTGGGATTACCCTCAAATTCCATATCGATGACTTTAGTTCCTGCCAAGTTCCCCGGCAGCTAACGCGCGGCGTGTCCGCTCGTGTCATAATCGCCTCATCATGGAAACTTCGAGTCTCGATTTGGTATATCTGGAGAGCGACCCGCGAACTCAGCAGCCATCCGCTTGCGTATTTTTGAAGACGCGAGGGGCCGAGGATTATGCCGGAGTGAAGGCAGACCGCCTGGTCAGTATGCACTGCTTGAGTTTTATCGAGCTGGATTCCGAAATCAGACGATTACACGCAGAACTGGACGAAGTTCGAGCAAGGGCGAAAAAAAAGTTCTACAAAGCACATTCTGCTGCCGCCGGCACTTAGCCATGCGCGTGCATTCGCGAGACGAACCAAAATAATAAAGAAATCCACAGAGCAGGAACGAAGATTCAGGTTCTATAATCCGCGCATGCAAACCTCAACTTTCGATCTTGCTTATCTGGAGAGGGATTCCTCAACCCAACTGCCGTCCGCCTGCATATTCATGAAAGCAAGTACCCGCAACGATTACGCCGATATATCGGCGGACAAGTTGCTTACCTCCCAGTGTTTGAGTTTCGTCGAATTGGATGCTGAAATCAGGAGGCTTCATGCGGAGTTGGACGAGCTCCGCGCCCGCGCCAAGAGGAAATTTTACAGCGCGGAATCTGCTGCGGCTGTGGGCGCCGCCTAGCGAAAGCATAGCTTTCCGCCGATTTCCAAGCTCGTAATTGGCACTGTTCGCGTATCTGGTTTGCTGTGTCACGAACCGAACCGCCTGAGTATCTTCCCGCACGCCTGCAGGCTCTTGGAATCAGGATTACTACTTGCGTTGCCGACAATCGATACGCGATTCTTCTGTGAACAAGGAAGTTCACTGCGAAGGAGAATCGTGATGCGGATTGGCGAGACCATTGCCACCTACGATGTCGGGCTGGCCTTGCGCGGCAAGAGCGGCAGATTCGAGGTCACCGGTCCAGCCGGCGAGACCTATGACGTGACCTGCAAACCTAGTCAGTCTGTTGCCAACCTAGAATGGTCCAGCAATGGCAATGACCATCCACCGTTCCTTATTCGCAGGATCGCGGAAGATGGTCCGAAAGCGACGACAGCCGAGCTCCCTGAGGCCGAACTCCCCGAGGAAGAGAGCCAAAGTGCGGCGCTTCCATGTCCATTCATGATTGAACAGGATGTAGAGGAGAGACAGTCGTCAAACGTCGGCAATATTGAGCTCTCGTATCTCGAAGGCAATCTGGAAACAGGACAACCGTCAGCGTGCGTACACCTGCAGAGCGACCCGCGAGATCATTCCTTTGACGGTCAGCTGATGGTGACTTCCCGATGCACAACGTTTAATGATTTGGATTCTGAAATACGAAGATTACAGGCTCGTCTTGACGAGATTCGTTCGCGCGCGAAGAAAATGTTCTATAAGACCCAGGAGTTCGCAACCAGCGCGTAGTCTCCACCTAAACATGACCCGCATCGACAAAAAGCCTGCCGAGGATCAACTCGGCAGGCACCTCGTTTCGCGGCTCACCCCGACAGCCGGAGCCAGGAAAGCAAGGCTGTCACAATCTAGCGAATAATATCTAGTAATTCAATAGACAAAGTTGACAAACTACGCAAGGAGGTGCTATTCGTCTCGGTCATCAATCTGTCAGCGGAGTGGTCGAACATTCGATCATCGAGCCGGGCATGGCGGCATGGGAAGGCGGCGACACAAAGCCTTGTGAAATTCGAGTCTGTGCGTGGTGAGTTTCATCACAGATGAGAAACGCGGGGAGTGCTGTATACTTGTTGCACCCCGATAAATTAGCCTTCACGTTCTTGGCTAATCCAGCCGATATTTTTTCCCAAGGGAACGAATGGGAGAAACACTCCTGCTCGTTCAGACAGTCTTCTTTAAACAAAGCGCGCAGGGCTGTCCGCCTGTGCAGAGTCGTTACAATTCGATCCCTTCATCGCTAGGAGCTAATCACATGGCGACAGCAGAAGTCCGTCATACGCTGACTGAGCAACAGGCTCGTCAGCTCGCAACCGTCACCAAAACCGTACCCATGATGGAGGCGATCACGCCACGTTGGCTGATTACTTTCCTTTCATGGGTGCCTGTTGAAGCCGGCGTTTACCGGCTAAACAAAGTCAAACCTACCCGCCCCGGCACACGCACCATTGAGTGTGCCCCGGACGAAGAAATCGACTTGCCTGAAATTTATGTGGATTATGACGAGAAGCCACGCGAGTACGCCCTGAATGCTGTCACCAGCGTTTTGGATGTGCAAACGCGCATTTCGGATTTGTACCGCAGCCCGCACGATCAGATCCGCGAACAGTTGCGCCTGATGATTGAAAAGGTTAAAGAGCGCCAGGAAATGGCCCTCATTAACAATACAGAGTACGGTCTACTCAACAACGTCGCGCCGGAGATGAAAGTGAAGACCCGTAGCGGTGCACCTACTCCCGACGATCTCGATGAATTGATTGCAAAGGTATGGAAAGAGCCGAGCTTTTTTTTAGCACATCCACGAGCGATAGCCGCATTCGGTCGCGAATGCACACGCCGCGGTGTTCCACCGCCGACGGTCACCATGTTTGGCTCGCCGTTTATGACCTGGCGTGGGATTCCTCTAGTGCCGTGCCCCAAGCTGGCAATCAAAGCCGAAACGACGGATATCCTTCTGCTGCGCACGGGCGAGAAGAAGCAGGGAGTCATCGGGCTCTTCCAGCCCGGACTGCCCGGCGAAGTGTCTCCGAGCCTGTCGGTTCGCTTCATGGGCATCAACCATAAAGCGATCGCTTCGTATCTCATCTCTCTTTATTGCTCGATCGTAGTCCTGACCCAAGACGCACTTGGCGTACTGGAGAACGTCCATGTCGACAAATACTACGAGTACAAATAACGGGACGGGCAACGGGGCGAGCAGGCCGAAATCGAGCGCGTCGAAGCCGGCGGCGGCAAGCGCCGAAGGGGCGCGCTATTACCCATTCGGCGCGATTCCTTTGCCCGATCCTGCAACGCTCGAACGGCTCGCGAATGAATTCTTTCTCGCGATGCCAAAGGATCTTGCGAACGGCCACGGCGACGATGTGGAGGAATTGATTTCTTCGCCGCCTGTTGAATCGGAGGAAATTCCTACCGTGATGTTCACGGAGGAAATGTTTCCGGATCAACAGTCGCCGTTGTTCGAATCGTCGCCGAGTATTCCTGCTTCGGCTCCGTCTTCGCAACCCGGGCCGCTGACAGAGTCAGATCTACGAGCCATTGCTGCATCCTTGGCAGGCGCAACCGCGCTGGTTCCCGGTACTCCGGGAACAGCACCGGCACCCCCCGTTGCGGGCTCACCGCCGGGCTTCTTCGCGGAGGGGAATAGTTCGCCTCTGGCGGTCGCTCCCAAGCTGCCAACAGAAAACGAACTTTTTTCGTTGCCGGGTCTGCCCATGGCCACATCCACGCCAACGACCCTCAGTTCGCCGCCGACATCCGTGCCTGCCGGCGCGGATATGAGTGCCATTCCCCAATCCCCTGGCAGCGCTCCAACGCTACCCGGCTCCGCTCCCTATTTTGTGGAGGGTGAAAAGGGGACGTCTCCGGCCGCTGCGGCTGTGCTGCCGCCGATCAGCGAGCTGTTCTCTTTCCCGCGCGTGCCCGCGATGCCCAACATGAGCGGCATCGAAACCATACCCAAGGGCCCGGCTCCGCCATCGTCGCCGTCGGCCGCGCCACCAGACGCAACAATAACAACTGCGTCCGGCGTAGCTCAGCCGCACGACGTGAAAGCGGTCACGCCCGCGGTGCCGGCGAGCACATCGCCTGAACTGCGCGGGATATCGTCAACCAGGGCGTCTGGGCCTCTGGCCGAAACAGGCGGGGCGGCTTATCCCGGCGCGGCCACATCGCTTCCATCATTAAGCGATTTATTTTCTTTTCCCGGAGTCCCCGGCGTACAGTCCGCACCGGCTATTCCGGGATTTCCTTCTTCAACGCCGGCAATCCCATCCACGGAAGCGGATCTGCGTAAGGCAACGCCGCTTCCGAACGTTCCCGCTTCTGGCAATATTACTGGTACCGAGATCACACCTCGAGGAACGCAAAAGCCAGCCGAAACCAAATCTGTCACTTCGGGACTTGGGGCGTTCGAGTTTCGACCCGACGTCGTGCCGCAAGACCTGGGAGCCTCCAAGCGTCCGCTCGACGCCAAGCTCATCCGCCGCGACTTTCCTATTCTTGAAACGCGCGTGCACGGCCGGCCGCTGGTTTGGCTCGACAATGCTGCGACTACGCAGAAACCCAACGCGGTCATCGACCGCATCTCGGATTTTTATCGGCACGAAAACTCCAACATTCATCGCGCCGCTCACGAACTTGCGGCCCGTGCGACCGATGCTTACGAAGGCGCACGCGAAAAGTCTCGGCGTTTCATAAACGCATCGTCAACCCGCGAAATTATTTTTGTGCGCGGCACCACGGAGGGCATCAATCTTATTGCCCAGGCTTGGGGACGGCGCAACGTCCGCGAGGGCGACGAAATCGTCATTACCGCGCTCGAGCATCATGCCAATATTGTCCCCTGGCAAATGCTTTGCTCGGAAAAGGGTGCTCGCCTGCGTGTGGCCCCGGTGAATGATCGCGGCGAAATCATTCTCGAAGAGTACGAAAAATTACTCGGTCCTCGTACGAAGATTGTATCGTTAAGCCAAGTGTCGAACGCGCTCGGCACCATCACGCCGGCGCGCGAGATGATTGAGATTGCGCACCGTTACGGCGCTCGTGTGCTGGTCGACGGCGCTCAAGCCGTCTCCCACATGCCGGTGGATGTGCAAACTCTCCACTGCGACTTCTACGTATTCTCCGGGCACAAAGTATTTGGGCCTACGGGAATCGGCGTGGTCTATGGAAAACTCGACGTGCTCGACGCAATGCCGCCCTGGCAAGGCGGCGGCAACATGATCGCCGATGTCACCTTTGAAAAAACTACATATCAGCCATCACCGGCGCGTTTTGAGGCAGGCACCGGCAATATCGCCGACGCAGTTGGTCTCGGAGCTGCGATCGATTACGTGAGCGAAATCGGGATGGAAAACATCGCCGCCTACGAGCATGATCTGCTGAATTACGGCACCGCGAGACTGCTCACCGTACCCGGCTTGCGCTTGATCGGCACAGCACGCGAGAAGGCTGGCGTCATGTCTTTCGTTCTCGATGACGTTCGCACCGAAGATGTTGGAGTCGCGCTCAACCAGGAGGGCATCGCCGTGCGCTCTGGCCACCACTGTGCTCAACCCATCCTGCGACGCATGGGAGTTGAGAGCACAGTCCGGCCGTCGCTGGCCTTCTACAACACCTGTGAGGATGTCGATGCGCTGGTCGACGCGCTGTTGCGTCTTCAGGCGGGCCGGGGACATCGCAAGCTGTAGTGTCAGTGGGAGCGGGAGAACATCTCGTTCCCGCTACAGTCTTAGATTTAGGTAATCGATATCTTCCCATAATCCTCTGAAGTGATGCGGACAGCGACTCAGGAGCTGTTTCCGAGCCTTCGGGCCGCTGCACTCGATCCCGCAACCGGCTGACTTCGGTCGCAACCGCCGCCAATGCCTCCAGCAATCATAACGTCATCTTCGATGGCGGGGTGCCGCTTGCCGTGCTCCTTGCCGGTGCCACCGAGAGTGACGCCCTGATACAAAGTCACGTCATCCCCGACGATCGCGGTTTCGCCGATGACAACCCCCAACCCATGATCAATGAACAACCGGCGCCCAATTGTTGCGCCGGGATGTATTTCTATTCCGATCAAGAGGCGCGCCGGTGTGACCGCAGCAAACAGCGACTCGGCCTCACCAGCCGCTGAATTTCGGTTTAGGGTGAACAGCCAGAAATTCTCGAAACGATCTTGCAGACATCTGGTTTGGAACAGACCCTGGGACTTATGCTCGGCGATCACCCAGTCCACGACGATCTGATAGGAGAGGGATTCCCGGTAACCGAAGCGAGTATTACGGTCGAACTGAAATTGCGGATTGGGTGAGTCTGTAGTCGTGAGTGAATATCCGAGCAGCGACGTGTAAGGCGAAGGATCGCCGCCGCCGGCCTGTGCGCCCAGTACGATCGGGCGTCGGCTTGCCGGCAACCGTTCAAGAGCCTCAAGCGCAAGAATCGAAGCCGCTTTGTGTTCTCCATGAGTCTGTTCTGACGGCAGCAGTACAAAAACGAAATCATAATGTCCCTTGCTTAATCGCTGTTGCAGTACACGCAGAATTCGCTCTTCATGCCAACTCTGGTGGAGGGATTCACCGGCGTCGAGCGTAAACTGGTCATCTTTCTCGTTCAGGAACCACTGGTGGTGAATACCCAGAATTCTGCCCGCCCGTCGCGCTTCCTCTTTGCGGATGCCAGGCAGTCGTGCTCGGCCGACTACTTCATTTGTCAGGTCGATTCTGTAGTAAGGAACAGCCAAGGAAGAATAGCGGTAGCCCGCTTCGCCATCAGTGATAATTATCTGATCGACGGTCCCTGAGAGTTCTCTGCTGATCCGGTACACGGTGCCAGCCACTTCATATTCATCGTCCGGGTGAGCGACGACAAGCAAAACGCGAACCGGCCCTCTGGTTTTTAGTTCTGACGGTACAGCAGCCTGTGCCGCTGCGCCTATGGACGATGCAACGACTAGAAACGAGAGAATGAGAAATCGCCTCATGAATGTTTTCGGCCCTACGAAGCGCTTGCGGTTACGTGCCATTGCGGAACGATCCAGGGATCGCTGAAAGCTAACGACGCAACTGCAGCCCATGGACGGCCGCCATTTACCTGAAAACTATCTCATTACAACTATGTCGATCTGTTTACTAGTATATCATAGTGGGAGATCGTAATTGTGGCCAACGCATCACAACCGGAAGAGAGGTTTTTCGCCATGAATGTCACTGCTCGCACCAAGCTCGGTGCCGCCATCGTAGCAATGTTAACCATCACCTTTTCGGCGTGGGGGCAATCTGTAGCGGGCACATGGGACGCGACCGTCACCGTGAACAATGTTTCCGTTCCATTCAGGATCGAAATTGACGGCATCGGAGCGGAGGTGCATAGCTACTTCTTTAACGGCGACGACCGAGTCAACCCGTCAAACAGTGGAACGTTCCAGAATGGCTCTCTGGTGCTGACTTTCGACAGTTACGCCACGAAGCTGGAAGCGACGCTTAACGGTGGAATATTGAGTGGAACTTACGGCGGAGGCTCTGGTAGTGCTTATGCGTTCGAAGCAAAGCGGCACGATCCATCCCTGGCTGCAACCGCCGACCAACATGCACCTGATATCTCCGGGCTCTGGGAAATTCAAGTCAAGAGTCCGAAGGGCGAGTCGGCGTGGCACTTCGTTGTAAACCAGAGCGGTGCAAAGGTCGATGCGGCTATTCTCAGGGTCGATGGCGACACGGGAACCCTCTCAGGCAATTACAAAGCTGGCAAGTTCGCCCTCAGTCACTTCACTGGAGAGCGGCCGCTTTACGTGGAGGTAACGCCACAACCGGATGGTAGCCTGCAATTGCAAATAGCCAGCTTTCACGACACACAAACGCGGGTAGCCCTGCGGTCGGCGGAGGCGCGAGCCAGAAATCTCGCTCCACCCGACGATCCAATGCAGCACACAAAAGTGAAAGACCCCAGCCAACCGCTGCGCTTCAGCTTTCCGGATCTGAACGGCCGCATCGTCTCCAACACTGACGACCGATTTCAGGGCAAAGTGGTGCTAGTCAATATCACCGGGAGCTGGTGCCCGAACTGCCACGACGAAGCCCCTTTTCTCGAAGAACTCTACAAGAAGTATCACGCTCAGGGACTCGAAATCGTGGCGCTGGACTTTGAGCAGAGGGAACAGTTGCAAAGCCTCTCACGAGCCCGGGCGTTCATCAAGCGCTATGGAATTGAATTCACCTACCTGATCGCCGGAGAACCAAGCCAGGTAAGCGAGAAGATTCCACAGGCCGAAAACCTAAATGCCTGGCCCACGACATTTTTCGTTGGCCGAAATGGCCTGGTGCGTTCGATCCACACTGGTTTCACCAGTCATGCGAGCGGGGAGCTCGATTCACATTTGAAGGACAGTGTGCGCAATGAGATCGCACAATTGCTTTCGGAGAACGCTCATGAGGCCAAAGGCGGGAATTGAGAGCTCGGAGTTTGCTTCCCTTTATCAGGGTATCTTCTGGAGAATGCCTTTCCCAGAAGGCGATCAGAACACACGGATCGTTGTCGGTGAAGATCACGACGCGCGCGTCTTGAGCGTCGCCGCTAGGACATGATGTTATCCCTTGAAACGGGGGGCGCCCCTTCGAAAGTTATTGACAGAACTCGGGCCGGTCGTTCCCTCGACGAACGACCAGCCCCGGGATGCGGGCTACGCGGTTAAGACAGCCGGTTGCAGATGTGGGAATGCATCTTCAAACGCATCCGGCTGGTAGCCAGCCGCATCGAACAGATACTCGCGCGAGGCCTCTGCTGCGCGTCGGACACTTTCCACGTCGACAT
>JGI12635J15846_10002274_pt1 | contig 16791 bp, 12 predicted proteins | sample BlaSpr_A8_OM2_M2_FD_15846 | JGI IMG/M metagenome (IMG submission 15846) | reverse complement strand
TCGGAGCCGTCGCGCCGGCCTGACTGATCAGCATTCCGCCACTCCACCGGACGCTCACATTGCCTGCGCTGCCGCTGCTTAGACCGAGCCGTTCGAAGTCGCGATAAGCCTCGCAAAGCGCATTGCGCAGCGACGCCTGATTGCTCGCGTCCGTGACCATCGATATCCTGTGCTCCCGCAAAATCATTCGATCCGAAAACCGCCGAAGCCTCAGCCTTCGCCGCGCGCCATGCTCTCGAGCATGGGGAGCATCATGTCCTCCGGCCCGAGCTTTCCCGATTTCAAGCAGAGAGCGAGGGGGGTCTCGCCTTGAGACGTCGCTTGTGCAATTCCCGGCGCCTTGTACGCGCCGACGCGAAGCCGGCGGACTTGAAGATGCTCCAGCACGGCGCCTGACGACTCACCACCCGCAACTAGGAATCGCGTCACGCCGGCTTCCCGAAGTCCGAGAGCAATGCGGCCTAGGATTGCTTCAGCCATACCGGCCGCTGCTCGCTGGCCCCAACGCGACTGTACGCTGCGAACCGCTTCCGGCGGCGCCGATGTCGCGATCGCCACCGGCCCCTCCACCAGGAGCGGCAAGGCCCAGTCAATTGCCGCCCGGGCGACATCGTGGTCCTCGGCGTCGTGCAGGTCGATGAAACGAACTGGCCGATGGGCGGCGAAGATTTCGAGCTGTTTCAGTGTCCGCTCCGCGCAGCTGCCGGCGAGGACAACACCCGGACCGGCGATCGGGGGAATGTCAGGCGGGACGACCGCCAAGCTCAGCGCTCGTTCGCGCCAGAGCTTCGGGTAATAGGCTGCGACCGATGAATTGCCGGTCATCAACGGCCAGTCCACCGTCAGTTCCGCAATCGCCTCGAGATCCCTGGGCGTCGCTGCGTCGGCGATCACGTAAGGCTTTCTCGCTGCGAGGAGCTCGGCGCAGCGACGATTCATCTCGGCAACGCCAGCCCGCACCGTCTGATGAGGCAAAAGACCAACCTGACTTTTGGTCTGAGCCTGCAAGACACGGACGAGGTTGGGATCGGTCATTGGCGTCAGAGGGTCGTATCGCTTGGGCGATTCTGAGATCAACTGGTCGTCAGAGAAGAGGTGGCCCTGAAAGACACGCCGGCCCGCCTCCGGAAACGCCGGGCAGAACAAAGTTTGCCTTGCCCCCGTGGCGCCAACCAGTGCGTCGGCGCAAGGACCGATGTTGCCGTCGTTCGTCGAATCGAAGGTCGCGCAATATTTGAAAAAAATCTGCCGCGCGCCGCGCTCGAGGAGATGCGCGGCTGCGGTTTCGAATCGCGCAACAGCCTCGCCTTTTGGCGCGACCCGCGTTCGCAGAGCGACCACGATCGCCTCAGCGTCGCTTAAGGAATCGAGCGCATCCGTATCGCTAACAAAATCGCAACCGACTCCTTCGGCTCTCAGCATGGCTGCGAGCTCCAGGCCGCCCGTCAAGTCGTCCGCAATGGCGCCGAACAGCAGACTCATCGAAATCCCAGCTCCTTTGACACGCCGCCCCCCTTTTTCACCCGATGATGTGTTTCGCGTCCTGGTCGTCAGCCACCCGCTTCCCCGGCCGTCTTCCTATGGCTGGGGCGCGACGGGTCGCGGGCTCAGCAAGAGTTCCTGGATGCCGGCAGTCTCGCCGCCGTCAACGGGAAAGACAACGCCGTTAACGTAGGACGATGCCGGCGAGAGGAGAAAGGCGATGACGGACGCGACCTCGCTTGCTTCGCCAGCCCGGCGCATCGGGATGCGAGCATTAATGGCGTCGCGAAGTTCCGGCTTTTCCAACACGCCCGCCATCATGCGGGTGGCGATCTGCCCGGGGCACAGCACATTGAAGCGGACTTCTTCGCCCAATTCGATGGCAAGTGTTTTGGCGAAGCCGATCAGCGCCGCTTTGGAGGCGCTATAGATCGACAAGCCGGATTCGCCCCCGCTGCCAGCGACTGACGAGATGAACACCACCGAGCCCCGCGCCATCCGAAGTCCCGCCAGCGCAGCGCGCGTAACGAGGAACGCAGTCCGGGTGTTGATCGTGAAAATTTGATCCCAATCCGACGCGTCGCAATCTTCAAAACGCTTGCGTACGCCAATGCCCGCATTGTTGACGAGCCCGTCTATCCGGCCTTTACCGAGATCTCCCGCGCAAGCGACAAGGCTACGAATAGTCTTTTCGTCCGCGAGGTCGCCGGGGACATAGACGAGCCCCTCGCGACCTGCGGCGATCTCACGCCCCTCGGTTTCGCTACGGCCTTGGAACGCGACCAGCCAGCCGGCTTGTGAAAGCGCCGAAACGGTCGCGCGCCCAATCCCATGCGTGCCGCCGGTCACGATGGCGACCGGCGGCCCCGCGTTGATAGCCTGGCTCACGAAGAATTCCTCTTACAGCCGCCTCGAAGCGATCGGCTTGCGCCCTCTGGGATCAATCATATACGATATACTCTCCCTACCAAAATCGCGCATGGCGACTCGACTGGTCGAAAACGAACCAACGCAGGCATCAAGGCGTGCCGCCGCTGCGGTCGATTGCCACGCTGTGGCCGGTGCGAGGGTATTGTCGTTGAGATCCCGGCGAGTCCGTTGATGCGCAAGATTGCGATCCCGGGCCCGTCTCACAGACTTAGCCGGCTTGTCGGGCTGGCCTCCGAGCGAAAGAAGGATTCCAATGAAGAGCGAACGCGACGAGGGAGTCGCAGGCATCGACATCTATCGAGATGGCTGGGGAATCCCACACATCAAGACACGAACGCGCGATGCGGCGTTCGCCGCCCTCGGATTCGCGCATGCGCGTGACCGACTCTGGCAAATGGAGGCTTTGCTGAGGCGGGGGACGGGACATTATGCGGAATGGGTCGGCGAAGCCGCGATCAAGGCCGACATTCTTGCCCGACAGGTCGATACGACCGGCGCCTCCCAGCGGGATTACGCAGCGCTCGGCGAGGAAACGCGTGCGATGCTTGAATCCTACGCGCGCGGCGTGAACGCCTTCATCGCGACCGGATATCGGCCGGTCGAATATCGCCTGCTCGAAGCGGCGCCGGCGCCATGGCTGCCATGGCATTCCATCGCGGTCATGCGGCAGATCGGCTTTCTGATGGGCTCGGTCTGGTGGAAACTGTGGCGCGCGGCGGCGCTGCCGATCATCGGCCTGGATGGCATAGCGAAGCTTCGCTTCGAGGACGGGGGAAGTGAGCTCCTTTGTATTCCGCCGGGCGTTGAAAAAGGCCCCTACCGGGCGGCGCTCGACGACTTGCAGCCGGGCGCCGCGGCTCTGCTCGAGGTCGCGGCGCAAGATGTCGTAGGCGGCGGAAGCAACAATTGGGTGCTCGGTCCCGGCCGCACTGCGACCGGACGGCCGATCTTAGCCGGAGATCCCCATCGGGTGCTCCAGATGCCAAACATGTACGCGCAGATGCATATTGCTTGTGATGAATTCGACGTCATTGGGCTCACTGTGCCCGGCGTGCCCGGTTTTCCCCATTTCGCCCACAACGGTCATGTCGCTTGGTGCGTCACGCACGCTTTTGTCGACATCCACGATCTCTATGTCGAGCGCTTCTCCGACGATGGCGGAACCTATTTGTTCAAAGACGAATGGCTGCCGGTTCGGCGGAGGCGAGAGGAGATCGCGGTCAGTGGGCGCCCTTCTATCCATGTCGAGGTCGCAGAGACAGCTCACGGTCCAATCATCGTCGACACGCCAGGCAAGACTTGGGGGCTGGCGCTCCGCTCTATGCAGTTCACGGAGCTCGACCGATCCTTCGATGCGCTCATTCCAATGATGCGAGCCCGGACCGTCGAGACGCTGTACGAAGCGACGCGCGAATGGGGCCTGATCGACCACAATCTCGTCGCCGCGGATGTCAGGGGCAGGATCGGTCACCGCGTCCGCGCAAAAGTGCCGCGACGTCCCCGTGCGAACGGATGGCTCCCGGTCCCCGGCTGGAATGGGGAACACGAATGGGATGGGGTGATCGAATGGGACCGCATGCCAGCGGCGCTCGACCCAGAAGGCGCCAGAATCGTCACCGCCAACAATCGCGTTACCGAAAATGGCGGCGACTATCTCTGCACCGACTCCATGCCGCCGCATCGCGCTCGGCGGATCTGGCGTCGCCTCGAAATGCTCGCCTCGGCGACGATCGACGACATGGCCGCAATCCATCGCGACGTCGAGACGGCGCCAGGCATCGAGTTGCGCGAACGTTTGCGGGCGGCGCCCGAGCCAACGGTTCCTGAGGCGGCGGCTCTGCGCCATCTCATTCTCGCCTGGGATGGTCGCATGGAGGCGTCTTCGGACGCTGCCGCAGCTTACAACGCCGTTCGCCTTGCTCTGACCAGGCTTGTCTCCGCAAGAAGCGGCCTGGGAGCGGCTGCGCAAAGTCCGTATGGGAGCGTCGCGCCAGGCCTCGTTCCAGAGAATCAACTTTGGTGGACGGCGCCAGGCCTGTTGCGAAACGATGATCGCTCGCTGCTCAAAGGCGCGACGTGGAACGACTTGCTTGTTGAGGCTCTCATCCAGGCTGCGGCCTTACCGCTCAGGACCTGGGGAGACGTGCATCTTCCGCGGTTCACGCATCCCCTATCCGTCATGTTTCCGGCCGAAGCTGAAGCGCTCGACCGGATCTCGGCGCCGGTGGGCGGCGATAACGACACTGTGTTTGCGACTGGATGTTCCGCAAGCGTCGGCGCGCGCGCCGTCTATGGGTCGTTATCGCGCTACGCGTTTGACGTCGGCACGTGGGAAAACTGTCGGTGGATCGTGTTCCACGGGGCCTCGGGCGAACCGGGAAGTCCTTGGCACATGAGTCAGAACGCGGCCTGGGCAGCCGGTGAGATGGTCCCGATGCTTTACGACTGGGCGACCATTGCAAACGGCGCTGTATCGCGCCAGCGTCTGTTCTTCCGTGATGGGGACGTGGATGGCTCAGAGCCCGAACGATCGCAGATGAGGGGCGCCCATTGACGCTTGACAGTTTGAAACTTGGCGATCGCGAGAACTTTACGACGCGCGTCCACAAGCAGCTTCGAGAAGCGCTGATGGCCGGCCGGTTCTGGCCGAGCCAGCGCTTGCGAATAGGCGAGCTCGCAGTGGCGATGGGGGTGAGTCAAACCCCTGTTCGCGAGGCCATTATGCAATTGGTTCGCGAAGGTGGCCTCGACATTCGCTCAAGCCAATCGATCACGGTCGTCAACCTTTCGCTAACTCGCTACAAAGAATTGCGTGAGGTTCGCCTGCTGCTCGAAGGGCTCGCTACAGAAAAGGCGACGCCGCTCATCACCGCCGCCGAATTGGCGCGGCTGGAGCAGCTTCATCGCGAGTTGATCGAGGCCGAAAGGAGCCACGACTACGAAAAGGCCACGCTCGCCAATTTCCATTTCCATTTCCAGATCTACCGAGCGTCGCACATGGTCGATCTCGTCGCTATTCTCGAGAGTATCTGGCTGCGCAACGGACCCCTTCTCAAGTACCTCTACCCCTATGCCCGGCCGACCTATCCGGGCCAGCATCAGCACCTCACCCTGATGGAAGCGCTCCGACGTCGGGATCCACTCGCCGCTCGCCAGGCCGTTCAGGATGACATGATCGAGGGCGGAACCGGACTTGTCGAACTCATGGGCAAGATAGAGTCCGGTTTGGCCCAGCTCGTCGAAGGCCCCGGCGGCGAACTGCAGTTGAAGTTTCGCGGATCGAGCAAGCGCCGAAACGTGATGAAGGAGGCTCCCGCTTAGGGGTAGCGCGCTCACCGATATATGATATATTCGTGGGCGTCGGAGGAATGCCGCGATGAACATTCAGGCGGAGACCGCGGATCAGAGGCTGCGCGCCCGCGCGCGCCGAGTCGTCCCTGGAGGCATGTTCGGGCATATGCGCGCTAGCGGCTTGCCTGCCGGCTACCCTCAGTTCTTTGAGCGTGGAGAAGGGTGTCATCTGTGGGACGTCGACGGCAGACGCTACGTCGATTTCATGTGCAGTTGGGGACCGATCATTCTGGGCCACAAGCATCCGGCGGTGACCGAGGCTGTGCAGCGACAAATGGCCGCTGGCGACTGTCTCAACGGTCCGACAGAGCGGATGGTCGAACTGGCCGAGCGCCTCGTTCGTCTGATCCCGCACGCGGATTGGGCTCTCTTCTCGAAGAATGGAACGGACGCGACGACGACCTGCGTAACGGTCGCGCGCGCTGCTTCCGGTCGGCGAAAGATTCTGGCCGCTCGTGGCGCATATCACGGCGCAGTTCCATGGTGCACACCCCATCCGCTCGGTGTGACCGCAGAGGATCGCGCCCACCTGATCGAATACGTCTACAANGACGTGTCCAGCCTTGAGGCCGCGGTCGATAAGGCAGGCGACGATCTCGCTGGCGTCATCGTCTCAGCCTTCCGCCACGACTACGGATTTGATCAGGAACTGCCGAGCGCCCAATTCGCAAAACGAGCGCGCGACCTATGTGATGATAAGGGCGCCGCGCTGATCGTCGACGATGTAAGGGCGGGGTTTCGACTGACATTGCGTGGAAGCTGGGACCTCCTCGGAATACAGCCGGACCTCAGCGCGTGGAGCAAAGCGATCGCGAACGGCTACGCGCTCTCCGCCGTCACCGGCAATGACAGCATGCGCGACGCGGCGTCTCGCCTGTTCGTCACCGGCTCCTTCTGGTGCAGCGCGGTATCGATGGCGGCGGCGATCGCGACGCTCGACGAGCTTGAACGAATCGATGGGCCTCGCGTTATGCGCGACTTGGGCCAACGTTTCCGCGATGGGATCGCGAAACAGGCTGCGGAGGCTGGCGTCGCGGTGCGTCAGAGTGGGCCGCCGCAAATGCCGACGATCCTTTTCGAAAATGACAGCGATTTCGCGACAGGCGAACGGTTCTCCGCCGAGGCGTTGAAGAGAGGTGTTTATCTTCACCCCCGCCACAACATGTTTCTGTCCGCCGCCCATACGGCCGATGACATTGACTTCGCGCTTGAAGTGACCCGGGAGGCTTTCGCCGCTTTGAAGGGGTAGCGGTGGCACGGTGCTTGCGTTGATATACAATATACTCTCGAGGGCGCCGCCAGGTCGCTGCGGCTCGTAGAAGGTGCGCAAAGCCAGAAGGGAATGCTCATGGCCGACTTGCGACGACGCGACTTCACTCGGGGAGCGCTCGCGCTCAGCGCCCTGACATGGCTTCCCCTGTCCGTTGGATCCGCGGCGGCAGATCCAAAAAAGGGAGGGATTCTCGCCTACGCCACCGTTTCCGGGCCTGGCGGACTTGATCCCCACGTCTCGTCGAGCGCGGTCGAACTTGAGGTGATTCATAACCTCTTCGAGCCGCTCGTGACGCTCGACAACCAAAACGCCACCAAGACGATGCTCGCGGCAAAAGCCTCGGCCTCGGCCGACGCGAAGACCTACACATTCGAGCTTCGCAAAGGCGTCAAGTTCCACAACGGCGACGAGATGACCTCTGCCGACGTTCAGGCGTCGATGGAGCGCTACGGACGAGTCAGCCCAAACGCCGCCAATCTTGCGGGTGTTGAGCGCTATGAGACGCCGGATCCCTACACATTTGTCATTCACCTCAAAGAGCCGAACGTGGTTCTCCTCGACGTGATGAAGGCGCCGGTCTTTCCCTTCATGATTCTGCCGGCCTCGCAGAAGGACAAGCCGGCGCGTGGCGTTGACGTGATCGGAACCGGGCCCTTCATGCTCGGCGAATGGGTCAAGGACAGCCATCTCGTCATCAAACGGTTCGACGGCTATTCGGCTGACCAGAGCGCACCGGGCCGAGACGGCTATGCCGGTCGCAAGACGGCCTACCTTGACGCGGTCAACTTCCGCTTCATGCCAGAGGCGACCACGCGCATCGCCGCGCTGCAAACGAATGAAGCCCAGCTTGCCGGAAGCATTCCTTTTGAGCTTCGCGGGAAGATCGAGGACCACCCGGAACTCGCCATACGCGAAATCTTTCCGCTGGGCGGAGTCTACATCATCGTTAACTCTCAATACGGAGCAACCGCAAACCTCGGCATTCGCCAAGCGCTTGCGGCGGCGATAGACATCAGTGAGATCTCGGATGCGGTCGGCGGCATCAACAAGCCGAATCCATGGATGTCCTATCCCAACACACCGTACTATCCGGGTGATCAGACGCCGGCGCCTTGGTACGATCAGAAGAATCCCGCCAAGGCGAAGGAGCTTTTGGCCAAGGCCGGCTACAACAACGAAAAAATCATCATCGAGACGAACAGCAACTACCAATGGATGCGCACAACCATGCTGGTCGTAGCCGAGCAGCTCAAGGCGGCCGGGGCCAATGTCGACGTGCGCATCGTCGACTGGACGACCAACGCCTCGCACATGCAACAGGGAACCGGCGAGTGGAATCTGTCGACGACATTGTTCGGACCCGAGCACATACTCGGTCCCCAACAATGGCGGCCCCTGATCTATGCCTTTTCCAATATCAAGGGGAATGACGCGCTTGACGCTGATTACAAGGCGTTCTTTGCCGATCCGGATTTGAAGAACCGACGCGAGATCTGGGTGAAGATCCAGCAGGAAGTGCTGGGAGGCGGGTATATGATCAAGATCGCCGACACCGGGCGATTGCTGGGGTATGCGAAGAAGCTCAAGGGTCAGTCAGACTATGCAGGCATTCTCCAGCTTTGGGATCTCTGGCTCGAATAAGAGCGTGACCGACATCGGGGCTCACAGCAGCCTCACGTCGCAGGCTCTCCCGAAACGAAGCGATGCAAGCGAATCATGTTGCGACTAATCGCCAATCGAATTCTGCAAGCGGCGCCCGTCATCGTCGTCGTGTCCATCCTCGCCTTTCTGCTCATCAACCTGCTGCCCGGCGACCCCGCAGTCGTCATAGCGGGCGATCAGGCCTCCCCCGAAGCGATCGCGGCGGTGCGCCACAATCTTGGGCTTGACAAGCCCCTGATCGAGCAGCTCGGCATCTGGTTCCTGCATCTTCTCCAAGGCAATTTCGGCGCTTCGCTGATGCTCAATCAGAGCGTCGTCTCCGCCATGGGCGAACGGCTCCCTGTCACCTTGTCTCTCGCGCTCCTCTCGATCGCCATCACGCTGCCCATTGGCATTTTTGCCGGCGCGGTCGCGGCCTATTATCGGCAGACTTGGATAGACTCCACCGTCATGACGCTGGCTCTGCTCGGCGTCTCTGCGCCAGCCTTTTGGGTCGCCATTCTGTCGATCATCCTGTTCAGCGTCACGCTGCGATGGTTTCCGACCGGAGGCTATACGCCCTTCATGCAGGATCCTGTGCTCTGGCTGCGTTCGCTGGTTCTTCCGGCCGTGATGCTGTCGCTGTTTCAGATCGGTTTCTTGGCCCGCATGACACGGTCCGCAATGCTCGACGTCTTGAGTCAGGACTACGTGCGGACCGCGCGGGCCAAGGGGCTCGGCGAATGGAAGACCGTCTCTAAACACGCCTTTCGCAACGCCCTGATTCTGATCGTAACCGCGATCGGCATTCTGCTGTCGACGGCGATCGGAGGCTCGGTGGTGATTGAGCAGGTGTTCGCTCTGCCAGGCGTGGGCCGTCTCGTTGTTCAGGGCATCCTGGCGCGCGACTATCCCTTGGTTCAAGGCGTGATGTTGATTTACGGCTTTGCCTTTGTTCTGATCAATTTGGCGGTCGACCTCATCTACACGGTCGCCGACCCCCGCGTGCGCTATGACTGACCTCGCGGCCGGGGCGATTGCGGGAACGCTCGCGCCACGGCGCCGCTTCGCGCTGGTAAACCGACTCGCGAGTCACCGGTCTTTCCAGATTGGCCTGACGATCGTCATGATCCTCGCGCTTGCAGCGATCTTTGCACCGCTTCTCACAAGCCTCGATCCTTCCAGCATGAAGGTGCGCTTCCGCTTCAAGCCGCCGTCCTCGGCCTTTCCCTTCGGCACAGACAATTTCGGCCGGGATATTTTCACGCGCGTGCTCTATGGGGCGCGCGTGTCGCTCTGGATCGGTTTTGTCGTAGCCCTCCTTTCGGGCTTATTTGGCGCGACCTTTGGTATTCTGGCTGCGCAGTTCCGCCGCCTTGATCCGTTCGTGATGCGGGTGATGGACGCGCTGATGTCGTTTCCAGCGATTCTGCTGGCCCTCGGCGTCACCGCCGCTCTGGGCCCACGCATGGAGAGCGTGATGGTTGCGCTCACCGTCGCATACGTCCCCGCGGGCGTGCGCTTGGTGCGTGCTTCCGCGCTCGTCGTCAGAGAACTCGATTATGTCGAGGCCGCGCGCATCGCGGGCGCGAGCAATGCTCGGATCATGCTGCGCCACATCCTGCCCAATAGCGTCAGTCCTCTCCTCGTCCACGTGACCTTCGTGTTTGCCTACGCGATCCTTGCCGAGGCCGCGCTGAGCTTTCTGGGCGTCGGCGTGCCGCCCCCGACAGCGAGCTGGGGCAACATCATCGCGGAAGGGCGAGACTACGCAACCGTGGCCTGGTGGGTCATGTTCTTTCCCGGCCTTGGCATCACCTTGGCCGCGCTCGGCCTCAATCTTTTGGGCGACGGACTTCGCGATGTTCTGGACCCGCGATTGAAGGCGCAGGGCTGACGTGGCCGACCCGCTTCTTTCGATCGACGATCTGACCGTCCAATTTCGCACCGACCGTGGGTGGAGCACAGCCGTCGAGAAGGTTTCATTCGACATCGCGGACGGCGAAAGCATCGGGCTGGTTGGCGAGTCGGGCAGCGGCAAAAGCGTGACGGCGCTCTCAATTCTACGATTGCATGCCCGCGCCGTTACGCGTTTCCCCTCCGGCTCGATCCGTTACGCCGGGCGTGATCTTCTGGGCGCGAACGAGCGCGATCTGCGCGCCATTCGCGGCCGCGATATCGCAATGGTGTTCCAGGATCCGATGTCCTCACTCAACCCGGTGCTGACGATCTGCGATCAGATTTGCGAGCCCTTACGCCTGCACCAGGGGCTTTCGTCATCGGACGCCCGACGTCGCGCGATCGAGCTTCTTGATCTGGTGCGTATCTCGGACGCGGCGCGCCGTGTCGATGAATATCCCCACCGGCTGTCGGGAGGAATGCGGCAGCGCGTGATGATCGCCATGGCCATTGCTTGCCGGCCGCGTTTGTTGATCGCGGACGAGCCGACGACGGCGCTCGACGTGACCATCCAAGCTCAGATTCTCGAATTGCTAAGAGACTTGCGCGCCGAGCTCGGTATGGCCGTGCTTCTGATCTCGCACGATCTCGGTGTGATTGCTGAGTTCGCCGAACGTGTCGTGGTGATGTATGCGGGCCGCATCGTTGAGGACGCTCCGGTCGAGGTCTTGTTCCGGACGCCGCGCCACCCCTATACTGAGGGCCTCATGGCCTCGGCGCCGCCGCTGGAAGGGGGCGGGGAGCGTCTGTACGGGATACCAGGGCGCATTCCCGATCCCGACGAAGTCATTGCAGGGTGCCGCTTCGGCCCGCGCTGCGCCTACGTCGAAGCAATCTGCCGCGCCGCGCCGCCTGAGCTTGTCTCTGTCGACGGCGCGCACCGTGTTCGCTGTGCGCCGCGCACGCGCGTGAGTCAAAATTGATGTCCGCCGCGGCGCTCGTCGAAGTGCGCAATGTCGACATGGCGTTCGACGTCGGCCGCCATAAGGGCAAACCGGCGCGCCTGCAGGTTCTGCGCGATCTGTCACTGGATATCGCGCCCTCCGAAACCCTTGGCCTCGTTGGCGAGTCTGGGTCTGGAAAGTCGACCGCCGCGCGCGTTGTCGTGGGCCTTCACGAACCGACGGCTGGGACGGTCAAGCTGTTCGGTCGGCTCATCACCGGGCCCGAACGAAACCTCAACCTCGCTACGGTGCGCTCGCGGACGCAGTTCGTCTTCCAGGACCCGCAGGCAGCCCTCAATCCTCGCATGCGCGTAGGCGATTCCGTTGCGGAGCCAATCGATGTGGCCGGCTCCCACACCCGAAGCGACCGCAATGCTCGCGTGCAGGAACTGCTCACGATGGTTGGGCTTCCCCGTGACGCTGCGGACCGGTTCCCACACGAGTTCTCGGGTGGTCAGCGTCAACGCGTCGTCATTGCGCGGGCCCTCGCGCTCGAGCCGGCGTTCATCGTCTGCGACGAACCCGTGTCGGCGCTCGACGTCTCGATGCAGGCGCAGATCGTCAACTTACTGATGGACCTGCAAGCGCGGTTCGGCATCGGCTACCTCTTTATCGCGCACGACCTCGCCGTCGTCCGTGCGATCGCCCATCGCGTGGGGGTGATCTATTCCGGCGCGATTGTCGAGATCGCCCGGAAAGACGCGCTCTACGCAGAACCTGCGCACCCTTACACCAGGGCGCTGCTCGACGCCGTCCCCCGACTCGATCCGGCGCGCAAGAGAACGAAGCCCATCGCGGGCGAGGTGCCAAGCCTCTTCGCGCCGCCGCCAGGCTGCAGGTTCCATGCTCGCTGCCCCCATGTGATGCCGCGCTGCCAGATCGAGGAGCCTGCGCTGCGAGAGGTCGCGCCGGGTCGACTGGCCGCCTGCCACCTTTACGAGACGACCTAGCGCCCCACGCCACGATGTTGCGAGGATTCCGAGTATGACCAGTTCTGATTTGCTCTTCATGCCGGCGGTCGCCGCGGCGGCGTTGATCCGCCGCAAGAAGCTCTCGCCAGTTGAGTACATGGATGCGGTGCTCGGCGCTGTCGATCGTCTCCAACCCAAGCTGAATTGTTTTATCACGATCACGGCCGAAGACGCGAAGCGCGGCGCAAAAGCCGCGGAAGAGGCCGTCATGCGCGGCGAAGCGCTTGGTCCGCTCCATGGGATTCCCGTCGGAATCAAAGATCTCCTGCCAACGAAAGGCGTGCGCACGACCTTTGGTTCGATTGCATTCGTCGATAACATTCCCGATCGCGACGATGTTCTCGTGACCCGATTGCGCAAGGCAGGCGCGATCATGATCGGGAAGACGACGACTCCGGAATTCGGCATCAAGGGGCAGACCGATGCGCCGATCTACGGCGTGACGCGCAACCCGTGGGACCTCGATCGCACGCCAGGCGGCTCAAGCGGAGGTGCGGCGGCGGCGGTCGCCGCGGGGCTCGGTCCGATAGGCCTTGGCAGCGACGGCGCAGGGTCGACGCGAATTCCCGCTGCGTGCTGCGGGCTCGTCGGCCTCAAAGGAACGACCGGCGCCGTTCCCTATCAGGAAGCGCGCGATGCGTTCGCCAACGTCATTGCCGCGGGACCTTTGACGAGGACCGTCGCCGATTGCGCGGTCATGCAGTCGGTGATGGGTGGGCCCGACCCCATGGACCCGTGGACGTCTCACGCGGAGCCTCTGGGCCGCGTGTCGCCGGCGCTGCTCTCGCAAGACCTGTCGGGCTTGCGCATAGGCTTCCTATCCCGCACGGCCGCGATCAAGGTTTCCGCGGACGTGGCCGCGGGCGTCGAGGCCTCGCTTCGCGTGTTCAAAGAGCTCGGGGCTGAGATCGAGGAGGTGAAGGGGGACGTCGACTGGATGTCCGAGGATCAGCGCGTGCTTTACCTGTGCTCAATCGCGAACGGCCTGGGCCATGTGGTCGATCGTTACGGAGACAAGACCGATCCGGTCCTTCAGGCCTATGTTGCGGCGGGCAGGAAATATGACATTGCCGCATACATCAAGGCGGTCGCCGCAAGAACCCGGCTTTTCCGGGCGGTTCAGGCCTTGTTCGAAACTTATGATTTCCTTGTTTCGCCGACGCTGACCCGAACCGCGGTGTCCACGGATTTCAACGGAGCGACAAGCGTCGTGGAGATCGACGGCGAGGCCGTGGGTCCGGCGCAGCCCGCGCTCACAGGATTTGTCTACCCGTTCAATCTGACCGGCCACCCGGCCCTGGCCGTCCCGTCCGGTTGGGCCCCCGACGGACTCCCGACGAGCGTGCAAATCATCGGCCCTAGGCATGCCGACAGCGGCGTCCTCCGACTTGGCGCGCTGCTCGAACAGGCGCGCCCTTGGGCCCATCGCAAGCCGCCCATCGCGACGTGAAATCGAGGGCGAAAAAAGTACGCTCTCCACCATCGCCGGCAACGGCGTCGAACGGAGATTATCGGGGCTGCAAGTTGCTCCTGTAATGTCTGAGGCGGTGCATAACGGGCGGCTACCCCGAATGTAATGGCCTGCTCCGCGTTGGCACTACTCAGAAATAAGCAAAAACTCCCGCCGCTAAATCTGTCCCGGTTCGCATTCTGAAGGGTTCGACGCCGAATCTAGTCTAACAATTGCGTGTTTAAATTGGCTCGATAGCTTGCCTTCAGCCAGGGTGTGCTGAGCACGCCGACCCGAGCGCATAGCGGCTACCTGACTCCGGAGCGGGTCGTGCTGGTCGATGGGCCCGAAGCGTGGTCGGCTTCGGCGTTCCTCCTAGCGAAAGGCCCGTGCATACCACCATCCTCCCACTATGCTTCGCGCCTTTCCATCCGCGATCGCTGTCGTCCGCACTCATGCCAACGCCTGCGCTGCCCTAGCCCACTTCCAGAAGCGGCTCCCGCCCTTCCTATATGGTCGCGACTTTGGCGGCACGGAAGTCCGCGGTGCCCTTAAACTTCGGCACTGTGGATCTCGCGGACTCCGCGGTCGAGGCACTCGGGGATAGTACTTCCTGCCTGCTTGCCAATCACGGAACGATCGCGATGGCAAGACGCCGGGGCAGGCGACCTCGCCGCCACGCGTTTTAACCGTCGAGGAAGGATTCCGCGACTTGACGGATTCCTGCGCCGTCAAGTTTGTAGTGGGCGTAGAGATGCGCCGGAGGGGCGATGAGGCTGTACTCGTCGTAGATACCGTGTCGTTTGAGTTTCACGCCGGCGCCCTCGTCGGTCAGCACCTCGGCGACGGCGGCGCCGAGACCGCCAAGCACATTGTGCTCCTCGACGGTCATCATTTTTCGCGTTCGCGCGGCCGCGCCGAGGATGGCGTTCCGGTCGATCGGCTTGATCGAGGCCATGTCGATGACGCCCACCGAGCGCCCTTGAGCGTTCATCGCCTTCGCCGCCTCGAGCGCGCCGTGCACCGCCATGCCGCAGGCGATAATCGTTAGTTCCTCGCCTGCGATGTGTTCGTGTGCCTTCCCGAAAACGAAGGAGATGCCGGAATCGTAGACTACGGGATCGCGCCCGCGGCCGATGCGGAAATAGATCGGCTTGTCGTATGTCGCCGAGGCGCGGATCGCCGCTTCAAGCTGTGCGCCGTCTGCGGGAGACACGACCGCGAGATCCGCTATCGAACGCATCGTCGCGATATCTTCTGTCGCATGGTGGGAGGAACCGTAGAAGCCGAGCGAAATTCCGGTGTGATGGCCGATCAATCGCACCGGCTGGGCGGAATAAGCGACATCCATCCGAATCTGTTCGCATGCAAGCAGTGCAATGAACGACGCAAAGGTGGCAACGAAAGGAACAACGCCGCAACTCGCGATGCCGGCGGCCGCGCTCACCATATTCTGCTCAGAAATGCCGAAGGAAATATAGCGGTCCGGATAGGCGGCGGCGAAGCGATTCAATCCGTTAGAATATTGCAGGTCGGCCGAGCCCGCCACGACATTTTGTCCCATCCTGACGAGTTCGATAATCCCGTTGGAGAGATGGTCGAGGCCGGGATTGGCGGTGTTAAGGCCGCGATACTGCCAAGACTTGGGGGAAAGAGGACCACCAGCCATGCTCAGATCACCCTCGACCGGATTTCGGCGATCGCGGCCTCCGCGTCGGAAGGGTCCAGGTATCCGAGATGCCAGCCGGGTTCCTCCTCCATGTAGGAGACACCATTGCCCTTGATGGTCCTCGCGATGACGCAGCATGGCTTTCGACGTTCGTCGTCCGCCCGAACACGACGCAGGAGTTCTGTCGTCGCCGCGATATCATGCCCGTCGACCTCATGTGTCTCCCATCCGAAGGCCCGCCATTTTGCACCGAGGGGCTCGATGTTCATGACCTCCTCCACCTTGCCATCAAGCTGATAGCCGTTGCAGTCGATGATCGCGATGAGATTGTGCGCCTTGTGCTGGGCCGCCGAAATCGCGGCCTCCCAAACCTGTCCCTCCTGCATTTCTCCATCGCCCATCATGCAGAAGACTCGATAGTCCTCACTGGTCCAGCGCTGCGCAAGCACCATTCCGAGGCCGTTAGACAATGCGTGACCGATGGAGCCGGAAGAAAAATCGACGCCGGGAACCTTGCGCATATCGGGATGATCGCCCAGGGGACTGCCAAGCCGCGTGTAACTGTCGAGCCATTCCTTCGGGAAGAAGGCGAGATCGGCGTAAATTGGGAACAGACCGACGGCGGCATGGCCCTTGCCGATGGTGAAGCGATCGCGCGACGGCCAGTTCGGTTCGCCGCGCCGCAACCGCATCACGTCATAGTAGAGGATTGCGAAAAGCTCCGCGGCGGAGAAGACCGACGAGTAGTGGCCGGTTTTGGCGATTTCGATCAGTCGCACCGTTTCGAGCCGGATGAAACGCGCGCGTTCCTGTAACATTGCAACCGCCGCATCCGAAGCGGCGAAACTATTCTGCTCCGAAGAACCCGCGGCCTGTTCAAACGTCAATGTCGTCTTCCTTCGCTGCGTCTTTCCGGTGTTTCCGCCTTCCCTCGTGGCTCGGCGCTCGTTCGATTTGATTTGATCGTGTCGCAGCGTTGCGTTGCTCGGGGCATTATCTGCGTTGTACGATTGCATCTGGAAGAGCAGCGTAGCGTCGGCAGTTTTTGGACCCTTTACCACCAGCTCACACGGCGGACACTGTCTGGGCTCGCAGGTCCGCGTGAACATCATCGAGTGTGC